>Ga0157362_1000753_pt1 | contig 11964 bp, 5 predicted proteins | sample AttlaeALBM3_FD_111480 | JGI IMG/M metagenome (GOLD analysis project Ga0157362, IMG submission 111480) | Fungus gardens microbial communities from leaf cutter ant in Ribeirão Preto, State of São Paulo, Brazil - Atta laevigata ALBM3 | ecosystem: Host-associated > Fungi > Mycelium > Unclassified ... | reverse complement strand
CCGGTTTCATCGCAATTTGAGAACCTGCAGACTTCTTCCTTCGGCAATGACTCCTTCCTTCCTTTTCTTCCTTCTCACGCGTCCAGGGTGTGCACATTCGCGATCTATTTTTCTTTCAGCAGATGAAACTTTCAAATTTCGAGAAGCAAGTATTTATTAGCATTAACGTGTAAGAGCACTAGAACTTTCTGAAACCTCCCGAATCAATTATTCACTTCTTTAAAAGCTTTATAGGACGGGGATCTATTTTTAATTCTTATATACAAGTTTTCCTTGAGTAAGATTTGTTATAATTCATTATTCCGTTGTATTCTCAAAATATAATAGTATTTCAGTTTCACTAAGGTAATAAGGTGGTTTTGAACATGTACAATTTAAACATGTACAACTAATTTTTGAGGTTTAAGGGTAACTCTCTAATTATATGGATATTAAAAAATATCAAACAGGAAAAAATTTTGAACTCTGAAAATTGAATTCATTTAGAATTATATGTTCGAAATTGTACCCTTATCCTATAGTGATTTTTCCATGCTGTAAAAATTAATTAAACAATTAAGGAAGTTAATTAAACAAGGCAGTGGATCGCTTTAGTTTCGCTTCTAAGTTTCGCGTACGAAAACATATAAACGTGAACTTCTGGATACCGCAGAAGTTAGATAAATATGAAATTTTTTGGAAAATATTGATAAAAGAAGAGATGCAGCGTCTAAATAAACACTGTTGGAAAATCATAAACCGACCAAAGTTTCAATGACAATAGAATGCCTCCGCCCTTTCACGTTTAATGTTATTTGGGGGATAGAGCAAACTTCCGTTTGCAAACCGTCACACTCGAATGTCCTCTTCTATCGGAACGGCGAGAAAAGTAGATTCCAAGTGCTAACTTGAACAGCAACATCCCTTTTCCCGAAAAAGAGCGTTTTGCCAATTGCTTTATTATATGGAAAAAATAAAAATATTTTCTCCCTATATTTCTTCACATATTTGTTATAACTAAGCTAACAAGCTTAGTTACAGTTTCGTTTAAACAGAAATTATTGTGTTGAATACATACGAAAATTATTACATTCAAATATTAAAATGTTACGTGTAAGAATTATTTTTAAATAATTTCTGAATTGTGAAAACTAAAATTAATAGTACATTTGATATAAGATTTTAAGATCTAATCAGATTTCTTTAATTAGAATAGTAATATCACAAATTAAATTGATAAGTAATTTAATAATTTTTGATAAGTAATTTTTAATAAGTATTTTAAAAAGATATTAATAATTTGACATAAATCTATGACTTTTTTTATTTATTTGCGAAAAATGTAAATTCGCTCTGAAATACTTAAGCACTAAGATTAGTTTTGATCAAAAATAAATTTATTTTTCTTAATTGAACAATTAAAATATTTAGGAAGCTAATACTCTAGTATACGTTTTATATTCGTTTCATGTCGCGTGGCATTTAACATTTTTTCACCCCCGCTGCGGTCTCCGCCGTGATAAGATCAGACTAGCGTAAGCGATTATCGCGAAGCGCCGATTCATGATCGCATCTAACCGCGAGGATCTCCACGATGGAGGAGGAGGAGGAATACCAGATCCGGGGATTGTCGTGGGAGAAAAAGTGAGATGGAGACAGGCGATGGGATAGGGTCCTTTTGGACGAGAATGTAAATATTCCCCAAGGCGATTAATTCTGCGGAGTCGACTACCACCTTCGCTCTGTCAGCAGGCTTCGTTTTCTGACAAAGGAGAACCCGACTGCAGCCAGCAGCCAGTGGCTACTTTTGTTATCAGACGGGAAGGGTTGCGTAAAAGAAGGGTAAGCGGATAAAGGGACAAACGCTGCCGCGTTGTTGTCTGATCTTGGCGATTGCTTTATTTGAGAGACGGTCTAACGCGCGCACCGAATACGCAGCCAAATATCTCGGTCCTTGGGATCGGGATCGGGCTACCGACATCGCATCGGGATCGAGACGACCGACGAGGATTAAGCGTTGGAATAGCGCAATCTCGCGACCGGATCAAACGATAACCACGATCGGCCGGTCGAAATTTGTCGGTGCAGACCGTGCGTGCATTCGGCAGCCCCCGCGCCGGTCTCTACACAGCACCTGTGTGTCTCTTCCTGGCTCCTCGGTCTTGTTCTTCGCGAGTACAGCCAGACAGACTGAACAGTAATTTATGGACGAGATACCTAAGTGACTGGATTGCGACGAAATATGCGACGGAAATGTGCATTTCGTTCCATTTGGTCGATGGGATTGTTTTTTCAGCCACGCTGGCATCTATTAATTGAAGACTTTAGAAAGGAGATTCTTTTTATAATATCTTTTTTTCAGAAAGCTAAAGAACATACACTGAAAAATATTTATTAAATTTTAATACATATTTCTTTGAATATTATATAAGTAAACATTTATTTGCAGTAAATAAATATTTACTTAATAAAAAAAGATAGTTAAATCAAATTAATGAATTATAATTAATTTGATTTATAATTTATAATTAATTAAATTAAATTTTTGTTGTTAAATAAATATGTTTATTTAATAGTAAATATTATTTAAATATATTTAATAAATATTACTTAAAATTATTCAAACAAATATTTATATTTATTAAGATTTAGTATTTTTTTCAGTGCAGTAATCATAAGAATTTCATAAATTCTAAATATATTAGAAATATATTTTAAACAAGCAAAATAATACTTAAAAATAAAGCTAACAACCCTTCTAATATTTTTCGATTTTGAAAAGTGTCAAATTGTTTGATCTAAATATTTTTGTGCTTTTAATCAATCTCTTGGAATTGAAGGATATCAAGACACGTGATAGAATGAGCTTGGCCCCGTGGGCGAAGATAAACAGCATATACGTTTACTCGTGCACTCATCGCAGCGGAATTACTCGGAGTGCCGACCACAATGGACATAAATCAGCTGTTCTTTGCCGACAACGTTTCGCTGCCATTCGCTCGTGCGACCAACGTGTTTTCTGCAACTTCTGCCGACTTGTTCAAACTCGGATCTGCTGTATAATACATTCGATGAACTGATGAACACTCAAGCTTATTCGCGAGGAAAATGATTCTATTTTGCAAGGCAGAAATGAAGAAATGAATATATGTATGGAGAGTCTAAATTGTAGGCGCAGAAGAAGTCACAAATATTATAAATCGCTGTGTTGATAGAAAAGCAACCTATTTCAAAATTAGCAACTTTTGAGAGTGGAGCACTTTTAAAATTCTGAGTTGAAACAAGGCTTTAACGTTAATACCGCTGGATAGTGTTATTTTAGCTCCGCTAATTACTTCAATTTTGTTTTTTTTTTATTCGTATTAAATATACGATACAGAATAATAAAAATATGAATATAATATAATACAAATAATTCTACTATCTAAAAAAAACTTCGGAGTGGCATCTCACTCTCAAGTCTTGATAAAGAATGGTTCAGTTTTCAATTTTTAAGAGTAAGGTTCACTCTAAAAGTTTTAGAGAGTAACGTTACATAATATCAAAATAATTTTTGACTAATCGAAAATAAGAATAGAAAAGTACCAACTTTTAGCAGTTTTAGCAGGATATCGACTCTTTTAATGTTAATTAGAATACTAAATATGCATAACATCACTTTCTTTCCATACTTTCAATTATAATGTCATGGGTTTTCAAAATTTGAGCATTGCAATTCTTAATTTTTAATTTTTATCACTTTTCTAGCAATGCAGCAAAATATATGGGTGCAATAGAAAATTAATCAATATATACAAAAAATAATTCCTGGTCCATTTTAATAGGTATCACAGGAAAGCTCTAAAATTGTCGCACAGTATCATCCGGGTGGTCCGACGGAAGTCGATCGCGTGTATTGTCTAAGAAGAAAGGGAAGGAGATTCAGAGCGATCTCCTTTTCGTACGAGAGATGTACAAAATCACATCGCGCGATCCCACGATGTAATATCTCTTACAACGTGCCTGCTCGTGCGTGCTCCTGCGAACGCTTCCGGATTATAGACGCAGGTAGACGGACAGCTCGATCCTGGAAAAGGCAACGAGCAACACGACCGCCTATTGTGCCCTACGTCGATGATCCTGCGTTCGCGCGTCTCAAATCGTAAATCGGTGAAGGATCCTGTACCTGCGATCGTTTTTCCCAAACGCATTTCAAGCCGGCATACTCAGCCCCACCCTAAAAGATACAATATCTCGTGATCTTTTTAATGTCCTCGATCCTCGATTATCTCTAAGTATCGATGGATACACAAGATGTGGGCAAAATATCGTTCTACTACTTCTAAAGAAATATTTATGTAGTAAAATATGTTTCCTTTTATAATTTTTTTCGATATTATCAAAATCGCTTTATAATTTTTTTAATTTTCTATTCATATGTTAATTTAATTAAAATATTGAATTTTAGTTAAATAATTTAACTAAAAAATTATATTAAATCTGATTCAAATTTATTTTATCATCAATTAATAAATGCATACGTTAATATTTGTTATCTATTTTGAATCTAATCATAGAACTGGATTAATTAATTTTCATTTTGACAATGAATCACACTCAAACAAACTTATATCATCACAAATAAACGTTTCCTTGCGCTGCTTCCTTGCGAAAAAAAAGGTTGAACGTTTCGTTTACGAGACACGCATGTAAAGAAGAAAATTAAAACGCAGTAGAACGTAAACGCGAGTTTACATCCCCGGTATCCCAAGGGATGTTGATTCGTCGGAGATCAACATTCTTCCCATGGTAGTCCCGTCGTCGTTACGCTTTGTACAATAAGCGCACTGAAAATGAGTCGCTGACGCTAGTCGAGCGGTTTGTTTGCACGATCGTTTGGAGGCCGAATGAAATCCGCTTAATGCGATCGAGCGACGGTTCGACGATTCGATCCTCTCCCAGTTTCACGTGGAAAGGGCTTCCGTCATAGTAGCGGAAGGGTCGGCTCGACCAGAGGAGTGGGCTCGAGAGGGCACGCACGTGGGACGACGAAGGGGAAGAATCGAGCTATGGCGACTTCGGGGAGGCACGCGCTTACGACACGCGCTCGCTTTCTCCTCGCCACTTGAGATCGCCCCGGGGACATTAATCCCGTTTAATCAAACACCGGCCAGAATCGTAACCGTCATCTCATTGTGTTTACTCTTCCTTGCGGGACAAAAAACGAGGGACACGGTGTTTATGCATTATTAAAAAAAAAACAACTTTGTGTAATTTAATATACACACTGCAAAAAAATATACTAAATTTTAATAAATATTTGTTTGAATAATGCCAATTGAATATTTACTGAATGTAAATTTATATTTATTTGATATAAGAATTTATTGTCATTTAACTATTTTATTTTTTATTAATTTAGCAAATATTTATTTTTTGTAAATAAATGTTATGTTAATATTATTCAAATGATTATTTATTAAAATTTAATACATTTTTCTTTCAGTGTAATAATTAAAATAGAATAGAATAGAATCTTTCTATCGAAAATATGAATCCATTCGCAAGATTCTCACGACATTTGATACAAGTGACACATTTTGTGTGTTTATTTATAGAATTAGTTACGCTGACGATAAGATTAAAATGAATTATGTTTCCGGCTCTGCGAATCAAAAGATAAAGTAAAATGAAAAAAAAACCTTTATGAACCAACGTAGTTAATTATTGCGATACGTGAATTATTGTATAATTATACGTAGTTTAAAAATTATTATATATTGGACTTGATTATTTTATCATATAGGATCTTAATTATTTTAAACATTTGGTGTTTAAACTATGGAAGAACTTGACTTCCACCTTATATTATTAATAAGCACTAAATAGGATTCAAATCGAGGTATATAATTACTGATTAATACACACAATAACTGATGCATCATTCACTGCTCATACAGATTTTTTTCTACCTTATCCATACTGATTGGTATTGAAAAAAAAATTATAAGCAAAGAACTAATAAAAAATACTGTGTTATAAAGTTGGACCATACTGTCAATTGCATCTCTCTCTCCGATCTTGTTTTACGCTCTTCTTTATTTTAATTAAGTATTGTTATAAATAGCTGTTATGAATATAAAAATTGTTTTGTTACTTATTAATCCACGAGTTCTGTTCTTTTAATCGCTTATAACTTGTAATATCATTAGTGCGTAATTATCATTAATATTCTTATTAATAAATAAATTATCTAAATATTGATATTCAATTGATAGAATTTATCAATTTGCATTTTAACTTTGCAAGATGATTAATATCGATTACAACATTCTTCATAAAATTAAAAGTATCATTTTCATTGACATTTAAGCACGCGCATGCGATTTAATTATCAAGTACAGTTCTTTTAAAACATTTAATTACGCGTGTTTTCCTTTCGCTTGTATAGGCTGCTATAGGCTTTATTACTGAAGATTAATATCTTTTCATTATTATAAGATTAAGCTTAAGCTTCATTATTATAAGATGAAACTTAAGATATTTAAAAAAAATTCACAGACACCTGGAATATTACATAAATATATAATCTCGATTAAAGAACAGATTGATTCATTCGTGAATCGTTTTACAAGATTCATCCGAATGTTCGTCGTCAGTATCATCCTCGACTGGATCCTCAATTCCTTGTTCGTTAGTTTGATTTCTAGGATCATTTCGCATATCGATCAACAGACTTTGCCTACACAACGTCGTGATCGTGCTCATGTTGCCGCTGTCGACGTTTCGGGCACGAATTAATCGCGAAAGCTTCAGCTTCCCGACAATCTTTGCCAACGGGCTCGAGGAATCGCGGCGTTTCGCAATGGTCCTCGGCAGAGACTCGCATCCGCGATCAACCGTGACTAGCCGATCAAACGTGTCGGGATCCACGTTGATCATTCCGGCACTTGCTGATTTCACCAGCGAATCCGTTCGAACGTCGATCTTGACCTCGTCCAAAGACACGGTTTCGTTCTCTACGGTCAACATCGTCGTTTCTGTATGATTTCTCGCATATCTCGATTCTTGCGAGCTCGAAGCAGTGATCTCGTTCAACTTCGATATTTCTCTCGCGGATATCTGAGTCGTCGACATCCGTCTCCAAGGATCTTCAGGATTGGAAGCAGCATCCGCCGATTCCATTACGGAGCGACAGAAAGGACCACCTCGCCGAGATAGAAAGTTCTCCTTGGCTCGTCTTATTCTGGAGGAACGTGATTCCAAACTGTTGATCACGGAGGATTCCGCTGTTATCGTTCGTCCTTCTCTTTTCGCTGCAGCATCCGAAAGTATCTTAAGTTTGTGCATCAAATCCGATGATACCGCATCGCATTTAGAGTGATTCTCGTTTTGCTGCTTCGCTTCGTCTTGTTTCCGGCCAAATTTCACCTCCTCTTGCCACCTCTCTTCTCGCTTCTGGTTTCTTTCCACATCGCGTTTTCCTTCGAATTGCACTTGACTGCACTTGATTTTATCGCGTTCGCCATCGTCGTGTGTTTGATTATATTTTAATTTGCCCCGCATTCGGCATGCATCTGGATCCCGTTCGAGCATTGTTATTTTTGATTTTTCCAGTTGCTTAGAAATTCGTGCAGAAGTATTTCCGATCGAGCATACGTTCATTGTCGCAAGCTCTGTGTCTGATTGAATTTCTTCTTGATCTTCATCAATATATGGTGGGTCTTTGTTACTTGATTCTCCGTTCAGTCTCTTATTATTCACGTTATTCTCTTTGCACAGTGAATTTTTTTCTTGAGTCATTGTTGCCTCTTCCGTCTTGCTTTCTGAGCTTCTTCTGGAGAGAATCTCACTTTCCTTCGACGTAGAACGCAGTGGCCACGGCAACGATAGTGATACGCGCAGTAGAGCGTCTTGTCGGCCCAATTTCGGCGACGCCGATCTCGACTTGCTCTTAGATTTCGACAAATGTGGAAGCCGACCATCGACGGAGCTGTCGCTCTGCTTTCTCGAGGACGGTCGATCTTCTGATCGACGAAACGGGCTGAAGATCATGCGTTTTGTTTTCACGAAGACGTTTCTGGTAGAAGAACCATCCTTCTTGACACATTCAACTTGATGATCGCGAATTATTTTTTTAGGCGCGTAATTATTGACGGCTGCGATGTCGTTCTGACGATTTGCTTTTCTGAAATGATTTCGAATTCTTTCTGTAGATTTCGTCCCACTTTCCGTGCACGCCGTAGGAACAATTATTTTATTCAAGGTCTCCTCGTTGATCAGAATTTTTTCCAAACTGCGCATTTCATTGTTCCTAGAGACTGTTACAGGAATAGTCTGAATGGTCGAATCGATAAAGAGACTTCTCGGAGTTTCTAAGAGATTTGATTTTTTTGTTTCTGGTACTCTCGATAATGAAGAAATATCTTTTATGTAGTTGCTTCTGTCAGAAGAGGAGCTGTGAATTTTGTGATAATCGACTGGCTCGTACAAGCGATTATCCATTGTATTGCCGCACATATCGGTTTTAAACGTGAGAATTTCATAATGCCGATCCGCATCGGTCTGCAACTCGGGTGAACCGCAACTCTCATAATGTGCTGAAGCCTCGCTTTCGCTGTCAACGCCATGGCATTCCGATGTACCCTTGTTATTATCTATATACGAGAAAAGAATTTTCATGATATTCTTGTAAGAGAAAAAGATATATAAAATTAAAAATATCTTAGCTGTAATTTTAGCTAAAAGTTCAATTAACAAAAACTAAAAGAGAAAAACAGATCCGATATTAATCAAAGAATGTTGGCCATAAGATTAACTACAAAACCACAAATAATTTGACTTATAGGAATGGTTTATTTTTACAAAACTCTAATATTAACCAATTTAATATTAAAAGACGATAATGAATTATTTATTTTAAGCATTAAAAGTATTATTGCTCAATGCTTTTTAATCCATATGAATAATTACTATCTTTCAATCTTAGGTAAAAAAACCAATAAGAGAATTATGCTTAAATTTTACATTAGATATCCAAATGTAATAATAGAACAATTTACGATATTTTTATGTTTTTATAATACTTTGAAATGTGACACATGTATCCTTAACATAAAACACAATAAATAGAAATTACAAGAATTAAAGAAGAATATGAACTTGCCTAAATTTAAATTCAATAACTTTGATGAAGTTTCTTTGGAATCAGGACAAACCGAAGATGGTACTGTTTTTGTTAATTGATAAGCGCAAAATTCTGCGCTAAGAATTATGTCTCCCCGTTTGGTCTTCTCATCATCTTCGTCATCTCGGAGATTCTTCGCATCGCTCGTCTGCTCATTGTTCGAAGATTCGTCTGCTAGATCCTCGGGCTTCTCCTTACACGTCTCATCCATCCCCTTGCACGTACGCGGTGGGTCCTGGTTGTACCGACAGGACTCTAATTTCAATTGCGTTATGATAAAACTTACTTTTCCAAAAAGTTTGCTTCGACGCAGTGACTGGAATGTCTTGTGAATCTTGAGCGATAAGCAACTTTATTCGTAAATAGACAATTTTTTTATTCATGCTTTGCGCGAAACTGATTAAAATTAAATAAACGTGCGAAATGAAAACATGAAAATAAGATTAAAATAAAATTGAATTTTAATTTTTTATGTACCATAAGTTCTTCCGCATTCGAAGCCGTCGGTGAGATTTCGAGACTTTTAAAATGAATTGATCCAGCGTTGTCACTTTCTGAAATAAAATATTGGAAAATAGGGAAAATAATATATCTTTGATTTATTTCTACACATGGTTTATAGGAAGTTGATAAACTTAAATTATATCGTAAAATAAAAAAAATAAATACTTTATCTTGAAAAAAATTGATATATATGTCTGGAATACTTTACCGAGGAAATCTTCTTTTCTTGTATCACTTTTATTTTCGCAGATCGATGTGGAAGGCGATTCGAGAATCATCGAATCTCTGAGAACACATTACCGATTTTTTATACGATTGTCAAAGTCTGCACGAAAAAAATGATTTTGCTAAAAATTTAATCAAATACAGATCTGAAAATAATTTTATTTGATCATCAAAATAATTATGTGGAAAATTCGAACATAAGCAATTTTTACAAAAATTTGAATGTGGAGACATGAAATATATACTTATTTTGATTATAATTCAATTTATCAAATCTATATTTATTCTCTAAAATTTTTAGAGTGAAAGCTCATTTTGAAAAGTAAAATTTTACTCTTAAAGATTGAAAATTGAATTAATCTTTTTTAAGATTAGTTCAATTTTTACTCTTTAAAGTGAGATTCCGCTCCAAAGAATTTAGAAAAATAGATTTAGCTAAACTTTTAGATACTTCAGCAAAATCGTTTTTCCGTGTGATAACTTCTTAAAGAAATTGATTTGAAGTTTACCTATTTGCTTCATCACCCGATTTATCCCAAATATCTCGATTCCATCCAATTGAACGGTCAGACTTTACAGAATCGCCGCAATCTGGAATTGAGCGTCGCGCCTTCTCGGTCCATCCTGTGGAGTCGTCGTCTTCCCTGCTTTCTTTGCACCAGCTCGACTCCCAGTTCGACTTGTCATCATCCAACGAGGTTCTTCCGCACCAGTCCTCAGATACCGGGAAGTATTCTGGACTCGGACTGTTCTCGCTTGAGCAAGCCTGGCCGATATTCCATCGTTCACAGTCTTCATCTTCGGTCTTGACCAAGAATACTGGCGAAGGTTCATGACTCGATGTGACTGTGCCAAGAGGAACGGCGATGCTAGTGGTTTCGCTGGCTGCGACGGAGTACACTGGCGTTTGATGAGGTTGTACTCCTGCCAAGGGACTGGCAGTTTCTTCAATAACATCTTCGATGTCGACAATCATCGCTTCTGGCTCAGAATCTTCTATCGCTGTATCCTCCGGATCTTTGATTCCTTGTGAGTTATCTGCGACAAATGGATGCAATAAATTATTAATAATTGATAGAAAATTAAATGTGATAGCACAGGTATGGTTTAGATAAATCAGAAATAAATAAACTGAAATATAATATTTTATAAAAGTAAGCGTAAACTATACTGTAATTAATTGTAAAAATATAAAACTACGCTTTTTGAAAATTAATTAATTAAGCGGAGGTAGCAAACTGATGTTATTTATTTTGATGTCAAAATGATAATAAATAATGTCAATTTTCTAAGGAATATAAAAGTCAATAAAAAATTAAAATAACTTTATTTTAATTTTTAACAGTTAAATTTTATAACCAAAAATCAACATTTTGACTTTCTTTTGACTTGGTGTATTCCTTAAGTTGTGTTGTCCGGAAGATTATTTGAAAAATGTTAAAACATAAAAGACATTAAAGACAGATCATTAGTAGAATAGTGTACTTACTAGAGACCGGTAAAATATCTATCCGATTGTCGTCTTCGAGCTTGCCTGCAGAAGTAAGAGATTGGAGACTTGCGGAGCGACGTAATGTGAACGATTCGTCGCGAAGGCTACCTTCGAAGACACTACCGTCAGATTTAGATCGCTTCAGAGTCCAGTGATATGCATGATTCTTGCCTATAAAATTACGGAATAACAATATTTTAGCAACTGTTATTTCAGAATATCAAGTTTTTCAAAATTACTTAATCTTATTCATCGTACTTGGCTCTGACAATGCAACTTCGTTCGAATCTTGCGCGAACGGCGTGTAGCCCGGCCCCAAAAGGCGAAACGTGGAAGATCTCGGAGATATTCCGCGGTATTTCTCCCAGTCGTACAGTTTCCTCGTAAATTCTCGAGATATACCCTCAAAACGGTAAGAGCCGACAGACGTGCGAATCAACACTTCGTTACCACAATTTACGCCTCGAGACGCAGCCATGAATCTTGAATCAATCAAAAAGCTCAGTAATTCGCAAAGTATGATTAATTAATTCTATTATTATATGTGAAAACTACTTCATTTCACTGGGACTCAATTTACCAAATTAGTGTGGAGTTT
>Ga0157362_1000752_pt1 | contig 11966 bp, 8 predicted proteins | sample AttlaeALBM3_FD_111480 | JGI IMG/M metagenome (GOLD analysis project Ga0157362, IMG submission 111480) | Fungus gardens microbial communities from leaf cutter ant in Ribeirão Preto, State of São Paulo, Brazil - Atta laevigata ALBM3 | ecosystem: Host-associated > Fungi > Mycelium > Unclassified ... | reverse complement strand
ATACACGAGTATTAAATCTTAATTGGCTATTTTCTTTGAAAATTTTTCATCAGGATTTACACGACATACTTCATGACATTCATCGATATCACGACAGTGCTGGCCATCTTGCGCCAATACGTAACCATCTGCACACTCGCAAACAAAGCCACCAATAGTGTTCCGACATCGGCCATTGCGGCACAAAAATGGCATGATTCGACATTCGTTAATGTCTAAAATCAATTTATTAAAGGTTGAATATATAAAAAAATATTTTTGTTAATTGTAGAACTAGAATAAAGTGCAATTACTAACCCGCACAGTCATTGTTCGGACTGAGTTTAAATCCTTGATAGCACTGACACTTGTAGGAACCCAAGGTGTTGATGCAAGTGCCGTTGTTGCATATGTTTGGATTGCGTTGACATTCATCGATATCGACACAATTGTCTCTGTCACGAGTCAACGAAAATCCGGAATGACAAATGCACTGAAAGCCACCTTGCAGATTGCTGCATGCGCCGTTGCTGCAGATGCCCGATCGCTCGTAACATTCATCGATGTCGACACAATCGTGTTGGCTGGGTCCAAGTTTGTAGCCGGCTGGACACACGCATTCGAAATAACCCTGTTGATTAATACACTGTGCGTTCCCGCTGCAGGGATTCGGTATCTGAAAACATTGGCGAGTTCATATTTGAAAAAAAACATAGTAACGGCAATTTTTTTCTGAGTGCATTATAAATGATAACTATTTTATGAGCTTTTTAGAAACTAAAATGCTCAACCTCTAACTTTGATAAATTTCAGTCTATTTATATGTATAGTAGAGTATAAATATTAATTGTGTCACTTTTCTCTACATCTTATTTCGTGAAATTCATCAAAGAACTTCATTAAAAGAACGGGATCTTTCAGTTAAAACATTACAAAATACCTGTTGACACTCGTTTTCGTCAATACACTGGTGTGAGTCCTGGTCATAAATGTAGCCGCGGTTACATTGACATTCGAAACTACCAGGTGTATTCATGCAATTGCCGTGAGTACACATTGTCGGCATTAAGGCGCACTCGTCGATTTCCTCGGAGTGATTCGTAATTGGATTCATTATTTGGCCTGGCACCAGTCCGCATAGAATCTCGTGTTCGCCTGCAGTCAGCGAATGATTATTAAACTCATTTAGTACACCCAAATAGTATATGTATATAAATTGATCTCTCAAAAACTTACGGGTTCTTTCACCAGGACACTTCTCACAGAGGCTGCCCCATGCAGCTCCCATAGAACAGCAGCACAACATCTTTGTTTGTGGCTGTACCATAGGATTAAGGCACTGTCCAGAATCATAAGTAAGGTAACAGTTCTCCTTTCTCATATCGACGCACTCCTCTAAAGGAATGTATAACAGTTACATCTTACGATTCTTTTTATTTTTATGTACAAACTCGACGTAAATTATGTTAAAATTTAAATTTTTATCTCTGGTAATATCCATGTACTATCCAATTAATTAAACCTAATGATAATGAAATTTGATAAAGTAAATATAATTAAATAGTTTATTTAAGTATACTCACTCCCTCCGGGCATTGCCATATATCCTTCAGGACACTCGCAATGGTACTTCCCTTGATCGTTGATGCAATATCCTACGCCGCATATTCGTGGATGCAATGCGCATTCGTTTATGTCTACAATAATTTTTGAAAATTCATTTAAATATTCTGCTATTTTTTAAAAAACATTTGCAAAACTCTGAAAACTTGATAATTTAAACGTACGATTTAAATATGTGTAAAGGATATTAAGATTTAAAATAATCCAAAGTTACAATTAAACTTTTTTTAAAAACAGGACTACAGTTTATATAAATTGAAGGATTTTTCGAATATTATGTATTTCCGTTACCAATGCAACTAGTCTTCGAATCATCCAGGATAAAGCCTTCATTGCAGGAGCACATGAAACTACCGAACGTGTTGGTGCAGTGCCCATTCTGGCAAATATTCTCATGTTCCTCACATTCATTAATGTCTTCCAGAATAACGGTTACGCGATTCGGTCTATACCCTGGTCCACTGGGGCATAGTTGGTCATACTCTTTCGTACCGATCTGCGGACATTCTTCGCAATTATTGCCCCAGGCGGTGCCGATGCTGCAGCAACACGTTGCCTTCGTCACTGATGATGACACATCGAAGATGCATTGAGGCCGTCCAGTACCATGCTCGTAACCGGTGAAACAAAACGATTCGCGTCTATCTGTTTGACAAACGTAAAATCAAGATAATGAAGTAATGAATTATAGGCATTTGAAGAGTATAATGTTTGAATGAACAGAATACCTACCAACGCAGGCATTCCCGGCTTCCACCAATTCGTGATGCGGTGGACATCTGCAGATGTATTTGCCTTGCGTGTTGATGCAGGTGCCATACTGGCAGGATTGTGGGCTCTCACATTCGTCTATATCAGTGCAGTTGCCACCGGAACCATCGAGCTTGTAGCCCTCGTTACATTCACAACGGAACATGCCAAAGATGTTCTCGCAGCGACCAAAGACACAGAGATTACTGAACATCTCACACTCGTTGATGTCTACGCAAGCCTGCTCATTACGCTCGTCCGGGTGCATGAAGCCCATCTCGCACTCGCAACGATAAGCACCAGGATAATTCAAGCAGTGACCATTTTCACAGAGGGTGCTATCCTCTGTGCACTCATCGATGTCCTTGCAGTTGTAGCCGTCGCCTCGAAAACCAGCATCACACACGCACTACAAAATAGTTTTAGCGAAATGAGTTAATAACTAATAATTGATGTTAACAGATCAATCGAATAAAATCATAAGAAATTTCATCGAAATTTTTTTTTTATTATTTTTTAATACTGAAAAATACTTGGTCTTTTGATGGACCAAGAAAACTCTGAGATATTATAAAATAACTTGATAGTTATGGAGATTTACTGTCTTGCAAATATATAGATACATTTTAGTTTATAATAATTATGACTGCATTGAGCAATCAAGAATTATTTGATGCGTCATTCGACAGATACCTTAAAGGAACCTTCAGTATTGATACAATGTGCATTAGAATCGCAGCCGCCATTATTAGTGGAGCATTCATTGATGTCCCAACACTCAATTCCGTTCCCAGTAAAGCCCTCATGACAAGTGCACACATATGAACCCTGGGTGTTCTGACATTCGGCAAACTCGCTGCAGGAATAAGCATTCAACCGACACTCATCGTCGTCGGTGCACGCTGGTCCTTCTGCCGGCTTCACCGAGTATCCCTCTTCGCAGCGACAGTTGAAGGAGCCAATTGTGTTGTAGCATTCGCCGTATCCGCATATCTGTGGTTGTGTCGCGCACTCGTCGACGTCTGATAAAGAATGACGCGTAAACAACAAGGTGAATAGTGTTAATTATATCTAAAACATGTAAACTACTGAAGAGTGAAATCTCACTCTTAAAGATTAAAAGCTGAGCCACTTTTTTTCAAAATTAATTCAATTTTCACACTTCAGAGTGAGATTCCATTCCAAAAAATTTAGAGTAAGTAATTTAAAATAATGTAATAAAAGGTTTACCTATACAGGATATACCGTCTCTTCCGGGCAGTAAGCCATTCGTGCAGTTGCATATGTAGCCGCCAGGTATATTCTGGCATTTACCTCCGTTGCAGATGCGAGGATTCTCCTTGCACTCGTCTACGTCCACACAAGTTCGGCCGTCCAGGTTCAAAGCGTGACCAGTACTGTCTCGCGAATAATAAACTATTATTATAATATCTTTAGAATTTTAATTAACTGATATACATATAGATATACATATATTAGAGAAGCTAAATTTACTGTGTAATGTATAGACTGGTAAGATATTTCATAATCGATGTTGAAATACAAAAGTAGTTTAAATATCAATTAGATTTTTTTGTGTAAGTACAAATGATAGTTGATAGACATGTTTATACTGATTGTGGGTGGCAAGTGGGAGTGTTTGCTCTACATAATTGTAGCTTTACAATTGTTTCTATAGTTGCGGGATTCTCATACTCTATTCTAAATAAATAGATCTATCAACATTTATTTATATTTAAACAAACAATGTTTCATTCATGTTTGAATCTCCCTCGTATTTATAAATTGATAATTTTAGGGACTTTAAAATGTTTGTGCATTGAAAAAATAACAATCTCTCACCGGCATGAACAGGAAAAGCTGCCCGGCGTATTCAGGCAAATGTCTTCACAGCCGCCGTTACCAATCGTGCATTCGTTGATGTCTTCGCAATGAGATCTAAGACCCGTCTGTTGGTAACCATCGTCGCATATGCACTGGTAGGTGCCCATCATGTTCTCGCAAACGCCATTCGAGCATATACCACTAGTTCTCGAGCACTCGTCAATATCCTTACAGGACTGCTTGTCAGGCCCCAATTCATGTCCTGAAGGACACTGACAATTGAAACTTCCTTCGGTATTGATGCAGATTCCACCGCGACACAATCCTGGCGTCTCTTCGCACTCGTTTATGTCTGGAATGTTTGGCAATTACAAAATTATCTTCAAATTCAAAGATACTATGTTAAGTTTTTAAATTAAATTAATTTAATTCTTAAATCAAATTTTTTATACCATACCCATGCAAATCTTCATGATATCATTGCTACGGTAGCCAGGATTACAGTCACATTGAAAATTACCAGGAGTGTTCCTACAGGTGCCATTACCGCACACCCCACGCATGATCTCGCACTCATCAATATCTGAAAATTTTAAGTTGAGGGAGAGAAAGAGGAAGAAAGAGATTACCTAATTTATCTGTCTATACAGAATGTTTTGCCGAATTTCAATGACGGACTATTTTGATGTCAGAAAAAGTTAATTTCAAATTGGTTAAAAAATTTGTTATTTTAAAAAGATGCGTGTGTAATTTAAAAACTATTATTACTTTGTATTATTTAAATGTTAATGTTTTTTTAAAAATAGTTTAAGCTAAGAGCAGAGTATAAAATCTATCACTAAGAAATAGATTTTTTTATACTTCTAGAATTTAAGAATCCAAAAAAAGACTAGGAGTAAATCTTTTTAAATCCTGAACTTCAAGATTCTATGAAGAAATTACCTACCGTTGCACTTAATACCATGTTCATCAAGTGCGAAGCCCTGATTGCACTTGCAACTATAGCTGCCGATTGTGTTCTTGCATCTACCGTTCAAACACATGCCCGGGAACTCGATGCATTCATTAACATCCTGTCGCTCAGTGAAGCCGTCTCCACGCGGGCATAATTCGGTGTGAGCCTGTGTGCCTATTTTAGGACACAGCTCGCATTTGTCGCTACCCCAGGCGCGGCCTACGGAACAGCAGCAGAGGCTCTTGGAGAAATGACCCTCTATGGGACTGGTACATTGACCATGACGATGGTCCAAGAAACATATTTCTTGCCTGGTGTCGATGCAAGTGGTGTCTGTATTTGAGATATTGAGAAAAAAATATGGAAAATTTTTTTAAAGTACATGGTCCACAAATAATTGAACGTTTGAGACAAAAATATTCAACTTAGTTAAAATATAATGAGAAATATATCACAGTTTATGTTACAATTCTTTATGTACTTTTCTAATATATATTTAACAATCTTTTTTCTAATGAAAAGCAATATACGTGTCTGTGATAATTTGACACTGTTGGCTTACGCGTCGTGTCTAAAGTGAGGCCAGGAGGACACTCGCAACGATACGAGCCGTCTGTGTTGACGCAGGTGCCACCCCCTTTGCAAATCCCGTTGTTGAGCTCGCATTCGTTAATGTCCGCACAGCCCTTGCCGTCGACTTTCGCATAGCCCTTTGAGCATTCGCAAAGTGAATGATCACAAATCTCGCAGGGACTGCCCCAGGCCACCCCGACTGAGCAGCAGCACTCCGAGCGCAGAGTTACCTTTGGTAAGTTATTCTCACAACGACCATCTATCATTTTGGTCCAGCAAGAGCCCTTTCGATTGTCTGGAATTCAAAATCTTGTCTATATTTATATTTATTTTATTTATACTCACAATAGAAATCGTTCCATTGTTATTTTGGAATTTTCCATACCCATGCAAATGTGACCGGTATTATCGAGAATGTATCCTGGAGAACACTCGCATTCGTAGGCTCCCAGAGTATTGATGCAAACACCGTTGAAACATACGTCTGGTCCTAACTCCTCGCATTCGTCCACGTCCTCGCACATTTGATTCTGCGTGTTGTATCTCATACCCGTCGGGCAGATGCACTGTGAGTAAAATGATGCTGTCGATAGTTCACGACATTTATATTCCAAATTGAGTTAGTTAGAAATGTATAATATATTACTTAATATATTACAAAAAATGGATGTGCAATAAAGTGTAACTTGAGCAGTTAATGAGTAAATTTCTTACGTACAGAGAAACTAAACTGATCAACTTCATTCGATTTTAGTATCAAAACATAAATAGTTTATAATTAGTTTATAACTTCAATTTCCTGTACTTTTTATTTCATGAAGTTGATTTATCTTTTTAAAAAAATTTAAATGGCAAGTTTCTTCTCTCTCTTTCACTTAATAAAAAATGAATAATTTGCTTACTTGGAAACTACCGGGTGTGTTTCGACACTGTCCGCCGCTGCATAAGGAATCCTCCAATTCACACTCATTGATATCGCTGCATATCTTGCCTGTTGCATCAACTTCGTATCCATTGTCGCAGATACACCGATACGTTCCCATAAGATTCTCACATCCGCCATTGACGCAAATGTTTGGATTTTGAGCGCATTCATTGATGTCTACAATGATAATTAAAATTATTCATTAAATTGAAAAACTTGACAAATTTTATAATATTAATATTAAAAGATTTACAAATATCTATATAGGTTTTAGAATTGTAAAAGTTGCTACTTAATGTTGGCGTTTTGTAAATGTAAAAGCAGATTTGAGAATATTGAATTTCTGACGAGTGAAATGACTGTTAGTGTTTTACCGTCGCCATTATAAGTCATTCCAGCGCCGTGCGGACATAAGGCTTCGAACTCTGTGGTGTCCGGAAGCGGACAAGGTTGGCAGGTACTACCCCAGCCCATTGGCTGGCCCAGGATCACTGTGCAGCAGCAACAACTGGACTTTGTTACGGCAGTGGACGTAGGGTTGGAGCATTGGCCGTCTCTGTACTGCGAATAGCACAGATCTCTTCTCGTGTCTGAACAGCGCAGAGTCATCCAATAGAAATGTAATGTTTCGTTAATCATCGATCAAATATTGAATTAGTTGTACAGGAGAGAAAATTCTATACGAGAAGTATCAATTTATTACTTCTTGATAAAATTAATGTCAATCTTGTCTTAGAAAATATTTAATGCAAGATTTAATTGTAAAGTTATTTAAACAGCAATCAAGTCACAAGATTTTTGAAGAAATAATAAGTAGAACTGATTTTAATTTATGAACGTTTAATTATTAAAAAAAATTTCGAATTAAAGGGTAATAATTCATTTTAATAATTTACTTTTTTATTTTGTTTAATATTTTAAGAGCAGAATGTAACTCGTACAAACCTAAACAGGACCTTCCGTCAGGACCCAGATTAAATCCCGGGTGGCACTCACATCGGAAACTACCAGGCGTGTTAATGCAACGTCCATTTTGACACGGTAAATTCACGCATTCATCGATATCTTGTAAGATAAATAACAATAGATTACAAGTTAATTACTTCTTTCTTCTGTATTTAATTTTATCTTTAAATAATGTTTGGAGAAAATCAAATAATTTCGTAGAATTTAAATGCTCGATTAAATTTTTCGAATGTTAAATCATTGAAATGTTAAAAATCTAGATTATGCAGAATTATAAAGATCTAGTATTTTATTTCCACGAATGTCTTAATTAGTTAGTTGTTCAATGAGGTCAATACCGATGCAGTGACTTAAATCAGGACCGATTCTGAAGCCGGAGTCGCACACGCACTTGAAGGAGCCCTCCATGTTGACGCACTTGCCATTCTCACACATCCCACTGGTGGAACATTCATCCATATCTACGCAAAACGTATTGTCTCTTGAAGGAGTAAAGCCTGACTGACAGATACAATGATAGGACCCTGGCGTATTTTCGCAATGGCCATTCAGACAAATTCTTGGATTCTCAACACATTCGTTGATATCTGAAAAAAGAAAGTCAGACAAATTGTTACGCAACTATTTCCATTTCAGAAATATCTTCTTTTTCTTCATCACCATTACTATTTTAGAGATCGTACAAAATACTTCGCTTCTGAAAATATCCGATTCTTGCGAAGTACTTTATTCATGTATGTATAATGTAATATTTATTATTCCTTAGGATCCTCACCTATACAAGTATTTTTTGTCGGCGATAGCGCGTAACCATCGTTGCATTTACATTTGAAGGATCCGTTCATGTTGATGCAATGTCCATTGGTGCACATGCCTGTATCTTGGCATTCGTCATGATCTAGAAAGATATTTATTCGTATTAATCGGAACACATTGAGAGAAAAATGTTTGTGACTATAATTACAAAGTAAATTACAATATGATTATAAGCTCCATACAGTTATTATAGCTAATGTTAGTAGTAATAATTACATTAATGTAGTTCTATTAAAAAATACATAGTTGACATTGAAAATGATTAATAAATTGTAGTTAAATGAATAATTGCAACCATTTTTAATGCATTATTATTAATTATTTTACACTACTATCAAATATTTTTACAATTTTCTTACCAACACAACTGCAATTATCATCATTACTATTCTATTATTATTGCTTTTATCGATAATACCATTGTACTGCTTTAAAAAGGAATTCGAGTAATGATTTTACCGGTGCAGTATCTGCCCTCGCCAGAAACGACAAAGCCGGGCGGACAATCGCAGGCGAAGCTGCCGGGGTAGTTACGACAGATTCCGCCCTGACAGTAATCCAACTGACACTCATCCACATCCTCGCATCTACCGCCAGGCTTCCTTGTGAAACCCGGATAGCATTCGCATTCATAGCCTTCCTTGGTATCGATGCATTTTCCGTCGCCGCAAATGTCCGGTCGCAACACGCACTCATTCACCTCAGTGATTGACTGCAGTTGCGAGCAAAGCCTGTTGTAATCATCTACAATTGAGTAATAACGTGGATCCTGTAGAATTGCCATTCGCCGTAGTCGTTCGCTTTTATATAGTCAATTTTTCATGTGTCACGCGAGTCTAGTTTTGGATTTGCTTTGTGTGTCGTTTCTTCAATGAAGAAATTTTTCAGCGTACTCGCTAAAGCTCATTTTCACAATATATTACTTAAAGATTAAAGGTTATCAACAGATTCATTAATGAAATTCATTCATGAATTTTTTGATTACCTTTAATCTTTAGATAACCATATATTGTGAAATCGAGCCTTAGAGTTATTTTTTGATTGACGGATAAAACAGACTGTTTTCAAAAAATTGATTTTAGTTTAAAACAATTAAATTATGCAAATTTAAATTAATCAAATAATTATGCAGGTATCATTAAAAATTATGAAACATGTATATAGTATCAGGATGCACTGCTTTGTGGAATCTGCCTTTTTAAAAATATATACGTACCACTACCAGGATTAGGACAGATAAAGCATTCATCACCCCATCCTCGACCCATATTTTTGCCACAGCAGCAATCCTTTTTACTCAATCGCATAGCAAGGCGATTTCTGCATTGCCCATTACGGTTTACTGCCGTGTAACACAATCCCTGTCTGCCATCTGACGAACAATAATTAATCATTAATTTAAAAAATTAGAAATTAATTAAGAAATTAATAAAAAGAACTCAAAATAAAAAATTCAAAGTAAAAAAATAAAGTTATTTAAGAAGAAAATATTAATGAGTGTTTGGTTTAAAAGTATGTAAGCTGGTAGACGAGATAGTCAGAACATCTAAAAAAAATTTTAACTTTATAGTTATATGTTACGAGTATATTATATTATAGTTAAATTTACGATAGTTATACCTTCATGATATAAAGGAATGTAAAAATAATGAACTTTAAGACTTCTGGGCATCTGGACAATATTTTTTTTCTAGAACAAGGTTTTAAAGAAAACTACATCTAATGCTGTAGCTGCCTCATCTAGTCATTTAAAAATTAATTGCGATATCTGTTTTCATGATTAGTTACCAATGCAGAATTTGCGATCTTGGCTCTGTATGAATCCCGGATTGCAGTGGCAGTAATAACCGCCGTTCGTATTTATGCAACGGCCATCTGCACAGATGCCCTCCTCTTGGCATTCATCCCTGTCCTTGCACTCATTGGTCTCGGGATCTCTCGCTTGTCCCGTGGGACACTCGCAGGTAAACGAGCCAGGAGTGTTCAAGCACTTTCCACCCTCGCAAAGTCCGGGAATTGCTTCGCACTCGTTGATATCTGAAGACACCGTAAGAAGTTTTTTCATACTAGTCGTTTATTTATTTATATTAACAATTATAATTTATGATTTAATAAAATATATATAATTATAATTATGCAAATGATTTAATAATTAAATATAATTCCGAGTTGCGCACGGAAGGACGCGCCAGATATCCGCTTTGGGTTTTTAAATTTTGACTTTAAACACTGTTGTCAAAGCGTGCGCAGACGCAGTACTATGAGTTATATCCGGACGAGACTTAAGGGAATCTAATTATAATTATAAAAATGATTTAATAATTAAATATATATTATAATTATTGTATATATCATAATTATGATTTATTCTAATAACTATAAAATTTTTAAGTTATATATTAATGATTAAGTGACGTTTGATGGTAATCAGGATAATGTGTATATAAAAAATTAATGAGACGTTAACGTACCGACACATTGACCCTGATTGGTTTTCAAGTAACCCAATTCACAATCCAGTCTGACTGGACATCTCTCACAGGGGTGACCCCAACCCTTGCCCACCGTGGCGCAGCACAACTGTCGTGTGCAAACCACTCCTTGAAGACTTGCCAAGCATTGACCATTTTTTACTTTGGTGAAACAGGGTCCGGTCCTAGACACGATAGTACATGAAAGTATAACTAAGCGATACATCGATATATTCGTTATTTTACCTGTAATCGGTTTCACAACGTCTTCCGGTGTAACCGTAGATGCAAGCGCAACGATCTGGACCGATGCATCTTCCCTGGTTTAAGCAGGGCTCGCGACAAATTGCTAATTAAAAAGACGATCTTCTATTAATTATTATTAGTTTTTAAAAATAATTTTTTATTTCTCTTCTCTTTTTCGATATCTAAGATGTGCTTCAATTCAAGATAGAATTTGTTTTCGTAAAACACGTAAAAATCTATGATTTTATTTCAGTTTACGAGATAAATTGGACTTACGTTCGTTGCAGAATTCTCCCTGGTACCCGCTGCGACACTGACATCGGCCGTCGACACAGTTTCCGTTTATGCAATGAACCTTACATCTGCCTGCCTCGCCGCGATCACCGCCATTTCCGGTCTCGGCGGCGATGACTGTTGATGACATATTTGTTGATCAGATCATCAACAAATTTTATTTTTAATAAATCCGCTATTGTCTTCAAAACCATTCAAAAAAATGACTAACAACTTTATAAAAGGATTGGTTTGAAAACTCTGGGGAATATCCGGTATATGTCTCACCTTTGCTTTGACCATTGCCACAAGCGGAAGCGACAACGCCGCCCTCACATAAACAGATATTCGGTCTTATGCATCTCCCAAGAGGACCGCAGCGTTTTGCGCAAATCGCTAAAACAATAGATGATATTTAAAATTTTAGATGATTGACCGAATATGATACGTGTTTTTCCATTCATATTTATTTAATTTTATCAGTCGATTTCCACTCAATATTGTTTAAAATCTAATCTCAAAATTTAACAAGAAATCAATAAATGTTATCCAAAACAATCACATT
>Ga0157362_1000751_pt1 | contig 11969 bp, 6 predicted proteins | sample AttlaeALBM3_FD_111480 | JGI IMG/M metagenome (GOLD analysis project Ga0157362, IMG submission 111480) | Fungus gardens microbial communities from leaf cutter ant in Ribeirão Preto, State of São Paulo, Brazil - Atta laevigata ALBM3 | ecosystem: Host-associated > Fungi > Mycelium > Unclassified ... | reverse complement strand
ATTTTATAATAACTTAAAAAAAATTTGTTTAAATAAAAAATTAAATTTAAAAATGTTTTTCTAAATCATAATTATTAAGTATTCTTAAAATCGTTCAACTTCTATTTCAGATTTTTTTTCTATTTTTTCTTAGTTTCGATGATATTTCGAAAAACAAAAACCAATTTTCTTCAGAGAAATGTTGCACCTCCTAAAAATGCGATTGGAACCTTATAAAAAAATACATGTTCTATTATTTTTGTCCAGAAAATAACATATTCAAAATTCATCAAAATCGCTTCTATGGATTTCCTTATTAGTTAATTACAGAAAAATTTATCTAATCTATAATTAGTAACTAACAATACTTATAATATGATATCTAATGTGAGATATTTTTATAGAATATGTAGATACATTTAATTAATGATACAATAATAATCTTAGTTTTCCTTTTTATAAAATTTATTTTTTTATTTTATTTATGGAAATTTACGGTTTAATTTCTTTATTTGACAGTTTTAACTTATATATGCTGAAGTAATAACACAAATCGGTAAATCAATATTTATTGGCCGAGAATTGTGGCTGCTGCAAAGGCACCTTGTTCGCGAATTGAACAAAAGGGAATAAAATAAAAAACGGTTAAATATAGCCGCACGAATCGATAGAGACCCCCGGAATTTAAAAGCTACGAAGCTCGCAGGGCTCGTCTTGTTGTCTTTGGTTTGTTTTACTCGCGTCGAATATACCGCCTATATTTAGCGAAACTCACGTGTAAAAAGGAGGCTCAAACGCAAGAGTGTCACTGTCCGATTGTGCAATATCGCTGGTTGCAATACTCTCCAGAAAACTCGAGCTTCTCCATCGGTGGCGCAATCGGATCCAAGAATATATGGCGCCGCCGGAATATTAATCATCCCTCGACCTTGCAGATATTTTTCAATGAGGACGAAGTCGTTCGCGCGCGCTCCGCGACAGCTCACGAAAGTTTTCGCGATTTATTTCGGTGAATCCGACAATTCGAAATGGATTCCGAATCTCACGATGCTTACTTAACGATTAGCTAACTATTTCACAGTTAGCCACACAGTTTTTTAAAATATTCACTTTTAATATACTTTGCGTGTTCTAAATGATATTGCATGTCGAATGTTTCGCACGACACTAATCCATTTTCATTGTGACCTTAAAATGAGGTATTTATAATATTTTAATTCTAATAATTTTTTTATAAAATAAAAGTTTTTGATGACAATATTAAATAATGCAAATGTCTTACGTCTTTTAATATATTATACGTTATATATATTAAATAGCATCAATTTTTTTTAAGAGTATCTTATATAGAGGGAGTATACTTACTTGAAGGAATATTAAATAAATATCTAGCATTCAGATGAATTATAAAATTAATGTGGCTCATTGAAATGGAAAACATATGAGCACATAGCATTAATAAAAACAAATATATATTTATAATTAATTTGTCTTAATTTAATTATCTTTACTAAATTTAAAGTAAAAATAAAAAAAATGTTGACTATATTTTTAATATTGTAGTATTGCCGGAAGTTTCGATTCTTTTAGATTTTTTAGATTCTTTTAGAAGGTTCGCATTCCCACATTATTTTTCAGAGAAGCATTTATTATTTTAGGTAGACTCATCGGCGGTGGAAGAGTTGCCGCTTCGACGCGACGCTCGTGGCCTACCTCAACGCCTGAAGACGCAGGCTAGTAAGCTACGCTCTCGGCTCCGTGGTTTCCAACGGCCCACGTTCTCGTTCCCGCAGAAACGGCAGAAATCCGAAAAAGCAACGGCAACGACGACGACGACGACGACAACGACGACGACGAGATCAGCGGTGGCTAGCAGCGGCAAGTCGGACAAGTCCCGTAAGTCTGTAGAGAAGCGGCCCAGCAGAATCGATCGGATAAGAACGTCCATTTCCGAGAAGACAGAGAAATTCAATCTCGAACGGCCGAGGTTCAGTCTGCCAGATAGATCCAAATTTCACCTGCCGGAGAGACCGAAGTTCAGTTTACCGGACAAGTCGCGTTTCCACTTGCCAGATAAGTCGAAGTTCAACATCAAGAAGCCCAACATCCGTCTGCCTAGCGCGCTCGCTCGCGTTAAACGGCCGCCTCCCTTACGCGAGCAACAACAGCAGTATTCGACAGAATCTACTGCTAGCTCCAAGCGTAATATTTTTGATTTTGCTACGTATCCGCGCATCTTTGATAAAAAGTCCAAGAAGCGCGGCGAGTATGCGACGTCCTCACCTAAAGACTTCAGGACTCGATCAACAGAGAGCGCGACCTTTCCTCGTACTCGGAAGACAAAATTTTTTGGCACCAAGTGGGCGCAACGTTTTGGAGATTCGGCTTACGTTCAGGATCAAGATCGTCCAGAGGAAGCGGCAGGAAGCGAGGGGTCTCCTCCGTGGCATCAAAGTTCAATAGAAGAACCGCCGAGATTGTCCGCTGGAACGGAGGAGGAGATAATGGCGGCGGCTCATGCCATTCCATGGGAAGATACAAAAAAACGAGAACAGTACGAAGAAGAGGAGATACAGTATATGGACTACGAACAGGAATCATCAGAGATGTCGGATCGGCATCCTGCTCCTCCGAAAAGATCCTACAAGTCACGAAGGCGAGATGAGTCATACGAACACGAGGAAGTAATGGAGATGGATCCGAAATTATACGATCAAGAGATGAAACACGTTCATCGAGATGACAGCGAAGAGAACGAAGATGCGGCAGTACAGGATGATTGGCATGCAGAACAGCAAATGATGCACAAGGAGAAATTCAGATCGATTCTGAGATCGCGATCGTTAGACGAAGACATGCCACGAGTTCTGAAGCAAGAAAGGTATGAAGGAGCGTTTATGGCGGTGGATCCGAGGCGATTTGGACTACATAAGATGGCATCCGAAGAGGAAGAAGGCGAAGAAGAACGCGAACCTTCCTCGATACAGTCTGATCGAGAGCAGCAAGCATCGAGCGGCAGTTCCTGTGATCGAAGACGTCGCGGTGTGATAGAGGAGATCGACTCGGACGAGTTCTTTTTACGACAGAGCGGTATCAGTCAGGATGACATGAATCTGGGCAATTACTTAACCGATGAAATCCGAGATGCTCTCAGAGCAGAAGTCATCAATGTGTTGCAAGACGACGAGCTTCCATCTACTCCGCCTCAACGTCCTGTGAGAATGCGGACTTTGAAAAAGCACAAAGAAGATTTAAAAGAGTCCAATGAGGCAATACCACCGGTCAGACCAAAACGGGAACGAGTGGCGCGACATAGTCGAGAGGCATCGATCGAGATGTTTCGTGAGCGCACCAGGAGTGATTCTAGAAGTGATTCTAGACATCAAGTGATATACCAAACGGAGGGAGAACAATCGGAACCGTTACAGGAACCATTGGACGATATAGTCGTGGTGAAACCGGTGCGCAGAAAGTCGAAGTCATCCTTGCGTAGTCATTCGCAGCCACCGATGGAGACATCGATACTTTCTCCTTCGACACCCATTACTGCCGCACCCGATTCATCTGCTACTCCTTCAACCGTGCCACCGATCATACCAATACGCAGAAAACGTTCGCATCGCGAAACGGTGGACCGAAGAAACGGCGACGAAAACGCACCGATTTGTAATGGTCATCGCGACGACTGGGAAATCGAGATCATCGAATCCAGGAAACCGATAATTCCAGCAAGATCGTCGCGATCACGGCAATCACTAATCGAGCAATTTGCAAATGGCGACGTTGTCATGTCCGCAAGTCACGAGGACATTAACATCGAGAACTTAGACGCGCGACTTCAACGACAGGACGACATTGTGCCAGAACCGATACCGATACCACCGAAAAGACGATCCCGTTCGAGGACCATGTCAGTCGTTGATGAGGACAGAACATCGCATGGTGCGGAGTCTTTACCAGAAGCTGGTTACGTCGAAGAGGACATACCGCGAGAGGAGGAAGAGAATAGCTCGACGCGAGATATCTCGGGCTACGCAATTGTAGAGAAGCGGGATAAACCGCCCAGACCACCACCGCCCAGAAGAAAACGCGACAAGTTCGCTACAACGCCGAGACCAACCCCGCCTAAGCGACCTCAACGAGCGTATAGTACTCTAAGACCCACTACAATAAGAGATATCAGCATGACATCGGATACGATCATCAGTATGACTCTAACACCATCCGAATCTGCGCCATATATCGAGGTCGGCGTGGATGAGATTGAACATAGAGATTTTCGCAGCGGCGAATTGCTCGACAAGATCCAAGGCCGTCCGCTTCCGGCGCCACCGCGACCACCCAGGATAAGAAAGGAACATGTGATGACTGGACGACCTCGCACTCCGTTTGAATATGAAGAGACAATGGAGATGACAGCGGCGACACAGACCGATCCATTGCCAGACGATATGGTGATTGAGGAATTAGAGATCACCCAGGCGAAACTTATAATGACACCTTCTAGATCAGGCTCGCAGATAATGGTATCGATGGAACATATACCCAGTCCAAGCAGAACGACCACACCTCCCGTACCTCCGTTACCAATCCTACAATTTTTACGAAAAGAAGAAGAAGAAGAAGAAGAAGAGAAAGAAGGAGAGGAAGAACGGCTTCCAAAAGAAGAAGATATTCGAATGGCATACGAGACTGTATCACTAACGTCACTATCGCCTACGAGAGAAATCGACTTTCGAGAGGAATCGAAGCACAAATCTGCGCCGCATCTAGAGGAACACGTCACGGAAGAATCACAATCGCCTCAAGTCAGGCCGAGTTTTTTGTCCGATGAGCCGCTGAGAATCAGCAGTCTTGAAGTCGGAGATTTAAAAGTTGATCGACTGAGCGTGTCGCAGATAGAAGCGCACAAAATCATGGCGTCCGAAGTAGATGCGATGATGATTACGGCATCGGAATTGAGAGGTGGCGATTCCATGGAGGAAAGTTTGTCGCCGGCCATCATCAGAGAGCTGATAGCGATCAGGAGTCATTTGGAGACCGTGATGACTACCCAGGCACAAGAAAGATATCGCGAGAGCGAAAAGGAGTCCGTGAGCCACAAGATAACCGACATTCCTATCAAGGCTAATAGTCCAGTTCAAGAGCGACAATCTGCGTCGCAGGATGTTCCGACGGAAGCGGCGAAGCCCAGCGAGACTGTCGTAAATGAACCAACATCTACGGAAGATGAGAAGACAGATGCTGACAAGGATCAAAAGGTTGTTAAAACAAACGTAGTAGATATCAGGGACAAAGAGATATCACATCCCCTCTCAGTTGCTCAAGCCAAAGAATTCCCTTCCCCACAGACACTTACGATAGATGAATTAGAATTCAAGGGTAAAGAATCTACCACACATTTGTTCACGATCGCTCAAGATAAGTCCTTACGAATTTTAGATTCCGAACATCCCTTAACTTTGAGTCCACGAACCACATCGGGCTCCCACGTGGATGAATCTCGTGCCTCATATCCTTCATCGGATACGCCTTCAATCCGGCCCTCCGAATCGAGAGAATATCCTCCGTCGGATGCGCCTTCAATCCAGCCTTCCGAATTGAGAGAATCGCCGGATCGTGTCGGCGAATCTCCGAGTATCTTTGTCCAGACTACTACTACTATTACTACTACTACTGCTACTGCTACTATCACTACTGCTACTACCGAGCTGGGCGCAATATCTACGGATCTTCGTAGCAGCAAGGACGATGTGTCCGACAGTAAAGAACAGACTTCTCGCAAATCAAGATCTAGATCCTCCTCACCTACTAAAGGTATACGGCAAACCGCATCTCCGGTTCGTTCATTGCCACCAGCCATTTCCGTGACCCCCGATACGTCGACCCCTGATTCAACCGTACCAAGACACGGTATCTCTGCGGACGTTAAACCACAGCGTGCCGTTATTTCTTATTCTTCGGACACGAGACACGATGTCCCTAAAGACAGTCAACCACAGCGTGCTGTTATTTCCCAGTCTTCCGACGCGGGACAATCCCTTACGGAAAAGCAAAGGGAGTCCTCTCAATCGCCAGTTTCTTCCTTTCCTTTGAGCTCGACTCATTTCATCGCCTTTCCAGCTTCCGAAATTCCAGCTCAGTTCTTTTCTCTGAGTGAAACGCCAACAAATCAACGCTCTGATATAGAACCCGGCGTTATAGATACTACGCAGCAGCTTCTTCGAGCACTCCGATTGGCTGGTATTAAAGCCATGAGGTATTTTATAGGGTATTTAGCGTCTACGTTAAGTATGGACGACACGAGAGAGAAGATAAGAGATGTGGAATTAACGATATGCGCCTTGTTACTTCTGATCGCAGGCTTGTTGATATATTATTTCAGTAGCACACGGATTGTAACACATCATCATCATTGGGATTATTTTAATCCCCCTCAATAGCACTTCTACAATCCAATTTGCCAAAGAAGTCCGTAAATAGTTCATTGGTTTATAGAAGTTAAAATTTCATATTGTATAAATCTTTTGTACAATTTTGTCTGAAGAAAATACTAAGATATGACGAAGTAAGGAATTCGAATTGAATTAGAGTTCTTGTACACATATCAGAACGAAGTGCCAGGTTTGTAAAAAATAAATTGTAATTATATTATTAATATATGCCAAATATATAATTAAAAATTTTAATATTTAAAGAATACTATTTACAATAATTCTTAGTATAATTCATGTGCTATATACATATACATACATCAGTCAATAATATACATAACATTTAAGAAAAAAAATTATTTAATCGAGCCTTTATTAATTTATAATTTTCATCAGAGAACACAATTTTTATTCTTTTCTCCAAAAAATCGATACCTTATTTTCTCCTATATTATATTTATAACGTAAATTTAAAGATTTAGTAGATACTTTTGATATAACTATTAATAATTTTATTCTTTTTTACAAAAGTCATAATTTTATGACTTAAAAAAACTGAAATTAAAAGTAAAATGAATAATATCCATTTGTGTCTTCCATTTAATTAAAAGAATCGTTAACAAAAACATTCTGTACATAATTCAATTAATCACAAAATCAATGTGAAAAAACAAAAAAGAAATTAAAAATTAAGATTCAGCTGATTTTACAAACAAGGTTCGACTATATAATATTTTTTCTTATTTATATTGATAAATATTGATGAATATTTCTACACTATTATGAATTTTTTGTTATAATTATAATAATAAACCAATTATTATATATGGAATTTACAAATGTTTGCTATTCAAATTTGTTGATATATATTATAATGAAAAACGAAAAAGTACAATTAAAGTACAAAAAAAATAAATTAATCGTATTTCCAAATAGTGGATGTAACAAAATGATCTATCATAATAGTATGTTGATAATATTGGGTATTATATATAATATCGCATTTAAAAAATTATTGCCAACAAAAATACCTGCAATTACTGAAAGAGATCCTCTTCGTATACTTTAAGTTCCCGTCTGTCTTTATGTGCACTTTTCTGTGAATAATTAGCCGCTATTGGTGACCACATAGAGCTAGACATAGTGTCGCTAACTGGCTCTATTATTGGCTGCCTTCTTGCTAACGACACTTTTAATTGGATGGACGAGACCATGCTACCATCCATCTCACTTATTGCTCTCTCAGCAGCTTCGGCCTTTTCAAAGGTTATAAAGCCATGACTATGGGCAAAAAAGAACAGAAATGATTATTAATAATTGCATCAAAAATATTTACTAAAACTTTGAGTGGACATTAGTATGTATAAGAAAAAACATGATTTATATTTACTTTTTCTCTGCTTCCATGGAAATATGGATAATATTTCCAAAATTTTGGAAATGCTTCTTTAGATAATCCTCTGTTATTTTGTAACCGCATACGTATATTGTATTTCCTGCACGTGGTTTAATTTCTTGTTTAGCAGGAGCTGGAGTATCACTGGTATTTCTCTCTCCAGTGTTTTGAGCACCAACAAAATTATTATATAAATCCTTGACTTTTGGCCTCACTGTCTCCGTTTCTTCTTCTTCCTGCATTGCTGAAAATGGTTGATAGGAACTAATCGTCTTTTCTGTACTGTTTAACTTCCTTTCTAGTCCGCGAGATCTTTTGAAAGTTTGCTCCGGTCGCTTAGGAGTCTTTGGGGCTGTGATTACGCCAGATTTAATCAATTTCTTGGCAACTTCGCGAGCATCTCTTGCTTCTGTAGGCCGTTTTGGAGCCTGAGGAATGCGTTCTGTTTCTTGTTTAGGAGCTTTTAGATCTTGTAGCGCTTTTTTCTATAATTTGAGGAATAATTGACAAGAATTAAAAATAAAGGTAAGGTAAAATACTTTATACAAGATATAATAATTGTTAGAAAAAAAAACGATGATCTTTGCATGTAGATTAAACAAAAATTTGAATTTTGCGTTATGAATTAATTGAGAAATGGATATCTAACAGATAAATTAAATTTTATCGCATATTTCATACAAAAACATAACCTGTACCTTCCTTTTCAGCTTATTGAACTTAGTTTGCAGCATCAACTCTTCCTCTGTTAGGTTTGACGGAAAATGCAGGTATACCATATTTTGCATGTAATATCAACAACGACTTTTTGCAATATTCTTTATGACTTTTTAAAAAAAATTGGAGAATCATAGAGAAAACGCGTCCTGCGTCTAACCGGTCTATGTGTACTACAATGCACTTGAGGTACATATAATTTTATTTACTGTCACTTTTCAAAAATTAATTTGCAAAATCTGATTATGTACGAGTCTTTGCAGCTTCATAAAAAAAAAACCAAAAAAGTTTCATAATATAATATTACTTCTAGCAGATAAAATAACAGCATGAAAACATATATTCGCACTGTAAATAAATCGAGCATATAGCATATCGTTTTATTTATTACAATGTTTTTAAGATCGAAATTGCAAAACTTAGCTCTTTAACCGACTTTGTAATTTCGTAAAATATAAACTAAACCGATTTTCATAATAAAATATTGCTTTCGCAAAACAATATATGATAGAACGATAGAGAGAACCTGATAAAGTGCAGATATATAGGTGCATCACATTCTCTGAGTTAGCTTATCACTCCAATAGAGTCTTGTATATAAAAGAGACATAAATTAATGTCCGAGTTTCTGATTGGTAGTCTGATGTGTAATACTGATTGGGTATCCCTTCTTAAGTGAAGCAGCTATATTGTGACCGCAGCTATTTACGTAGATGACAGCTGACACGTGGTTGCTGAGCTGTATTGCTACGAGAGTTAATTCATTGGATTATTTGAGTTCATCGTTGATTTTTTATCATTAAACTTTCGCATTATAGTAAATTTTTTAATTAAATGATTGTTCTTGTTGTAATTTTGTTTATGTCGGCAAACAAATTTTACGCTAAGTACGGAATATGTTTATATTAAACGGAATTCATATTTATGCATTGGAGCGGTCCAAATATGTCGACATAGGAAGTGATGATATCCAGACTCTGATGGGAGTTCGATTTCAAGTCTCTTTTATACACAGAACTCTAGTCACTCTTGTTTTAAGCTTTTTGTGTGTCATGGCCTTTCCACTTCCACTGTGCTTAGCAGAATTGACAGTCCAGTGGCTGAGTGGCGACAAGTGGCGCCAGTGGCTGAGTCAGTCTGACGTCTGACCAAGTCTGATTCTGACATCATTGGGTCCTTGAATGCGTTCTCGCATTTACCGGATCGCACCAGATGCTTCTCGAGAGGTTGTCCTATCGAAAAAGAAAGAACGAACACGTCATAGACACTCGACAAGAATCAACGTGTAAGTTTCTATTCGTTTGATGCTCTCTTATACCTAGACAAGATGTGTATATCGGTGACGGCGCTTGGTCGACGAGGATTTACCTCGAGGGATGTTATGCGGCTCGGCGTTAAGCAACTTCATTGCTCCAGTTGCGAATCATCAATGAACAACGTGCTGTCACGACGATGTCCCGCATCGTTGTACGTCGCCGATGTTTCGCGAATTTTGAGCTGGTTTCGCGAGAGCTCGAAAATGTTTTCTTCCGTGAGGACTCCGATTTCCTCCGACATCGTCGCCGATGCTCTGACAAAGCGGCAAGCGAAGGAGTTGGTATCAAAGCTCACTTCAGAGGAACGTGGCTTGTTCTTGACAGCATTAAACGAATGCAAATCAGCGGAGCAGAAGGCTGGTTATGAAGGTAGATATCCCTTGCTTCAATAAATTTGTAATCTTAGACAAGCATTTGCTATTTAACGAAAGGCTAATTCTCATTTTAAAGATTTACAGACAATTATTTCTTACAAAATTACATATTAATGAAGAAGATATTGATTTTTTATATATTTAGCTTTATATATATATATATGTGTGTGTGTGTGTGTGTGTGTGTGTGTGTGTGTATGTGTATAGCATAAAGAAACATATAATAAAATATCATAAAGAAACATATATAATAAAATTCTTGCAAGACAAGTATTTGCTATTTAACTAGGAGCTAATCCTGATCTTAAAAATATACAGTAGAAAATAACTTCTTATAAGATTATATATTGATAGGGAAGATGTATTGATCTTCTTTTATATATTTAATTTTATACATATATCACAAAGAAACACAATAAAATTCTTGCACCTTTACTAGGTCAACTGGCAGCTATTCGATGGAGGAGCAAGTTAGGCAGACCTAGCAAAATACCATCATTAGGCGAGGTGGATCCTACAGGAACCTACTGCCCTATGCCGGACGATTGGTTAAACCGCAAGTACGGTAAGGACATTACTATTTTTATATTTTTAATCATTCATATCGTCATACATTCGTTAAATCATCGATACTATTAAAGAAAGAAATATAATATAGGATCATTAAATACAGTACAGGATCATTTAAAATGTCTTTAATGCAGTGTAACAATTCGTTACATTCATAAAAAAAAAACATGAACGTTAACTTAGATTTATTACCTATAGATCTCGCAAAATAAAATTAACCTCCCTGTTATTTAATGGTATTTTTGGATATAATGGAATATTTTTCCTGCAATGCAATCTCCATGGATGTTATTCTGTAAGTTTCTCGTTTTTTCTCAATTTCTCTCTTAACTCTCTAGCACTCTCTGTGTCTCTTTTCCTCTAATTACACTAACTCTCTTGCCTGCTTCTATTCTAACACAACTTTTTGGATGTTTCATGGCCAACCACAGTGCCACAGTTAGGTAATATTTTGGACACTTTTCTATGGTTCTCTCATTTTTTAAAAACCTTTTCCTCCAATATGGAAATTAATCCTTGTTAATTTCATTTAACCAAATACATTTTTATAAATTGTAGAATTATCTTTTTCATATTTTCTTTCGTATTTCTTGCAAATTTTGTTTTTGAAATAATCATTTGGCCAGATTATTTTTCATCCATATATTAGACAAAGTTGTTTGGATAAAATGATTTTTCTAGAATTTGTTAAATTCCACCAAAAATTCTCTTTAATAGAGCTTTTTGTTTTTTTCCTTACAATACTTTTTCCTTCATTTGAATTTTGTTAAGATTCCTTTTTTTATTTAAATTCATTAAAAATACATCACAATATACAGTTTTGGTGTTCATGAACCATAAAAACAATCTTATATTACCTTATATTTAGTGTTTGCTAATTTCATTAAGTAATTATGTAGTAATTATGTAATTTTATATTAAATACGATTAACTTGTGGATTTAGATTGAATCTTTTGTTTTTTACAGTTGAACACGTTGCAGAGCCATCCACAAAAGACTTGGTATTCGGTATGTATTACTTTCAATTCATTGATTCAATTCATTCGATATTACTTTCAATATCAAAGAGAGTTTATATATTCACTAGCAAGTAATCAATCGCGTTTTTATCTTATTTATCTCCTATTTACTGTTCACAAAATAAAAATTAAATAATACTTTTATTTTAAAAGATTTATCATT
>Ga0157362_1000750_pt1 | contig 11974 bp, 12 predicted proteins | sample AttlaeALBM3_FD_111480 | JGI IMG/M metagenome (GOLD analysis project Ga0157362, IMG submission 111480) | Fungus gardens microbial communities from leaf cutter ant in Ribeirão Preto, State of São Paulo, Brazil - Atta laevigata ALBM3 | ecosystem: Host-associated > Fungi > Mycelium > Unclassified ... | reverse complement strand
CAGAGCGAGATCTCGGCCGCGCCGAAAGAACAACGCAAGGCGCTGCTGGCACCGTTCACGGCCGAGCCCGAGCTGGACCGCGTGCTTCGCGGCATGTTCGCCGCCGAAGGTTTCGGCGAGGTCGGTTACGGCAGCCCGGTCCTGAATCCGACCGTCGCGAACGTCGACGGGGACACCGCAACGGTGACCGATTGCCAGGACACCAGCGGCTTCGGGCAGAAGAAGCGCTCGAACGGAAAGGTGACTGCTCACGGCATTAAGCGGGCGAGCGTCATCGCGACTGTGCGGCGCGCCGAGGACGGCGTTTGGCGGATCTCGGCCGTGGACTATCCGGAGAAACCGTGCTGACGCGCCGAGTCGGCGTGATCGCGGGGATCGTCTGCGCATCCCTGGCTGCCGCCGGGTCCGCCCAGGCCGACGACGGCCCGATCGTGGTGTCCCCGGCCGGCCCGATGTGGATCAAGACAACGGTGACGCAAGCTGGGATTGTCGCCACGAGCGGCGTAAAGCACCGGACATCTCGTCGGACCTGCACGCAGCACAAGTCCAACACCGCCGGCAGTTACGCCAGCGCCGACCAATTCACCGGCGACTACCCCGACGCGGGCCCCGGCGGCTGGGTGATCCGGCGCTGTTCGGACGGGTCGATGGACATGGCGTACGTCCCGGCTCCTACCGATTCGGTCGCGGAGGTGGCGAAGCGGTTGGCCCAGGACGCAACGAACCGGCTGCCGCTTCCGTTGCCGCAGCCGAAGTTCAACCCGTCCCGGCCGTCGAGCGCCGGCCCGGCGACGCTGGTCGCGATCCCGACGTGGTTCTGGGTCGACGGATGGCGGCCGGTCACGCAACGCACGCAGGCCGGCGGGGTGTGGGCCGAAGTCGTCGCGGCCCCGGTGGCGGCGACGTGGTTCCCCGGCGACGGGACCGCGCCGGTGCGATGCGCGGCCAACGAGGCCTGGAGCTCGGACGCGGCGCCGACGTCGTGTGAGCACGTGTATGCCCGGTCCAGCGCGGGTCAGCCGAGCAACTCCTACACGGCGCGGGTGATCGTGACGTGGCAGGTTCGCTGGACCGGTTCGGGGGGACGCAGCGGAACGCTTCCGCTGATGCAGCGTCAGTCAACGTTCCCGATCGCTGTCGCGGAGCGACAGACGGTCGTGACGGTAGGGGGATCGCAATGAGCACAACCATCTCGACGGCGGCGACGCCGACTATCCCGGCCCAGGGCGGACCGCGGCCGTTGCCGACCCGCAGCCGCCGGCCCGGTCTGATCGCGATCGCCGTGCTGCTGATCGTCGGCTTCGGGCTCTCCGGCGCGTTACTGGTGTCACGCGCCGGGAACACCACCGGGGTGCTCGTCGCCGCCCGGCCGGTCGCGGCCGGGCACACCATCACCTCCGGCGACCTCACCGTGGCGCGGCTTTCCGGAACGGTCCGCGCGATCTCGTCGAAGGACGCGAGCACCGTCGTGGGGCGAACGGCCGCCGTGAGTGTCGTGGCCGGGCAGGTGCTCAACCGCGACATGCTCGCCGACGCCGACGTTCCGGGTAAGGACCAAGCCGTCATCGGTTTGTCGCTGACGCCGGGTCAGTTCCCGGCCGACGGTCTGGCGGTCGGCGACCGGGTGCTTGCGGTGGTGCTCCCCTCGGCGTCGGACCCGGCAGCGGTAAACGGGTCGCCGTCGGCGCGGGCGATCACCACGGCCCAGGTCTACGGGATGCGTCCGGACCCCAACCGTGGCCCGGGCACCCTGGTCTCGCTGGTGCTGCCGATCGACATGGCCGGGCAGGTACTCGCCAACGGCGCGGTGGGGCGCATCGGCCTGGTGAAGGTGGCCGCGCAATGACGACCCTGGCGATGTTCTCCGACAAGGGCAGCCCCGGCGTCACCACCACCTGCCTGGCCCTGGCCGGGGTTTGGCCCCGGCCGTGTGTGCTGGTGGAGGCCGACCCGGCCGGTGATCTGGTGCTGCGGCTCGTCGATGCGGCCGGCCGCCCGCTGTTGGCGAGCGAACCGAGCGTGCTCACGTTGGCCGCAGCGGTGCGCCGCGATCCGGCGACCGCGCTGACCGCGCACTCACAGCAGGCGTTCTGTGGCGCCGCGGTGGTCGCGGGAGCGGCGACGCCCCAGCAGGCCCGCGGGATGGCCCCACTGTGGCCGACGCTGGACACGACGATCCGCTGCGCGCAGGCCGATGTGATCCTGGACTGCGGCCGGCTCACCCCGGAAAGCCCGGTCGCTGCCCTGGCTGCGCACGCCGATGTCCTGGTCGGCGTCGTTCGTGCGGATGCGGCCGCCATGCTGCGGATGCGTGACCGCCTCGCAGACCTCCTGGACCACCTGCCCGCAAACCCGGCCCGCCGGGTGCGTGTCGTCCTGCTCGCCCGGCAGCGCCAGGTCAGCGAGGCCGCCGAGGCGATGCGCCGGGTCCTGGCCGACGGGGTCGTCCCGGCCGAGGTTGCGGGGACGGTCGTGGTGGACCCGCGCGCCGTCGCTGCCCTTCACGGGATCGGGTCCGGCGCGCGGCTGGAACGCTGGCCGTTCGGGCGCTCGATCCGCGACGTCGCCGCGCGGCTGTCCGGGTCGGAGCAGCCGCCCGCGGTACCGGGCCCGCGACGAATCCTGACGTGGTCGCGATGACGACGATCACCGAACGCGTCCTCGCCGGCCCGGCGGGGGTGGACCCCGTCGTGGTCCGTCGCCTGCAGGGCGAGGTCGGCCGGCGGCTGGCCGCCGCGGCCCGACAGGCCCGCGAGGCCGGCCGCGCGCCGCTGGCCGGGGAGGATGAGCGGCAGCACGCCCGGTCGGTCATCGCCGCGGTGATCGCCGCCGAGACCACCAACGCCCTGCGGGTCGGACACCCGCTGCCCTCGCCCGACGACGAACTCGGTCTGGCGGACGCGGTCTTCGCCGGCCTGTTCGGCGCGGGCCGGCTGCAGATGCTGCTGGACGACCCGGCAATCGAGAACGTCGACATCAACGGCTGCGACGAAGTCTTCGTCTCCTACGCCGACGGCCGGCGCGAACGGGTCGGCCCGGTCGCGGGCAGCGACGCCGAACTGGTCGAGCAGGTCCAGATCCTGGCGAGCTTCGCCGGGCTGAACGCACGCGCGTTCGACGACGCCAACCCCGAGCTGGACCTGCGGCTGCCCGACGGAACAAGACTTTCCGCGGTACGCCGGGTGACCGCGCGTCCGGCGGTGTCGCTGCGCCGCCACCGGTTCCCGCGCGTGTTCCTGACCGACCTGGTCGCCAACGGCACGCTCACAGAGGACCTCGCGGGATTCCTATCCGCGGTCGTCCGGGCCCGGCGCAACGTGATGATCGCCGGGGAGACCGACGCCGGCAAGACGACCCTGCTGCGCGCGCTGATCAACGAAATACCCGCGCGCGAGCGGTTGTGCACGGTGGAGAACAGCCTGGAACTGGGTCTGCGCTGCCACCCGGAGCTGCACCCGGACGTCGTCGAGCTGGAGGCCGCGCCGGCCAACAGCGAAGGCGTCGGAGCGGTGACGATGGCCCAACTGGTCCGCCGCACCCTGCGGATGAACCCGGACCGGGTCGTCGTCGGCGAGGTCCTCGGGCCCGAGGTCATCACCATGCTCAACGCGATGAGCCAGGGCAACGACGGATCGCTGTCCACCATTCATGCCCGCACCGCCCGCGGCGTGTTCGACCGGATCGCCACCTACGCCCGCCAGGCCGAGGAACGCCTCGACCTCGACGCCACCCACCAGCTCATCGCCGGCGGGGAGGGCGGCACCGGGGCGCTGGATCTCGTCGTGTTCCTGCGCAAGGCCCGCACCACCGCAGACCCGGACCGGCGGGCCGACACGCTGCCCGTCCGCCGGTTCGTGGCCAGTGTCCTGGAGATCACCGGCTACGACCGACGCGTGCAAGCCAGTGAGGTCTGGACGCCGGGCCCGGACGGGCGGGCGGTCCGCAACGAGATGGTGCCCATCGGCTGCCTCGACGCCCTGCGCGAGGCCGGCTACCGAGCGTCCGGGGACTGAACCGCCACCACAGCACAGTTCTGACATGACGTCAGATCAGTTCGACATATCAGGGGGGACATGGACGTCACGACCCTCGCGGCACTGGTGTGCTTCGTCGGCCTCGGCGCGGCCCTGTGGCTGCTCGCCGTCGCCGTCGTGCGCCCGCCGCAGCCGCCGATAAAGACCGCCCTGCGGGCTTTGCGGGTTCTGCCACGCGCGCAGGCCGCGCTCGGCCTCGGCCTGCTGGTGGCGGTGTTGACCCGTTGGCCGGTCGCGGCCGTCGCGGCGGCCGGGCTGGTCTGTTCCTGGCCGTGGCTGTTCGCCGGCGCCGGGGCGATGAAGGCGCGGCTGGAGCGGTTGGAGGCGCTGGCGACCTGGACGGAAAGCCTGAAGGACACCATCGCCGGGGCCATCGGGCTGGACGAGGCCATCCCCGCGACCGCGACGGGCGCTTCACCGGCGATCCGCCCGGCGCTGGACCGCCTCGTCGAGCGCCTCCGTGCCCGCGAACCGCTGCACACCGCCCTGCGGCGCCTCGCCGAGGACCTCGACGATCCGTCGGCGGATCTCGTCGTCGCCGCGCTGATCCTGAACGCCCGTCTGCGCGGCCCCGGCCTGCAGGCCACCCTGCAGGCGCTGGCGGCCTCGACCCGCGACGAACTCGACCTGCGCCGCAAGGTCGACGCCGGGCGCCGCGCCCTGCGGACCGGCGTGAAGGTCATCGTCGGGGTCACCCTCGGTTTCGTCGTCGCCCTCGCCGCGCTGGATTCGGCCTACCTCAAGCCCTACGACACCCTCGCCGGCCAGGTCGTCCTCGCGCTGGTGGCCGCGATCTTCGCCGCGGCGTTCCTCTGGCTGCGTACCCTGGCCCGCGACCCATCTGCGGGACGGCTGCTGGCCCCGACGGCGGAGGCACGGCGATGACGGCCGCGGTGCTCGTGTTCGCCGCCCTCGGCGCAGCGGTCGCCGGGCTGCTCGCGCTGGTCCTACGGCCCGGCCCTGGGCTGCTCGCCGCCATCGGCCGACTCGACGCCGCCCGCGGCCCGACGTCGGTCCCGACCCGGGCGCCGGCTGCGCAGGCAGGTCGGGCGGACTGGCAGCTCCTCATCGGAACACGGGCTGCGCAATGGCTCACCCGCCGCGGCAGCACGGAGCGTCTCCTCGGCGGGGCGGCAGGCCGTCGTGCGCAGGACCTGGCGATCACCGACCGCAGCGAGGAGCTGCTGCTGGGCCGCCAGGTCGTCTCCGGCCTGGTCGGGCTGGTCTTCCTTCCTGCGGCGGCGATCGCGCTGGGCGCGGTGGGTTTGCAGATTCCGGTCGCGGTCATGCTCGGGTCACCGGTGTTGGCCGTCGGGTGCGCGTGGCTGCCGCAGCACGAGCTGCACCACCACGCGGAGGCCCAGCGGCGGGAGTTCCGCCACGCCCTGTCCAGCTACCTCGACCTGGTCGCGATGAGCCTGGCCGGCGGCCGGGGCGCGCCGCAGGCACTGGCCGAGACCGCCGCGCTTTCGGAGGCCCGGGCCTTCCGGATGCTGGCCGACGCGCTCGTGACCGCGCGATTGACCGGCGCCAACCACTGGCACGCCCTCGGCGAGCTCGGCCGTCGCCTGGGCCTGCCGGAGCTCGGCGACCTCGCGGCGAGCCTGACCCTGGTCGGCGACCACGGAGCCCGGGTCCGGGAGACCCTCGCCGCCCGCGCTGCCACCCTGCGCCGCCGCGCGTTGACCGACGCCGAGGGCAACGCCGCTCAGGCAGACCAGGGCATGCGCATCGCCCAGGTCCTGCTCGCGCTGGGATTCCTCGTCCTGATCGCCTACCCGGCCCTGGCCGCGGTCCTGGCCATGTAACGCACCTGATGCACCGTCAGCACGTCTCCGAAAGGGAATTCCGATGCCCGAACTCACCTACCTGTCCGCGCTCTGGACCACGCTCCACGCGCGGCTCACCCCGGAGCTCGATGCCGATGAGCCTCCGCGTGACGCGGGCGACATCGTCCAGTACGTCGTCATCACCGCGGCGCTGGCGATCGCGGCCGTGGCGATCGTCGCGATCATGGTCGCGAAGATCACCGGCAAGGCCGCGAGCCTGCAGACGCAGTAGCCCGGTGACCACCACGACGCGAGGACGACACCGCGCGCCCGAGGAGGCGCCGCGGGACGCCGGCACGAGCAGCGTCGAGCTGGCCATCACCATGCCCGCGCTGTTGATCGCCGTGCTCACCGTGATCCAGATCGGGCTGTGGTTCCACACCCGCCACGTCGCGCTCGCCGCCGCCCAGGACGGCCTGCGGGTCGCGCGGGCCTACGACGGCGACGAGACCGCAGCCCGCGACCGGGTGCTGGCCAACCTGGACGACCTCGCCCCGACCCTGCTGCGCGACCGCACGGTCGACGTCCACCGTGGCCTCGACACCGCGACGGTCAGCGTCCGCGGCACCGCCACCTCGATCCTCGGCCTGTTCCACCTGACCGTCCACGAGCAGGCACGGGGCCCCGTCGAACGTTTCGTGCCGGCTGCCGGGAACCCGAGATGACACCGACCGAAGCGGGACAACCGGGCCCGCGGGATCGCGGCAGCATCGCCGTCGAGGTCGTCCTCGTCGCGCCGCTGCTGGTTGCGCTGCTGGTGCTCGTGGCCGGTTTCGGGCGCATCGCGCACACCCGCGGCCAGGTCGACGGCGCGGCCGCCGATGCGGCCCGGGCCGCTTCCCTGCAACGCGATCCCGGTCAGGCGCAGCGCAGCGGCGAGGACGCGGCCCGCTCTTACCTCGGCACCGGCTGCCGCAGCCTCGACGTGAGCATAGACACAGCCGGGTTCCGGCCCGGCGGGACGGTACGCGCAGACGTGCGCTGCGTCGCCTCCCTCGCCGGGCTCGGCCTTTCCGGCTTCGGTGGTTCCCACACCTTCACCGCCAGCGCCACCGCGCCCCTCGACACCTACCGGAGCCGCTGATGCCAGGTCAGAACTCGACACGGGAGGTTGCACGCGACGAGGGATCGGCGTCGTTGTTCGTCGTCGTCCTCGTGCCCGCCCTGCTCGCTACGGCCGGGCTGGTCATCGACGGCGGATACGCCCTCGCCGCGCGCCAGGAAGCCGCCGGAGTCGCCGAACAGGCCGCCCGCGCCGGCGCCGACGCCCTGTCCCGCGACGGCCTGCGGGCATCAGGCCCCGTCCGCCTGGACCCGGCCGCCGCGACGACCGCGGCGCGCGATTACCTCGCCGGCACCGGGCACACCGGAACCGCGACCGTCAGCGGGGACGCCGTGCGGGTAAGCGTCCGCATCACCCGCCCCACCGCCGTCCTGTCCGCCATCGGCATCGACACGGTCTCGGCCACCGCGACCGCCACCGCCATCGGGATCACCGGCATCGACCGGCCCGAACCCACCGACTCCACTCACGAGGCCGCAAGATGACGATCACACCCACCGCCCGCCCAAGCCGGCGCCGCGCCACGATCGTCGAGGGCATCGCGGCCCTCGCCGCGCTTCTCGCGCTGCTCCTGCTGCCACCGCTCGGGCTCGCCCTCGCCGTCGGCAACCCGGAACCTGCGCACCTGGTCGTCGACGGGCGACTCACCGACGACGCGGTCATCGGGCTGCTCGCTGGGATCGTCTGGCTGGCCTGGGCCCAACTCGTCGTCGTCATCGTGATCGAAGCCACCGCCGCGATCCGCGGACGCGGGCTCCCGCGGATGCTGCCGGGCTGCGGACTGCAGCAATACCTCGCCCGTCGTCTCGTCGTCACCGCCTCGGTCCTCCTTGCCGGTCTGGGCACCACCGCGACCATTGCCGCCGCCACCCCTGCGACGGCTGCGGTTGCTGTCTGCGCGCCGCTGCAGGCCGACGTTGCGACGGTTGCCGTCCCGCCGGCGCACATCCCCGCTCCGGCGCCAATCGCGTCTCCTACCTCGGTGGCCTCGACCGCTGCCATCCCCACGGACAGGCGCGGCGCCGTCGAGGAGGCGGGCCCCTGGTACGTCGTGAAGCCGCCGCGCGGCTCCCATCACGACTCTCTGTGGGGCATCGCCGAACGACACCTCGGCGACGGCCTGCGCTGGCGCGAGATCTTTGACCTCAACCACCACCGCCCCCAGCCCGACGGGCACCGCCTCGAACTCGGCCGCCTCATCCAGCCCGGCTGGCGGCTGCTCATGCCCACCGACGCCGCAGGCATCACCGAACCGCACCGTGACGCTGCCCCCAAGGCGCCGCGTGTCGACGCGGAGCGGAATGCGCCACGGCCGCACACGGCTCCGATTCCCCAAGCCCGACGGGCACACGTCGCAATTCCCCCGGCCGTCAAAACGCCGGCCCCGCCGGCTGCGCCGACCCCAATTGGAGCGGTCACGTCCACCGAGGACCGGGCCACCTCCGACGATGCCGCTGTCAACCCTCGCCCGGCCGCGTCGCGCGACGAGGAGCCCGCGGTGCCCTTCGGCTCGCTGACCCTCGGCCTCGGCGCAGTGGCCGCAGCCGGCGTCATCGCCGAACTCGCCCGACGACGCCGCCGTGCCCAGCGGTTCCGTCGCCCCGGGGAACGGCTGTCGAAGCCGACGGCAGAGGCCGCGGCGACCGAACGCCTCCTGCGCACGGCGAACGCCGAACTCACCGTCATCGCGCTCCGCGACGCCTTGCGCGATCTCGCCGACACCTGCCGCGCCACCGGCCGTGCCCTGCCCGACGTGCACGCGATCCGGCTCAACGCCGAGTCCGTGACCCTGCTGCTCGGGACCGACGACCCCGACGCGGTCCGTCCGTTCACCGCAGCTGACGCCTCCACCTGGACGGCCACCGCAGGCGCCTTCGCCGGAAGAAACGACGACAGCGCGGCCGAATACACCGACCCCTATCCGGCCCTGGTCGCCCTCGGCGTCCACGACGACGCGATGCTGCTGATCAACCTCGAAGCGGCCGGGACGCTCACCCTGGTCGGCGACCCCGAGGAGACCCGGCCGATCCTGCGCGCGCTGATCCTCGAACTCGGCACGAGCGAGCTGACCGCCACCGCTCAGCTGGTCCTCACCGACTGTCCACCCGACCTCGCCGAGATGCTCGACCGGGGACGTGTCACTGTCCTCGCGGCGGCCGATGTCTACCAGTGCGCCGAGCGGCGCCGGTCCGACATCGGCGACCTGCTCACCTGCGCGGGGGTGCCGAACCTGGCCGCAGCACGTCTCGCCCAGGTCGCCGACGACGCCTGGGCTCCCGCCGTCCTCATCCCCGGCGGACACCCTGCGGTCTCGGCATCCGGCGCCGGCGCCTCGATGATCCGCCTCGCCGAACCTGGGACCGACGCCGATGGCTGGGTCCTCGCGAAGGCAGCCGAAGGCTGGCAACTCGACCCGCACGGCATCCCCGTCAACCCGCAGCGTCTGTCCGCCGAGATGGCAGCTCCCCTGGCGGCGGCGCTAGCCACCGCGGCCGGGCCTGCCGTCGCCCCCAATGCAGACCCGAGCATCGAGCTCGGCGGGATAAGCGTTGCCGGCGAAGGAGTCACCCCTCCCGAGACTGTAGAGCCGAAGGATGTGGTCCGCGGCTCACCGGTGGTCGACCCAAGCGCAGGCGAGGAAACGACCGAGGACGCTGCGGTCGCCCCGCGGGTCCTGGTGCTCGGCCACGTCGAGATCCTGGGCGTCTCCGACGACGGGGCGCCCGGCCGCCGCCGTCGGGCCACCGAACTCGTCGCGTACCTGGCGCTGCATCCCGGCGTTACTCAGCACCAACTCGACGAAGCTCTCTGGCCCGGATGCCGGGTCTCCCGCAACACGCGTAACCCGCTGGTCTCCCGAACCAGGCAATGGCTAGGAGTTGGAGTCGACGGACACCCTTACCTCGGCCTGGTCGCCGATGGTGGGACCTACTCACTGTCGTCCGCCGTCAGCTCCGACTGGCAGGAATTCCAGACGTTGAGCCGGCGAGGAGTTGCGGCTGGTCCCGCCGGGGTCGATGACCTCGTCGCCGCGCTGGGGCTGGTCCGGGGACGGCCATTTGTTGGCGTGAATCCGGCGGCGTATGGCTGGGCGGAAATGGACACGCAGGACATGATCAGCGCGATCGTGGACGCCGCGGAAGCGCTCGCGAAGATCGCGCTCGACAGCGGCGACTACTGCCGGGTCCGTTGGGCAGCATCGCGAGGCCTTGCGGCCGAGCCATTGGCGGAGCGCCTTTACGTGTTGGCAGCCGATGCTGCGGCCGCCTCCGGTGACCTCGCCGAGGCCGAATGCCTGATGTCGAAGCTGCGCCGTCAGATCCAGGCACTCGACCCGGATGACGACCTTGCCCTCCCGGACGCCTACGTGCGGTAGCGCGTACAACTCGGTACGGCCCCTTGAAGCCGAGCCGATCGGCGACTCCGGCTGGTCACCGAGCTTGCCGAGGACAGCCGTCGCGCATCGGGCGCCCCCCGGATGCGGTGTGCCGGGCCGCTTCACGCGGTCGCCGTCGAGCAAGCTGCACCCGGGAGCGCCCGACCGCCGTGGGGCCTGTCAACCGCCTTCTCGACCTCGAAAATCCGTGCAGCCGGCCGCGGCGTCGGTCACCGACTCCGGGCCTCCGACTGGACGTCATCCAGGTCGTCCTCCACCAAAGGCCGGCTCGGGATCGAGCAGCAACAGGGACTCGACGGGCTGGAGCCCGCGGAGGTCACCGCACGCTGACATCGGGCAGGCGGACCCCGAACATCGCCCCACCGCCTTGGACGGAGGCGACGAGGAGGTCATCGGTCCTCTTCGTGCCGGTGACGGTCCAGTCGAATGTCCCCGGCGTTTCGATGCGAACGTACTCGGCGGGTCCGACCGTGATGCCCGTGTCGCGCCCCAGGGCGCGGACCGCGACGTCGAAGACGCAGTGCCGCTCGGTCGTGAACGCGACGGAGCCAGGCTCACGCGGCTGAGTCCCGCGTCAGACTCCGACCGATACAGGGGCTTTCTGCGCGGTCCCGACCGCAGGTCCGGCGGCCTCGCGATCGAGTTCCTTCAGCATGAACCAGGTGGTCAGGATGAGGTACACGGCCCAGATCGCGACTGGCAGGTAGTAGGCGAGCAGGCCGTGGTAGGCGAACGGTCCGCTCTTGGTGAAGGCCGGACCGGCGGCGAAGCAGATCGTCGCGGCACCGGCGAAGGTGTACCACGTCAGCCAACGCGGGATCATGGGCTGCGCACGGTGATCCATCAGCTCCGCGACCCCGCTCGCCACCATCTCGATCGTGACGTAGATCCAGCCGAGCAGGAAGGCGAACCACGCATAGTCGTACCACGACTGGATTAGGTCTGCGCCGTATTCGGGACGGTAAGCGCACAGGATCCATGCGCAACAGTTGAAGAAGATGATCAGAGAGACGAACGCGCCGCACACCGCGGTCGTGTACGACATCACCGGGTGGCGGCCCTCGATCTTCGACAGCATGACACCGAACGCGATCGAGCCCGGAGTGAGCAGACCGGCGGCGATGTAGAAGATCGTGCACCCGACGATCACGCCCCAGCGATGGTCTTGCGTGAACCACTTCTTGGTCTCGTCGGCGGTGAGATCGGCGTGTGCCGGGAGAATGAAGTGGGCGATCCCCAGAAACCCGATGGCCGTCAGTGCCACGAACACCAGGTTGCACCACAGGGCGATCTTCTGCGTACCGAGCGGACCTGTCTCTTCCATGAGCGGCGCCTCACGATCGGGTGAGCGGACTGAAGCCTGTCGCGCTGTCGCAGATTATTTGCGGCCAGGGTTCTGGTCAATTGTGGATAATTTGGGACCAGGATTCTGGTCAATCGTGGCGGAGGGTTCCTTCGGCCTGACCTGTGGATTCCCTTCCCCGCAAGGGATTTGGGCGCGAAGGGGGACACGGATACCCGTAGACGGTCGGACATGTCTGGACCGCGGGTATCTGTATTTTCTACTTACCGAGAAAGACCGCAATCTCGACGGATGTCCCAGCTCGGCGCCCCTTGCCATGCTCTGGTCGACAGGCATCCCGCTGTCATT
>Ga0157362_1000749_pt1 | contig 11981 bp, 3 predicted proteins | sample AttlaeALBM3_FD_111480 | JGI IMG/M metagenome (GOLD analysis project Ga0157362, IMG submission 111480) | Fungus gardens microbial communities from leaf cutter ant in Ribeirão Preto, State of São Paulo, Brazil - Atta laevigata ALBM3 | ecosystem: Host-associated > Fungi > Mycelium > Unclassified ... | reverse complement strand
GTTATTTCAGCCATTGCATTTCGTGCAATTTCTTTTTAATTTATACTACAATCAGATAAATCGCGTATAAATATTGTATACAAATATGTACATCCAGATTTTCCATTATATTATATTACGAATAATGTAAATAAATATATAACTCATTTATAAAACAGGCCATCTAATATGCACGACCGCAAAGATTTAAAGTTTCCATCTGCATTAACAAAATCTGCATGACAAAATTCATTTATATTGATTTTATATCTAATAATTTTTATAATACACTGTGTAAAACATTTCTATTTTCTGTAACGCTTTGCTTTTTTAAAACGTTCCGATTCTTTTCATGCGTGATATGAGAGGGGGGCTTTTGAAAGAAAAAAACTTTTAATGAAAAATTTTATTTTTAGTGACAAATTTTTAAGAAATTAAAAAAAATTTATATTTTATATTTTCGACTACTGCATCGTAATCCTATTAACTTCAATGTTTTCTCCGCATATATTCAGACATCAGATAATCGTATTACGCCGCTTGCACGTGCCGATCATGTATTAAAAAAAAGTATTATTTGTAACAAACATTTGATTGGACCAAAGTATATGTACGCTGTGTACAAATATTTCACATCGGTTTATTAGTGTATTCGTATAGTTACAAAAGAGAAATGCTGTGTTTAAACGTTGAAATAAAACACGAGCGTACGTTTCAAATTCATTATCGCTCAATTAAAGTTCCATTCATTACAATCGCGAAATGTTTCGACTGATATTTATCATGCAGTATTGAAAACGCGTTTTCGATACATATGACGTGTTGTCGAAACGCGTTGCGACGCGAAAATCGAATAATCAGAGCGCGCTGCTATTAGCTTAAATTATAAATTAGATTTCAGTTACCGCAATTTGTGTCGTAAAGAATATTTTGTGAATTAATAGTTTCTACGATGACGACTTATACAAACGTAACTTACAAACGCAATTACAGCGAGAGATAATATATAATTAATTAATAATCACTTTGTAATGTAATTAAATGAGAACTTAGGATTTCATTTCGTTAATATTATTGTATCGACAGCTATTTGAAAGCTGCGTCTATGATATTTCAATGATTTCACATTTCGCCATTTCGATGTAGCAAATACAAGGTAGAATAATGCAATAAGGTTTGTTAAATATCAATGTTTCAATTAAATATTGCGCATAAAAATTGTGATTTTCACTATTTAGTGCGTAATATTTATAGTTACTCCTTAGGATTTCAACAGAAATGTGAAACAGAATATTAATCCTAAATATCTGCAAATCTTTTACAGAAGACAATTTTGACGAAAACTTTTGGCATGTATCATTAGGTAAAAATAACCTTAAAATGTTTATAAGAATTAATATCGTTTAAATGAAAAATTTTGCTTTTTATTAAACAGTTAAAGTTCATGTCGTGGGATCGAATCTAAAAGGTTACTCATAACTGTCTTTATATTCAGACAAACTCCACGAAAAGTTCTCCACGAAAGGAAGGAATCCGCTGAATGTAACACTATAAAAATTCCGCTTTTACGGAAATAAGGATTTGCGCGGAACACGTGATAAACTATTTGCGTTTCTAGTTGACGATGAAAAATACTCAACGATGCTCTTACACGGCTCTCGAAACTCTTGGAAGCCGTATATCTGCCGTCCTAATTTCTCGATTTTCAGCAATTGTAACTGAATAATCGCAATTTTGGCGAGACGTTTTCAATTTTCTGTCGAATTATTCGGTAATATCTCAATTATATATCGTATTATAGAAATTTATGATCTCGGCTCCCAGCAATTAAATGATTACAACTCACATAAAACATTTTCAATTTTCTCTTAAATTATTCGCTGCTTTTCCCAACAAATTACGTTAATTCTACATTTCAGCTTACCGACGATGTATAATATTTAAAGCGGAAAATATCAGAAGATAAATAAATAATGAAATGTTATTCATTAACATCGTTACGACGACATTGTTGTAGAAGTACGTTACGGAAGCGGCGGAAGCAAATGAGCGAAAATTTAGCATGTCTTGCTTTTCTCGCTTTCCGCGTCACATCACAGGTACTTTCATTTCGCAACTTCTCCAGAAAGCAACGAGAAGCAAACACTCGACAATCAAGACGGGAACTTCGTGTGAGATGAGATAATTGTCCTGTTTTTTTAATACATTATATGTGAATAAACAGAGATATATTATATTTTTCGTAGAAACTCGATATCCTCCTTTTTCGGTAGGATATAAATAAATGGAAGTTCAAGTTGAAACTAAATAACATCCGTTAAATTTGTGAGCTCATTTTAATCCATTAAAGTGCAGATGATTGTAAAGATGATTGTTAATGTTACGTAAGATATTTCTTCAAAAAGATATGAGAGAAAAATGTTTCATTTTTTTATATAGACTGATTTGTTTCGCATACAAAGGGAAAAGAATGTTCTGTATGAATAAAATCTGTAGTGTTTAATATTTTATCATACAATTTTAAATAATGAAGAAGTAATTAGCGAAGAGTAATTTTCATTGGCTCAAGAATTACGAGGTCCAGAAAACTGAATATTTTTTTTTTTTTCGGGAAACATCGACCTCAGTTGATCGAATAAAGCACGAGATTATCGTATCTCATTAATTCGATTATATTTTTTCCAGCATCGCTCTAGGAATGACGAACATTGCGGTCGAACGCGATCGTGCATGTAAAACTCACGTTAGCTTTAGATTTAATGAGTACTATAGCGAAAAGTGAATTCAACTTCACCCGTTTCTACATTAATTTGAACGGACAAAGAATCTCGCGTGCTTGGTCGTGATACAGTAAGCACTCTCCCACAAAAGAGCAATTTGGCTGAGAACGTAAGCTGAAAATCGACCTATATATCTACTAGCGATTTTAACCGATATATGTAGTGCACCTTATCTAATAGAAAGTTTTTGGCTTGAATACGGTTTATGTTTCGTGGAAAAGTCCTTTGCTACTGACTAACACAGATTTGTCAACGTCAGAGCATTTGTCAAAATTTATAACACAAATTATGAGAATAGGACACTCGAAATCAAGTAACACTTTCCGATAATAATCTTTCACTTGTTCATGCGAATTCCTCATGTATCCCTTTCAAATCCATCATTTGATCATGATAATCATTATAGAAGATGGAACATAGGAAACAATGACGAGCATGAAGCGGAAGACGTGCGAGCGTATTTTTTTGCATAGTTTTTTTACATGTAATTAGTGGGAAAACTGGATAAATCTTTTCATTTATCTCCATTTTAGCTCAAGCAAATTAAAATTAAATATAGATCAACTCTTCTCTCTTTCTCTTCGTTAAGTTCTTGTAAAAGAAACACTGCAAATTACGTTATTACTTGAGGAGACCTTAAATTAATTATCAGTAGCAGAAATAATGGAACAAAATGGGTAGCGTAAATATCTTACTTCGCCATGCGCATCAAATTTAGAGAGAGAGAGAGAGAGAGAGAAAGAAGAGGAGGAAGAAAGAAAAGCTTATGTTTTTTGTTGCAATATATTAATGGAATTAAAAATGGAAATGGCAGGTCCATAGGGACAGGCACTATTCACTTATAAATGTAAAATTTATTTTACTTTTTTGGTAAATGAACGATCATCGTATAGATATAAAGTCTTTACATTTCGTGGAGTAAATTTTATGCTATGTATTTATTAATCTATAAATTATCGTACATTTCAATAGAATTCCCATGCAGCACAGAAACATTTCAGAAAGATCTCAGAAATGTTTCTGTGCTGTATGGGAAATTTTGCTTTAAAAAAAAAAACACTTCATGTGCTTTCATCTTGGAGCCCGATTTTGGGCTCACTTTATAAGTGAAATGCTCCTTACATTCTCGCCAAGGTGATTCTTGTTTACGAGTAAATGCTCTCCGCCTTTGTAAGCGGAGATGTGTAATTTATTACATACGAAAGATTTCAAAAACAACTTAATTGAAAGGTTTGCAACGATTTCATATGAAATGTTATAGAAATAACTCAACTGAAAATTTTGTAAAATTGTGTTCTTGTGAATAATTTCAGAAACACTCCTGCTGCAACATTTCATATGATATATTGCAAAATTATTTCAGAATTGTTACATATGAAATGTGAAAGGTCGAAATGATTTTGAAACCTTACTGAAAGTTTCCTACAACTATTGGTGTAGGATTTACTTTATCGATAAATATTTTTTGCTTTAGCGTTGACAAAATTTATTTTACTGCGTGATATAATAATAAATGTATAAAGTCTTGAGAGTTGTTAGCTTAGAGTTATTTGTAAATAACATGATTTACTTTATACTGTAAAATACAATTACTTAAATTAATTTATTATAATTGTAATTTTTACTTTCTGCTTCTTGTATTTTTAATTTCAGACAAGTAATGTTTATCATAATTTCGACAAAAATAGCTAAAATATTTTTACTAATCTTGTAAGATAAAAATTACTTAACCATTTTTATATCTATACGGAATAAATTAATATTATATAATAATACAATTTCTATATTTTCACATTTTTTCATTTTGGAGACATTTTTACAAAATCCTAAAAAATATTAAAAGAAGAGTAAATTAAATTCGATCAAATTCAATTTTAGCTTTCCGCATTGTACCGGTTATAATACATACCGGTTCTAAAATTTCATAATTAATTGAAAAAAGACTAAAGAACGAAACTGAGATGTACGACGATACTAGAGAATACTGCAACAAAATAACGTTTTTTGTATATCGATGCGCTGACCAAGTTTACTGTAATGACATTAGTGCAGCTCTAATAACGTCGATCCGGTGATCTCCCCATGGATTATTATTTTCGGGTCAATTACAGCTCTTGCGTTCATGAAGATGGAGACACGTCCCATTTTCGCTAAGATGCAAAACGTAAGAGATTTTCTTCCAAAACTTACAAGAATTATGTCTCGAGGCAGTATTTTCTTGTCGCAGCGGACACTAATATCTCGTCTCGCGGAGATATCGAATGAACCAGTCTTTATCGCGAGACTGAATTTTTTCCTCGGATGAAGACGTATTTCAATGAGAGAAAGCTTATAATGACATTAAGGCAGATCATCGCGATAATAATAGAATTTAGAAAATTTTAACTTTAATTCTCGTTCTCATCTTCTTTTGAATCATATATTTTATATTAACGTATTTAAAATATTATATTATATAAATATTATATATAATATAATATTATATACAGAATGAGTCACTTTTTGAGTCACTTATGCAACTCTATAATATTCTACAAGATATTGGATTTAGATTCGCATTACATTGTGATCCTAATATTTGTACGATATCGTAAACTAAAGGTATTTATTTTTTAATTGAAATGTGGAGACTATAAATCGAGTGCATTCGTGCATTTCAAGCAAACTATGTAATCATCTATCTCGCTACGAATGCCGTTTGTGCATTTTCTGTCTGAGAGAACGTGAAATGCATGCCAGTGATTTTTAATCAAAACTCAAGTACTCGTTAGATTACGTGATCATACTCCGCCATAATCGTGGGAAGTTCGTTGGAACTGATGGAAAAAGCGTATATGCGAGGCGAAATGTCTTTAAAAGCTGGAAATAAGTCCAGCTTATGATATTTTCCAGCAGAACAGAGATAACATCAACAATGAATTACATTCTTAACATATCGAGAAATGAGGAATTTACAAATATGACACGCTTGCCAAATGCTCGTAAAACTTTGCCGAGAACGATTGCATATGACTTTAGAATACAGCACTTATTTTCGTCTTAGAATGAAATACTACTTACAATCAGTTTTGCTTTTCTACTTCAGAAGAGTTTTCTACTTTTCTACTATAAAGTATAATTTTCAAAATAAATTTTACAAAATTTAACTCCTAGAACTCGTTTCATCAGAAAACCGTAAAATTAAAAGAGAGAGATTATGAGAAAGACAGTAATAAATAAGAACAAGTTAATTATCCTTTCATCATTGACAATATTTTTTATCCGCCTGAGATGATTGCGAGTAAAAGAATTTAATAGTAAATTTAAAACGAAGAATGTTGATGAAGTTTGAAACAATGTGCGATATTGTTAGAGAGTTAAAACCGATATTTCCCGCTATTGTTACGTCCAAGCTCCGCACGTATGGGAGTAAACGCAGCAGGAGCCGAATTTTGACCGATTTCAAACTCTGGTCGTGTTCAAGCTCTGAACCACAAGGGAGCTGAGGGGAAGAAGCGACGCAAACCGAGAAGCACTTCGCTTCGACCATTTTTTTGTCTAGTCGCGTGTCCAAGGAAGGCATCATCGGTGTCTCTTTAATCCTGCCGTTTGCATACATGCCGATTTTTAATTTATTTGGGCTGACATTTACGAGGAGATACTGGAGTCTTTATTTTAGGTTGTCATAGGAGAAAAAAATTTTTATTGCTTTTTAAGATGTAACGGTTCAATTTATTTGTCACTCGTAACTGTCTTTATATTCAGACGAACTCTAGATCTCCACAAAAGAAAACAGTAATGAAAGTTCGCTAGACATAACAAAAAAAATTTCTATTGCTTTTTAAGTTCTAACGGTACAATTTATCCGTTACATCCTAAAATATACTATGTATGTTGCAACACAGATTGCCGGTATTCAGGTATTGTTAAATATTGAATATTAATGCGCATTGAAAGCACAATCGGTACTCTCGCCATGAGCGGGATTAAATGTAAGCCCAGTATCGAATAAAATTTTCAAAATATTATAGTTTGCACAGATATCGCAAAAAATGTCACAATTGAAATTCGAGGACCGCTCGCATAATAATAATAAAGAAATTAATAAATATTAATATATTATATAAAGATTATGCGTTTCACGGGTTTCCTCCGTGTTCAGATCCATTCTTGGAATGCCAACGTTTCATGAACCACTTGCAGTCCACTTCATCAGGGCGAGGAACAGCCTGATATTGAGCTGTTTCTCCAGGCCGTTCCTTTTATATTACACTATTTGGAGTGATGGGAGGAAAGAAGAAAAATGTGAGTGGGGGAAAATTGATCAGTCTTTAATAACCGAGAGAATGGTTTTCCATATTTTATTTATAGCTATTATCTCTATTTAGATTGTTAAGGTATTTTTGTTTTCTCTATACTTCTCTATACTTTCTTGGAAAGTATGATGTAATGTTGGTTTATAGTCGTTTTGTTAAACAATATTTGATGTCCTGTTTCGATGTTGTATTCTGATAATGCTAATTGCATGACGTGTTTTAGTCTGATATTACGTTGGTGTTCTTCATTCAACGTGAGGGCAATCAGCATTATCAGAATATAACATCAAAACAGGACATCAAATACTGTTTGACAAAACGACCACAATAGTTTCAAAGAAAGTATAGAGAAGTTCTTTTAGTCCATAGAGATGTTCTTTTATCCGTAGGTTGACCATTCTCCCGGTTTCTCCAATGTATACTTGCCCGCAGGAACAAGGTATTTTATACACTCCTGCGGAGCTGAATGGAAAGCTTTGATCTTTAGGATCTCTTAAGATTTGTCCTATCTTTTTTGGTAGTTTAAAGATAGTTCGGATATTGTGTTTGTTTAATATCTTGCCAATCCGATTTGTTGTTCCTTTGACATGTGGGAGAATGGATCTTTTCGTCTGATTGTGTATCAGAAACCGTTATCTTATTGGCATGTTTATTGATTGTTTTGATTACGGCTTTTTTGTCATGTCTATTTTTCTGTAAGGCTAGTTTTAAGTGATTGAGTTCTGTCTGATGTTCTTTATCAGAAAACTCTATGTACAAGTGAGATGATTGCAGACTGTTTTTGTGCTGGATGATGAAGTGGACTGCAAGGTTCACGAAACGTTGGTTATTCCAAGAATGGATCTGGACACGGAGGAAACCCGCGAAACACATAATCTTTATATAGAAAGCACCCGTGGAAGCTCCAAGAATATTAATATATTATATTTAGAAATTAAACAACAAAATTTAGCGAGTTTTTCTGCATTCTCGATATGCGAATTATTTTAAATTTGAATCAAGACTACACGCGTACCAAGAGATAAACCAATTCCAAGATTATACAGTGTGCTGCTGCTGTTAACTGGAACGTCACTCTTTCGTGAGTAAAGAGAGGAAAATGTCGAGGAAAATGAGTAAAAGGGAATCTTGTATGTCAGATTCAGCATTATATAATTTTCTATGAACCTATTTCCTTCGCAGAGATGCACCTGTAAAATTTTTCTCTTTGTCATTTTTCTTTTCGCAATTCATGTAAAAGCAGCAATAGCAGCGATTCGTCTCTATTTTCAAAATCTCTCTCTGTACGCGATCACACATCAAAATTATAGAAATTAATTGGATTTCCTTGATTGGACACCTAAATCAGTACAGCTGATTGATACGCTTAAATTAATATGCAATTAATCAATTATACAAAAAGACAGGAAATATAGAGTAGTTATCTCCAGCGTAAATGAGAAATATAAAGTAGCTATCTCCGAATAAATGCGCATGTGTATAGACAAAATTTTCATGTTTCTTTCAATTCCTTTTTGTATAAATGCAGCAATTAATAACTGATATTCTTCGTGCAATGTGTACGTTATGCATTTATCAATTATGTAATTTGTTTTAATTTCTGCAGCTCCATACAAAAGAAGATAAAAATTTGTTATTGGACGAAGCAGATTTATTTCATAAACTTTGATCTCAAGCTGAATTATGTGGCAAATATAATTACGTGTTTACTCATATGTAATAGAACGTACACGTTAACGAGTTCATACTTAATGAGATTAATGTTAAATTATTAACCGATATATCCGATGTGGAAACAGCACTCATATCAAATTGAAGGAAAGAACAATCGCTAGTTTCCACACTAGTAATCTTTTAATGACATTGATTTTAATTTACGTTTACATATTTATGTACCGTAATCAGAAATTTTGATATATTTAATTTGAATAATATGTAATTTATTCCATATAATTTATGGCACGAAACCATCTTTCGACTTGTGTATCAAAATGCTAAAGGCTAAAATCAGGATTACGGTCAAGGTGCAAGGATACATAAAAAATAACTAACCTTGATCCTCGGTGGTAATTAGACCGCTTATCACTACTCTCCTCATCCTCATCATCTTCATCGTCCCTCGAGGTAATCAGCGACTGGGGAACCGAAGAGGGAGCGCTACTGCCGGAATCAGGTCCGGGGCCCATCCTTGAATCAGAAGCACCACCGGAAGACTGCACCAGACCACCCTCTACCTGCTTTTCCTCCTTTTCCATCCGATCCACCTGCAATTTCATAATGAATTTCACACGGAGAGATTTCTTTTAAAATTTACCCTGAAAATATTGTATTATACCACAACTATCATATTTTCAGAGTAAATTAAAAAAAAAATTGTCTGTACATCATCTGAATTTAGATAAAAATTACTTACTTATATAAATCGATGCTGATTACGGATAGACAGTCGACTTAATTTCTTTTTCATTATTTAAATAAGTTATTTCAATTCGTACATTGTGTAAATTTAATTAAAGGTTTTAATTTAATATCAAATATAATATAAAATTGTATTTAAACAGTTTATTAGAAGATTAAGGAAGATATTACAAACTTTCGAATTGGCCTACGTAAACTGCTGATAACGTGACATTTCGTACGTTGAAAACGCGATTTAAAAAAACAATGGTTTTTTTTTATCATCGCCCGTAGATATCGAATATCATTGTTAAATAATACAAAAGACCATAAATAAAGACAAATTCCAGCATTCATGACATACGATATTTGATCATAAAACCAAGAAGTATTACTATTTAAAATTTTCGGGAATTTTCCGGCATCGTTTTGCAGTACAAAAATAGTTAGATCAGGAAGCTACGTATCGTTAATATAATACTGCAAAACTCTGTTTCAATGTATGTAAAAGGCTTTCCTATATTTTTGTTTGAAATATTTCGTATTTCGTATTTTGTGTCTCGTATTTCGTATATGTCGCTTAAATCAATATCCTATTTTGCCGTTGGAGAACCGATCACGTGTCCAGGAGCTCATCAAGCCGTATCCAGACCAAGCAAACAAACACGAACAAATACGAACAAACAAGCTGCTTCAGTGAGTACAAATGGCATCTACGTTGCGAGTGCTTATATTTGTTCGTGTTCGTTTGCTCAGGATTCGAGTTCAAATCATTGATCGGAACGCCATATAAATGTTCTCGTTTTTCATCCTGTGACTGATCTTGCGTACATAAAAAGCTTCAACGATCAGTGATCCTTGGGATTTGGAAAGCAAAACGAAGTATGTGATCAGAATGAGAGACTGCCAAAAAGCTAAACGTTGGGATTTTCGGCTATTTTTCATCTCGTAACCGAAAATCGATACAGAAATCATGACTAATCAGAAATTTCTGATCGGAAGTCGTAAAAGTTACGTGGTAGTTGTCTGATCTAAAAAGTGGAAAACAGAATTGTGGATTACGTTACGTAATCTACTTACTGTACCGGATACTTTTAATTACCTCTGACAGAGAATAGTAGGAAAACAAAAAGCAAAACAAAATAAACAGAACGCTTCTACGATAAATTCAAACTTACAAGCGCATTCTCTGACTAATTGAAGACAGTTTTTGCTTAACAAAGTCACAATCATACCACAACGATACCACATTTCTACATTTTTCATAATTTTTTAATTCTTGATATTAGATATTTTGCTAAGATCTCAAATTAAAATTTTGTCAAAGTAATATCTATGTATGAATGAAAAAAAATGTATTGATACATAAAATAAAATAAAGTCTTGTCATTAAATTTTCTGAAAAAATTAATTATTTATAAAATGATTTTTTTTAGTTTGGATAATTCCAAAGCTTATCTTAATATTTTCATTACACACAAAAAAATATGCTGCTTCAGCTAGAATTATAGCTGTTTTTTGTATCTGATAGAAAATTATGTATCATACGTATAGAATTTATAACACAAATCTAAATTCTATCTCTGTCATCTATATGATTAGATATAATACATATCCAGCAGTACTTGCTAAAAATTTATCTACTTTAGCTATTTTTTACACTTAGATCATTTTCGCTATAATTGCAAGATCACTTTTTTGAGTATAAGAAAAGGTTTTCAACTGTGTTAGATAATCCTTTGGTTATAATTAACGTTACGAGTTGTTCGTTCTATATATTCTACTGTTCCATATGAACGACAGAAAATGCGTAATTGCATGACAAAGGGTGCGAAAGTTGTTTACATCCAAAGCTAGAAGTGATGCGAAACATAATCGCGATCTCGCCATCTCGGAAATTATAAACTTTAATTAATGAGATGTTATATTATCTAGTCTTTAACAAACGATGTTTTCTTGTTGTCAATCAAAAAATTCGCAACAACTTTCCTCAATTTCAATTCCCACTAGAATTTTTTCTATATTTCTATAATTTCTATAATTCTATATAAAAATACATATATACTGTTTATTTAAAATAATTTTAATGCTTTTATAATTCATATTTTATGTTTTTAAGATTTTCATATTTCATATTCTAATAATATTCTAATAATAATGTATGTTTTAAGAGATATCAATAAATGGTTTCCACTAGATGGTTTTCCACTAGATACATACCGACACTCATAAATTTTCCAGCACATACATAATCGCAACTTTATATAGTTCATGAAATCGATTTATCTCCCAATACCATTGCGGTTACTTAGAACCTACATTTCGTTTTAGGATTCTTTTGTGGTTAAATCTTTCTGTTTCGTTACAGGTCTCAGTACTCTCAGTTCAAAGCTTTAGCTGCTTAACTGGTCAAGATAGAAAATACACTATGTCTCTTTCAAAAAATGTCTTGTTTGCTGCAACTCGGTAGAACATTTATCAGAAATGTGACAGACAACATTTGTGTTTACATAATAAAAATTGTTTTTTT
>Ga0157362_1000748_pt1 | contig 11990 bp, 10 predicted proteins | sample AttlaeALBM3_FD_111480 | JGI IMG/M metagenome (GOLD analysis project Ga0157362, IMG submission 111480) | Fungus gardens microbial communities from leaf cutter ant in Ribeirão Preto, State of São Paulo, Brazil - Atta laevigata ALBM3 | ecosystem: Host-associated > Fungi > Mycelium > Unclassified ... | reverse complement strand
GTCCTACCCCATCCGCCGTATTCTCCAGACGTTGCTCCCTCTGACTATCACTTGTTTCGATCAATGGCACACGGCCTGGCTGACCAGCACTTCCGGTCTTATGAAGAAGTAAAAAATTGGATCAGTTCGTAGATAGCCTCAAAAGATGACCAGTTTTTTCGACGCAGGATTCATACGCTATCCGAAAGATGGGAGAAAGTAGTGGCCAGCGATGGACAATACTTTAAATCATAAATGTATAACCAGTTTTTTACAATAAAGTCTCGAATTTCGGAAAAAAAAACGGCATAAGCAAAGTTGTACACATAATAAGTAAAAAAAAAGTATTTTAGGATTGTGAAGGAAACTCAGAAAGAAATAAAGAATAGAATTATAATTTTTTATTATTCAATTTTTATTTGAATAATTTAATAATTAACTTATTTAAGGAAAAAATCATGCGTATTTTTATCATAAATAATTCTAAACCGCTGAATAGAAGTAAAGGAAAAAGGGGAATAAAAATAATTTTAAAAATTGAGTAATATGATATAATATATTTAAGTATTATATTTTATACATTTTTTTATAAAACATGAATTTATTTCTATAAATGTATAGTATACAACGCAATGTATATAAAATTTCATTTGAAGCACACATTACTAATTCGCACTTTATGATTGGAAGGTCTATTATAAACTTCATGCATTTCTTTTAACGCATTACATTTATTATTAATAGAATTTTGGCGTAAAATAGACACAAATTATTGAAATGTCTTTTCTTGCACGCGATTTTGTTAAAAAGATAGTACTTATTTTACGATTTTTGTGGATACGATTTAACAATAGAATGACATGAACACAATTTAATAATATTTTAATAATATAAATCGATCAACTAAACGCGCTTTCTTATTAAATAATTTAATATCACGAATATGCAGAAGGAATGATGAAGAAATTAGGGAAAAGATAATTTTTCAAAGCAATATATTTTTAATGTAGATTTATTTATTGCAGCATGTACAATATAATCTTTTGGTATTTTGAGACGTGTTCGGAACTCGAAGAATTTTCACGAAGGAGTTATAACTATTGTAGCGATATAAAAAACGTCGAAACTCAAAATCGTGTAAAGTTTTCTATTTAATAATCAAGTATCTACACATGTGTTGTTTCTTCGGAATCTTACAATAGAATCCCTAGCTTTCCTGCTCGCGAGAACGTTCGCTCATTCCATACTCCATCCCAGAGCTTTCTCAATAAATAAAAATATTTCCGCAGATCGTTACAGTTTATTATTATCTTTATGTTATTCAAATAAATTCAAAATTCATTTCGCGGAAAATCATAATTCCTCTCCTTCTTATTGTATCTATCTGGTCCAAATGTTGATTATCATCTGGGCTATCATCACTTTGTTGGCCGCCGCTCTGAATAGTCTCGAGGTCGGTTTCCCGAACCAAGTCCTCAACTAGAATATCCGTCTCTTACTCGGTCCTCTTTTGACATAGACTTTGCCTTGGAGGATGCATTGCAGTAGTTGATATCTAGACTCGTTTCACATAATGTGACCTAGGTATTGCAGTTTGCAGCACTTAACAGTGTTGGGTACTTCCATCTCCTTGCCCATTCGACGCAGGTCACCCTTTGCGTCCAGGACACTCGCAGTATTCTGCGGTAGAGCCACATCTCAAAGGCTTCCAGCTTCTTCTCTGCTTCGGTATATTAAAGTTCGCGACTCAACTCCATAATAGAGGACCGAGAAGACGTAGTACCTCAGGAGTTTGACCTTAACGTCCATACTTAAATCGTAGTTTTTCAGGACATTGGCCTTTCCATTAAAGACAGCTCTGGACTTCTCTATCCAGCATCTGATCTCCTATAAGTGATCTCACTGATCATTGATGTTGGTACCAAGATATGTTTATTTGTGAACTCTCTCAATATGATTCCCGTTGATGTTAGGTGGTTGTACGGGATATAATCTTCATTAGATATCATTAGTTTGGTTTTGTCCACGTTAATATCTAGACCGTATTGCTGACTGACCAACGCAACTCGTATCATGAGCTTTTGCAAGTCCGCTGGGTTATCAGCGAAGACAATTGTGTCATTTGCGTATCTAATGTTATTGAGCCTTTGTCTATTGAGGAGGATTGTGCCTGAGTTCTCAATAGCCTCCCGAAATAGGAACTCTGAGTAAAGTTAAAAAGGAGAGCAGACAGTATACAGCCCTGTATCCTTCAGGATTCTAACCAGTTCCATATTCTCGCCTTGTTGCTTGAGTGGCTTGAGTATAGATTCACGATCACTCTCACGTCCTTGTTATCCAGTCTTATACTCTGTAATACCTCTACCATTTCCAATCTTTGGATGTTGGACTTTGTCGAATGCCCTGATAGTCAACGAAGCAAACATACACATCACAGTTCATTCTCTGCACCTCTGGAAAAGTATCCGAACACTGAACAAAGCTTCTTGAGTTCCAAATGCATTTCTGATCAAAAAAATAATTACAAAAATCATAATTACAAAATACGATTTATAATTAAATAATTTAATACATGCATTTCATTCTGATTTGTGATACGTTGCGGGGAAAAAAACTGGCGCAAACTGTCATAAGAAGAATAAGAGGCATTTAAATGCCTCTATTGTTTCGCTGAAATGTTGTGTAGGCAACGTTGCGTGCGTAAAGGGCATATGTGTCAGGCAATGGTACATATGACTTTCTTTGAAATTCAATATTCGTTTTATACGACAGCCGTACCGACATAAAGTGTCGGTACAATCTAAACCATAGATTATTAGTTCACATTTTAATAGAATTTTATCATAAATTTTATGCAAAGTGTTCGCAGCCTTGCGTAAATTTATTAATACAGTTTTGTGTTAAAAATAATACAAAATATTTGAATTTCTCTCTAACACCGTACGTACACATTGACTTAATTTATAGTACGCATGATCAACACATTGTTCAAGCTCAAATAAAAAGAGTACGGTTATTTTCATAATACAATGCATTATACAATGACAACTTTACGTTATTCTTACTTTACAAGTTCTACATTCAGATCTTGAATCGATAATTATGATGATGGATTGACTTTCGCTCAATATTTGCTCGTCTCTTGATGAACGCCTTCCACGTAGCATGAGGCAGGATTACGGTTGCCTCGAATATTGCTGATCGCAATTTTTACAGACGATCCCACGACGATCCAGGAACTTATACGATCAGAAACTTATACGATATCAATGTTAATGCATCTTCTCACCAAGATACGAGGCACGTAGCGCGGTTTCAAAGGTGTATGAGAAGATGTATAGAAAAAAAGAAAACATGTAAATAGACCTTATAAAAAATACATATAAAAAATGCATAAGCAAAATTTTATAAAAATTGAATAAATTTATTCTCTCGCACACCTCAGTCTATCGAACTGGAACGTAATAGTTCATTGCGTGAGATGTTTTCAAGTGTAGTATACTCTGTGGATACAATAGCTAGAGCCCGGAGTTAAGTTCTTAGAACATGTCAACCGTAGCTAGCTGTGTCTACTACATCTCGTTCCTTACCGTCGCTTTGTCGATCGTCACGGCTTTTGGCGAGTAGCAATAGGGAGAATCATGAAGAATGCGCTACGGTTGACTCGTATTGATACTCGGTCGGCAGATAATCCGGACTTTAGTAATAGCAATCTATTCTATATCGTAGAAGCAGTCCATCGTTGTTCACAGCGATTGATGATGTAATAAGAGTACAATAAGTCTCTTCTAATAGTGATCCTCATTACAATTTTCAGAAGTTTTGCATTCCACTAAATCCTCAGCGTTTGTAATAAACTAATCGACTGAATCAGTAATATCAGCAGAAATCTTTATTAGTGCTCCCCATTTCACATTTTCTAGCGACAGATTCAAGTTATTATTGGAAATTATTATTTTTTCATCAAGAGTTATTTCAATACTTATATGTGTGCGATTTTACTTTAATATATAAAATACAAAAAGTATTCGTACAGAGAAAATACTTTTTAAGAAAACATTATTTTTAAAAATTAAATTGATGTCGAATTGATATCGATGATTTGAACCAATTTGACGTCAATTCGATATTTAATTGATGATCATTTCTTGCTGGGTAATTAACAATTATAAAATACAACATAACAATTACAAAATTATAAAATAGATTGTATGTTTCTTAAAATTATATATCACAAAGATGTGTATTAATTATAGAAAATATATCATCTGAAAAATAAAAGTTCGAAAATTAAAAGTTCCATTATTTAAATGCTCAAAAAGTATTCGTATAGTCAAAAAATTTTGCTTATAATATCAGAAATAAAGTCTGTCCATTCTTACTCCCTTTTCAAAAATTGAGTTTGGGCAGTGTACTCAATGTGGAATTTTACTCTACAGAGTATGAGTTTTTCAGCGTAATATTATAGCAAATAATATGTTCCCATACGTACCACTAGAAGTCTAAATTATGCTAATTGCAAAGAATTTATTACTCGTATATCTTTAATATTAAAACATTATGTAAAAACATTATAAGATCTTTTTTAAAGGTATGAAAAATCAACATTGTTCAACATAAACTGTTATAAATACAATATTTTTTCGTTTGCATGATTTATGTTCATTACTATAATATCAAATTACTGATTAATAACGATAATTATTTATTATTATAGTAGGATTAAAATTGCTACAAAATATGGTTCTGTCTCATTATTGTGATCAATTACAAATTTTTTACAGATACAACGATAAATTTGTGACATTAGCTATACAGTTTTTAAAACTTATTTTATATAATTTTATATAATTATTAATTGAATCGTTCTTTATTTTTTCATTTTTTTGTTTTATGTCTTATAACATTTAATTACTTTAATTACAGAAAATATCAATTTTATTTATAAAAAATTTTTCTGATGCTTATAAGTAAAACTTTCACAAGAAACAATACATATGTTATAAATCGTAAATTGTGGTATAAAAAATTTCTTTAATTAGATAAATAAAATTTTAATTCTATCATTTAAAGATAGAACTCAGTACGATTTGCACTTCTCGGCCGATTTTCGGCTTCGCCTTCCGCTATTCTTTCATCTCACGCGCAGTCCAAACATTGCTCAACGTTTAGGAGCGTATGATGCTCGTAGACATGAAGATCACCTGCTTTGAGCGCTCACGTTGTAAACTCCATCCTATTTTTTTTTCATTACATTAAATATTAAGTAATAGAAATCATATATTCGATCAAAGCTGTTCTTAAGCCTAAATATTTCGGTATGAATTTATATAATATAAACTCATAGACAATTCTGCGCAATGCTTTTCAATCTTGAAACGTAATCATGAGTAGAATTAAAGTAGTATTATAAAATTATGTGTAATTATTCATGTCCTCTTGAAAAACAACGTTCATTCACTAGTTGTTAGTTAAATAAATGTTCACTTAATAGTTATCAGCGACAAATATTACTGAAGTCGGCATTGGGCGTAAGTGAAACTGCAAAATTGTGTTTTCGACAGAATTGCCCCAAAGCATGTAATATGTTTATTTTTCGTAGAAAAAAATTTTTATATTGCACTTATGCAATATTATATTTAATGTGGTCTTCGTCACAACTGCCATCGACGTCTCACTGAGAATTTCATGCACTTTTATCTGTTAAATTTAAATCATCAACCGAAAATGCTTTAATAAATTAATAAGAATTTGAGGTTCTAGTGAAATAAATCAATTACATCAAAGTGCCTTAAGAGCCAAAACACAAGATATTGATGTGTATAAAATTACTTTATTCGATTGACAATAATTTGACAATAACTTGACAGACGTTTCGATCTCCGCTTGAGATCCTTTTTAATGTGAGATTAAATATTCCATTAATTTGAGACAAATGTTTCACTCAGTACGTGAGCACAAATACAATATGTTTAGAATCAGAGCCAAGTACACTAAGTTTCAACGTCACATCAAGCTTCCAAGTTTATTAAATGAATAAATTTTATGTCAAAAAATAGAAATAAAAGATATAGGTTAAAACTTACATAATGATCGTCGTTGGGCGCATTATTAAAGATGTTGTTCAGTTGCATGTTACAAATCATCATGACAACGTCTGTTACAACATATCGCGAAGGCATGGAAAGAAAATATTGAAGAGAACAAAACATTAATTATGCTCTGATATGTCTCGTCCGGATGAATTATGTAGTCGTGTTCTCAGACAATAGAGTTCAAAAAATACCGCCAAAACTAAAAGGTAGTGATGCGCGCCGCCCGTGTATTTCCCCCATGGCTCTCATTGCGCACGCCATCAGCCTCATTGTGTTCTGTTCGTTATCCCAGACAACGTACATTTTTTTCCTCAGCTAACTTTTTTTCAATTTGGTTTTTCGTTCGACAGCGCTATGCCGAAATATAAAGTGAAAAAGAAGAGTTCAAGACCTTCGAGAGATGGAGTGTCCCGAGATCCGTATGATCACGTAAGATATACACGCGAGCTTTCGCGACACCGCTCGCAAAATCACCGCGTGCCTGCTTACACGATCGCTTGCGAGAAAGCAGATGGCATACGTAGCCTTTGGGTCTTCGGCGGATTCACGATCTTGGAGGGAATCATACGAGATGTTAACAATCTAGAAACAGACATTCAAGAGATGCTCAGCTTCGCGAGCTTCTTTCCAGAGACGCCGATCATAACCTAAGTTTTCAAAATGGGAGGTTTGATCGCCCTCTAGATTGGTAGAGGATTCGATCTCCTCTTTCAACGACTGACTAACCAGCAATTCAGGGCAATGAAGGATCGGTCAATATTAACCGGGGCGTCGAATCAGATATGTTCTCTTGTTGATCCAGTCGACGCAATATATCTGACAAAGAGAGGACATAATCGACGGTTCCCTTATGCCTTTTCTTTCATTTTCTCTCTCTTTTTAGTTGCTCCCGCACCCTCTGAGATTAGGGACCGCGACCATCCAACTGCCTGTAGCGTGTCATTTGTCGATCATCCCACCACTGAGATTACAGAATCTCAGGATTTGAGTCTTGCCTCAGAGACACAGTCCTTGGCTAAAGAACTATGCGGTGAAGTCGAGGCACCAACAACACCCTCCTCTTGAAACCATATGATTCTCGATGTTATCCAGAATCCCATAGAGGTCTGAGTCAGGACATTCGTACCAAGTTTCTGGCAAAATACAAAGTCAAGGATGAGTTAGCGGCATTAGCCCCACTGAAGTTTAACAAAGAATTAGCGGTGATGCTAATCCCATCAGCAGTTAAATGTGATGAATACCAGCTACTGACACAGATAAGTGCTTGCCTCAACGCTTTCGAAGACTCTTCAGGTGTGTCTTTCTTGCTGAATTCAGACGTCGCCCAGAATTCTAATTGCGAAGTTAGAGCGGTTCTGATATTCTTTTCGGAGGATATTCATTTGTTTGCCGACTATTAGTATTGGCTTTCGATTGCTAGGAGAGTTTTCACCAAATCCTCCCTAAATATTATTGATAAAAAAAATTGCAGCAGACTCAGCAGCGATCGATGACCTCCTCTTCGCAGAATTTTGCCGAGACACTCAAGGCCGCCTGTGAAAAAACAGGGCGCGAGGTGTCTATTTCTCAAGTAGGGAAGAAGACCCTCCAACTAATTCGTTAGTCACTACAACAGCGAAAACAGCTTTTCCTAAACCGCACCGTTCGGGAAACTGAAGAACTCCTGTTCGCTCATTTACGATATGCCAGACAGGAGATCGCGAACACGGCGCCGCTTTTAAGCGAAATAAGATCGGTAGGTCGTTTAAGAGAATTTCACGGCCAAAGGGAAAGTATTACTACAAACTCTCTAGTTTTGGAATCGGTACATGAATACCGTTTTCCTTTTATCTCTTTATCCCCAGCTAGATTTTCCCTGGCGGAAGCGGAATTTTCTCCTTAGGAAGTGATATTTTGCCATAGGAAAATAGAACGCTTGCAACGCAAGATAGCCATTGTTTCAGTGGAGCCTTGTGAGGACCAATTCCTATAACTATTTTTCCTTATAGAAAAATCATCAGACGGAAAGTGCTTCATTCTGAATCTATAGGGACCAAACAAATATATCGAACCATCTCACTTTACATTGGAAGATTGGCAGATCGTTATCCGGTTTATGGACTGCTCCCTAGTACGCAAATGGCCACCCTTGATCTCGAAGACACCTATTGGTTCCAATTTTAGAGAGCTATAGAAAATTTTTTTCCTTCCAGTGACGCAAAAAGACGTATGAATTCATGGCTTTGCCTTTCAGACTCTCAACCACCCCTTATATCTTTACTAAGATCCTTCGATTTGTGATCAATCTCCTACGCTGCAAAGACCACTAATCGGTGGACCACTTGGACAACTTCCTCCTACTAGAGTCCTCCAACGAAGAATGTAAAGCCAATGTTCGCACATTCGTAAATCTCCTCCAATCCTTGAGTTTCAGGATTAACTTTGCTAAATTCCATTAAGTCCATTATCTAGATGCAAATATCTAGGCTACATTTTTTATTCAAATGAGCAATCCATCTAAATTCCTCCCAATCGTCGGCAAAAATTATTGTATCTAACAGAGAACTTGGCTCGGAAATCTATCTAATTCCCTATAAGGGAATTCGCTAGTCTGATCGGTTCACCTCTGTATTTGGACCCCAGTCCAAAATGGACTTCATTATAGTAAGGCGTTTAAAAGAGAAAAATTTCTAGCGCTTAGCAGAAATAACGAAGATTATGCATCTCTCATGGAAATTTCTTTGTACCTTCAGATAGACTTTTCCTGATGAATCAACATCTTGACCGACACTAATAAGCTCAGAGACAGATTTGTCATAGAAATCTTCTCAGATGCTTTTTTGAACGGTTAGGAAGCCCATAGAGAATATTCTCAGGGATGGTGGTCGGAGTCAGACCAAGCGCTTCATATAATCGCTTTGGAGCTCAAGGCAGCCTTTAATGGATGTTTCGTAACTGACCTTCGCGATTGCGACATTCTACTATCAACAACACAATGACACTATATCAAATTTGGTTCTATTCAATTTTCCCATCTTTCAGCTATTACCAAAGAGATTTGGCGCTGATGTGAGGTTCGAAATATATTCATTTTTGCTTCTTATAGATCATTCTTAGAAAATTCTATTGCTGATGCGGAATCTCGGATACAGAGCTTTCAGATGAGGCCTTTTTGAAAGTACTCAAGGCTTTCAGACCTTTTGACTTAGATCTTTTCGCGTCCTTGATCAATAAATGCGACAGCTACGTATCTTGGTTCCGGATCCGGGTTCGATCGCGGTAGACGTTTTTATAATTTCATGGAGAGATTTAAATTTTTATGCTTTTCCTTTATCTTATTACCGCGAGTCCTGAGAAAGATAGTGGAAGCAACGGATATCATAATAGTATCCTGGTCCTCACAAGCTTGATTTTTGTTACTCTATCGCCTATTTCTATCAAAGCCTTTAATGTTGCCTCCTAGTCATTTTTTGCTCTCATCTCCTTTTAGGAGCCGACATCCATCGTGAAGAACGCTTTCCCTGGAGAGGCGGATAATTCAAGGACTACCAACACCGGTTCTAATCAGTCACTCTTTTCTATAATAAACTTTAATCGTGGATGGTATTCATTGAAGACTTCACAACGTTCACTAATATGTTTTTTGTTCATTGCGTGTGCAATATCGTCTACGAATATAAAATGATGTACAACTGACAAATTATTAAGAGAAATAGACTTTAAGTCTTCTAATACTGTGTCAGAAACTATTGAAGATAAAAATGATCCCATAGGAACACCAAATGTCAGTTAATAAAATCTGTCATTGAAAGTAAAATATGTTGAGTCTAAAATCAATTGCCTTGATGAACTCTGTTTTAGGAAATAAAATTTGAATTTGAAAATGAAATAAAATTTTTCCATTAATTAAGAACATCAAATAGATTAGCATGGCCAGAAGGCAAATAGAAAATCCGTATAACAAATCAAACTAATCAAAATTCCTTATAAATCAAAGAACTGGAAAGGAAACGGTCAGTAGGAGTCAAGGGCAGAAGACGTCGCACAAATAATATACCTATGAAACTTCTTTATTCATTAAAACATGCTTAGATATTTCGGCTCACTTTTGAACTTTCCTTAGAGACAACATAAACTAACATATATAAAAACTGTGAATAAAAATTATCCTGTCATGATGAACTCTCCTATTGAGAATTAAAATATCAAAATTAAAACCAAAAAGATTGAAAGAAAAAGGAAAATAAAAAAGAAAAGAAATTAGGAAATATCGTAAAATAGAATATGAAGAACTAATTCATCAAACAACATTAAGATTATAATTATCCAGCAAATATAAGGGCGCTCATCATGTTCACAAAGTATCATATCACAAACATTACTAAAAAAATAATTCAAGAACCGGCCTGATAATGTTGGCCAATCAGTATCAGACACAGTGAATCACTTTTTGTTTTTTAGCTAGTAATTTTCCGAGATAACGAATGGAAAAATGTGATGTGACATTAAAATACTAATCAATTCCAAAAACAAGAAAGTTGGAAAATAATCAATAAACATACCAGAAAGACTCATTACTGCATACGAACGATACTGACTGACTAGATGTAACAACTCAAGCTTTCATAACTTATCTATGATCGGGAGATAGGTCTTAGGAAACCTCTCCATATCTATCTGCAGGTTGAGTTCATGTGTCTCTCTGTCTCCTGATGAATATTATCTCTGAAATCAATCTCTTCCTGTAGTAAGACTCTCCGTTCAGTATTATAACATTGTTCCAATCGAAATGACATTCTTGTAATCCATGTTCCATTATGACATTATTGAATAGACGTGTTCCTTGGATGTGTTCTATCCATCAAATGTAATCCATCAAATGTAGATGCTCTGTGATTCTCGATCTCTATCTACACGTCTGTCCACATAACTTGCATCGCAACTCCTACATGAAATTTTAGGAAAAAAAGTAGCTAATTCCACATATAGAAGTTTGTTACGTAATGACAGAGATACTTCCGAAGGCTTATGCTCTTCCGAAGATACGTAAGCAGAACTGTCTTTTTCACACAATGACTTCTTCGATAAATAGCCCTTTGTATTCGTTAGCAACGTTTCTTCATAATGTTATAATAAAAACAATTCCTAAAGCAGATAGTCATATCGAAAAAGTTTTAAACTTGTTAAGGAACTTGATAGTAGAGATAGACGTTTGAATGAATTTCAGTTAATGTCATTGGATGTTGTAAACCTCTTCACTAGCATCTCCATTAACTATGCGATGGACTGTATTAAAGATCACAGGCAATTTATTTTTAGAGATTATTGTTGAATTTATCAAAGCATTTTAGTTTTATATTTTCTACTTTCTATGTGTTTGATAGTATTATAGGCAGAATTACGGGACTCCTGTGGGCTCTCCGTTGTCTCCCGTTATCGCGGATCTAGTTACTCTATGCGAAAGCTGGAGATTAGAACTTTGTCTTTGATTTCATTGCCCTTTTACTATAATATAAATTGATGACATATTTTTGGCGGTATCTGCGTCTTCGATTAGTTTCATTCTTGATATTTTTAATTCTCCTAGTTAAGTATCCTAAGCTTCAATTCACTATGGAAGTAGAGGATCATTGATTGAATTTTTTGAATGTTACAGTGATTAGGGATAATGAATTGATGAGAGTTCAATTGGTGCCACTTTTTTGGATAGATTTGAATTTTTGATCACAGCACTCTGTTTCTCAAAAAATAGGTACAATCGCGGGATTAGTTTATAGGATAGTTTTGCTTTCGAATCCTAAATTTCACCTTGATAATTTGTGTTTCATTATGAAAATATTGTTAGAGAATGATCATCCATTGAACTTTATATTTAAGAATATTAATAATCGTGAAGATAATTTGAAGGAAATTATTATGGCTAGTAATAGGAAGAGT
>Ga0157362_1000747_pt1 | contig 11991 bp, 10 predicted proteins | sample AttlaeALBM3_FD_111480 | JGI IMG/M metagenome (GOLD analysis project Ga0157362, IMG submission 111480) | Fungus gardens microbial communities from leaf cutter ant in Ribeirão Preto, State of São Paulo, Brazil - Atta laevigata ALBM3 | ecosystem: Host-associated > Fungi > Mycelium > Unclassified ... | reverse complement strand
TTTCACTTTAAAGAAACATGCGATAAAAATAGCCTAGTTTATGAAACTTCTTATCTGGATGGGAATCAAGAAAATGCGAAGTTAGAAATAGTTAAAGAAAAAGTAACAAATAAAGAAAAATATCTATTATGGTTTGAAAAACCTCTTGTGACTCTTCTTTTCGACTATAAACGATGGAATCGTCCATTTCGATATAAAAATAAAAAAAAGAATCAATTTGAACATGCTGTAAGAAATGAAATGGCACACTTTTTTTTTTATACATGCCAAAGTGATGGAAAAGAAAGGATCTCTTTTACGTATCCAGCAAGTTTGTCAACTTTTTTGGAAATGATACAAAAAAAGATGTCTTTTTTTACAACGGAAAAACTCTTCTCTGATAAATTGTATAAGCATTGGAGTTACACCAATGAACAAAAAAGGAACAACTTAAAGAAGGAGTTTCTAAGTAGAATCGAAGTTTTGGATAAAGGATCTCTTACCCGGGATGTACTCGAAAAAAGGACTAAATTATGTAATGATGAGACTAAAAAAGAATACTTACCTAAAATATATGATCCTTTCGCGTATGGATCTTCTCGGGGAAGAATGAAAAAACAATTTTCACCTGTAATCCTAAATGAAACTTCTATCCAAAATAACAGAGGAATCATTTGGATAAATAAGATTCACAGTCTACTTCTTATTAATGATTATCACGAATTTGAACAGACAATAGACCGATTGAGTAGAAAATTATTTTCAAGAGAAAAAAGAAAAGTACGTTCTTTATTTCCAGAACCCAAACGAGAGAAAATGGATTCAGAATATCGAATAAAAATTTTCAAATTTTTATTTGATGCAGTTCTAACGATTCCCAACGCTCAAACAATTAGAAAAAGATCTATTGGAATAAAAGAAATTAGTAAAACAGTTCCTCGGTGGTCATACAAATTAGTGTCTGATTTAGACAAAAAGGAGAATGAAATCGACGAAAACGTGGCGGACGGTCCTGGAATTAGTACAAGAAACGCGAAACGAGTATTGATTTTTACTTATACTAATCCAAATACCGATACTTATACTAATAACAAATATAATAAGAATCTTGAGCAAAAAAAGGAAGTAAGGTTGAGACGCTATTCGCAACAATCGGATTTTCGTCGAGAACTAATCAAAGGCTCCATGCGTGCACAAAGACGCAAAACCGTTACTTGGGAACTGTTTCAAGCAAATGCCCACTCACCCCTTTTTTTGGACAGAATAAAGAAACCCTTTTATTTTTCTTTTGAGATTTCCGGACTGATGAAAGGAATTTTTCGAATTTTTAGAAATAGGATGTGGAAACAAAAAGACCAAAAACCGTCTGATTATACAAACGAAACAAAAAAAAAAATTGATAAAAAAGAAGAATACAAAAGAAAAGAAAAAGTACGGATGAAAATAGCAGAAACCTGGGATAGCTTTTTATTTTCTCAAGCAATAAGAGGGTTTCTATTATTAACTCAATCGATTCTTAGAAAATATATTATATTACCTTCATTGATAATAGCTAAAAACCTCGCTCGCATACTATTATTTGAATTGCCCGAGTGGTCCCAGGATTTAAAGGATTGGAAAAAGGAAATGCATGTTAAATGCACCTATAATGGTGTTCAATTATCCGAAACAGAATTTCCGGACAACTGGTTAACAGACGGTATTCAGATAAAGATCCTATTTCCTTTTTACCTAAAACCCCGGCGCAGATCTAAGCTACAATCCCTTCATAAGGATTCATTGAAAAAAATAAAAGGACAAGAAAGTGATTTTTGTTTTTTAACAGTTTGGGGAATGGAAACTGAACTTCCCTTTGGTTCTCCCCGAAAACGACGTTCATTTTTTGAACCCGTTTTGGAAGAATTCAAAAAAAAAAATTCGAAAATGGAAAACTAAGTCTTTTATAGTTTTAAGAATTTTAAAAGAAAGAACAAAAATTTTCCGAAAAGTGGCAAAAGAAACAAACAAATGGGTCATCAAAAGCATTCGATTTCTAAAAGGAAGAATAAAAAAACTTTCAAAAAGAAAGCCAATTCGATTAGTTAGATTGAGAGAAATGAGAGAAATAGAGGACTTGGGTGAAACTAAAAAAGATTCGATAACGATAATCGGGAATGATACGATTCACGAATTGTCTATTCAAATTCGATCTATGCATTGGACAAATTTCTCACTAACAGAAAAAAAAATTAAAGATCTAAGTAATAGAACAAACATAATCAGAAACCAAATAGAAAAAATTACAAAAGAGAAGAAAAAAGGATTGCTAACTCAAGAAATAAATAGTAGTTCTGACAAAATAAGTTATCGTGCTAAAATATTAGAATCATCAAAAAAGATTTGGCAGATATTAAAAAGAAGAAATACTCGATTAATCCGTAAATCATATTTTTTTATAAAATTTTTGATTGAAAGGGTATACATAAACCTTTTTTTATCTATACTTAATATTCCAAGAATCAATGCAAAATTTTTTTTGAATCAACAAAAAAAATTCAAATTATTGATAAAAACGTCCACAATCACAATAATGAAGCAAATCAGGAAAAAATTAATAAAACAACTAAAAATACATTTCTTTCGACTCTAAAAAAATCACTTTATAAGATTAGTAATAATAATAAGAATTCAAAGATTTTTTGGGATTTATCTTCTTTCTCACAATCACAAGCATATGTATTTTACAAATTATCACAAACCGAAGTTATTAACTTTTATAATTTAAAATCTGTCCTTCAATATCACGGAACATCTCTTTTTCTTAAGAATGAACTAAAAGATTGTTTTGAAAAACAAGGAATATTTCATTACGAATTAAGACATAAACCTTTTTGGAATTTTGGAATGAATGAATGGAAAACCTGGTTAAGGAGTCATTATCAATACGATTTACCTAGGATTAGATGGTCTAGATTAGTACCACAAAAATGGCGAAATCGAGCGAATCAAGACTGTATGACTCAAAATAAAGATTTAAACAAAAAAGATTCATATGAAAAAAACAGATTAACTCATTATCAAAAAGAAAAACAAAATCTTTTTGAAGCAGACCCATTACGGAATCAAAAATCGAATTTTCAAAAACACTATAGATATGATCTTTTATCATATAAATCTATTAATTATGACGATAAGAAAGACTCGTCTATTCATAGATCACTAGTCCAAGTAAAGAATGAAGAAGAAAGTTTTTATAATTACAACATAGGGAAAGGAAAATTATTTGGTATGCTGGGAAGTATCCCTATCAATAATTATCTAGGGGAAGACGATATTATGGATATAGATAAAATTTCGAATAGAAAATATTTTGATTGGAGAATTCTCAATTTTTGTCTTAGAAATAAGATCGATATTCAATCCTGGGTTGATATGGATACTGGTACCAACAGTAATCAAAATACTAAGATTGGGGCGGATAATTATCAAATAATTGATGAAATTAATAAGAAAGGTCTTTTTTATTTTACAATTCATCAAAATGAAGAAATTAACCCATCCAACCAAAGAGAGTTCTTTTTTGATTGGATGGGAATGAATAACAAAATATTAAATAGTCTTATATCAAATCGGGAACTTTGGTTCTTCCCAGAATTTGTGCTACTTTTTAATGTATATAAAATGAAACCGTGGATCATACCAATCAAATTACTTCTTTTCGATTTTAATGGAAATGCAAATGGTAATAAAAAGAGAACTGGAAAGAAAAAGGAATATCTTTTTATATCATCGAATCAAAAAAAATATCTTGAATTAGACAATGGAAGTCAAGAAGAAAAAGAACCCGCAAGCCAAGGAAATCCGAGATCAGATGCACAAAACCAAGTAAGTCTTGGATCAGTTCTCTCAAACCAAGAAAAAGATGTTGAAGAAAAGTATGCGGGATCTGACATGAAAAAACGTAGAAAGAAAAAGCAATACAAGAGCAACACAGAAGCAGAGCTTGATTTCTTACTAAAAAAATATTTTCATTTTCAATTGAGATGGGATAATTCTTTAAATGAAAAGCTAATGAATAATATCCAAATCGATTGTCTCCTGCTCCGACTGATAAATCCAAGAGAAATTGCTATATCCTATATTCAAAGGGGAGAAATGCGTCTGGATATTTTGATGACTGAGAAGGATTTAACTCTTACCGAATTGATGAAAAAGGGAATAGTGATTATCGAACCGGCTCGTCTGTCTGTAAAAAATGATGGACAATTTTTTATATATCAAACCATAGGTATTTCATTGGTTCATAAGAATAAGCGCCAATTTAAATTTAATAAAAGATACCGAGAAAAGGGCTATGTTGATAAGAAAATTTTTGATGAATGTATTCCAAGCCATCAACTAAGGACTGGAACTAAAGACAAAAAGCATTATGATTTGCTTGTTCCTGAAAAGATTTTATTCCCTAAACGTCGTAGAGAATTGAGAACTCTAATTTGTTTCAATTCGAAGAATCGAAATGGTATGCGTAGTTACGTTTGGGATAAAAGCAAAGATCTTGCTCGAGAAAGAAAGAACTTTAAGTTAATAAATTTGTTTCTTTGGTCCAATTATCGATTAGAAGATTTAGTTTGTATGAATCGCTATTGGTTTAATACCAATAATGGTAGTCGTTTCAGTATGGTAAGGATACATATGTACCCACGATTGAAAATTCGTTAATACTATGTTTTTCCTATCTATGCTTACGGTGTGGGATATATGAAAACCCAGAGATGCACACATGCCTTATCTTACATTCCATTCTGATACATGATACCAATTTAATGATATACATATCAATTAGATCTAGAAATGAATCAACAGAATCTTTTTTTTAGGTCTCAACTTTTCTCTTTTCCACAAATAGAACATCCTTTTGGATCCCTAATCAAATTGCAAATTGAATTGATTTTTGGTTGATTTTAGAGGAAGTTGATAACGAACGTAAGATTGTTGTGTATATCAAATTCAAATGACTAGCATTATTATTACTGATCAGTAAAATTCATATAAAAAAAAAGGAGGGAGGAGATTTCGTTTTATGGTAAAAAATTCATTCATCTCAATTATTTTTCAAGAAAAAACAGAAGAAAACTGCGGGTCTGTTGAATTTCAAGTATTCAGGTTTACCAATAAGATACGAAGACTTACTTCACATTTGGAATTGCACCGAAAAGACTATTTATCTCAGAGAGGTCTACGGAAAATTCTGGAAAAACGCCAACGGTTACTATCGTATTTGTCAAAGAAAAATAGAGTACGTTATAAAGAATTAATTAGTCAGTTGAATATTCGGGAGTCAAAAAATCGTTAATTTGAAATACAATTTTGAAATATTTGATTTATTAGATTTTGAATATTGATGAACTTCTTTTTGTTTTCAACAATTCATGCTAAGAATGAATCCAGGAAAAACCTATGAATATACTAGCTACTGGGAAAGACCTTATGGTAGTCAATATGGGCCCTCACCACCCATCAATGCACGGTGTTCTTCGTCTCATCGTTACTCTAGATGGTGAAGATGTTATTGACTGTGAACCTATATTGGGTTATTTACACAGAGGGATGGAAAAAATTGCGGAAAACCGAACAATTATACAATATCTGCCTTATGTAACACGTTGGGATTATTTAGCTACTATGTTCACAGAAGCAATAACTGTAAATGGACCAGAACTGTTGGGAAATATTCAAGTACCTAAAAGGGCCAGCTATATCAGAGTAATTATGTTGGAGTTGAGTCGTATAGCTTCTCATCTGTTATGGCTTGGCCCTTTTATGGCAGATATTGGTGCACAGACTCCTTTCTTCTATATTTTCAGAGAAAGAGAATTAGTATATGATCTATTCGAAGCTGCCACCGGTATGAGAATGATGCATAATTATTTTCGTATCGGAGGAATAGCAGCTGATTTACCTCATGGCTGGATAGATAAATGTTTGGATTTCTGTGATTATTTTTTAACAGGGGTTGTTGAATATGAAAAACTTATTACGCGAAACCCTATTTTTTTAGAACGCGTTGAGGGCGTAGGCATTATTGATGGAGAAGAAGCAATAAATTGGGGTTTGTCAGGACCAATGCTACGAGCGTCTGGACTCGAATGGGATCTTCGTAAAGTCGATCATTATGAGTGTTACGACGAATTTGATTGGGAGGTACAGTGGCAAAAAGAAGGGGATTCATTAGCCCGTTATTTAGTCCGAATGGGTGAAATGAGGGAATCCATAAAAATTATTCAACAAGCTTTGGAAGGAATTCCGGGGGGGCCCTATGAGAATTTAGAAATCCGATGCTTTGATAGAGAAAACAACCCAGAATGGACTGATTTTGAAGATCGATTCATTAGTAAAAAACCCTCTCCTACTTTTGAATTGCCGAAACAAGAACTTTATGTGAGAGTCGAAGCCCCAAAAGGAGAATTGGGAATTTTTCTGATAGGAGATCAAAGCGGTTTTCCTTGGAGATGGAAAATTCGCCCACCAGGTTTTATCAATTTGCAAATTCTTCCGCAGTTAGTTAAAAGAATGAAATTGGCTGATATTATGACGATACTAGGTAGTATAGATATCATTATGGGAGAAGTTGATCGTTGAAATGCTAATTGATACAACAGAAGTACAAGATATCAATTCTTTTTCCAGATTGGAATCCTTAAAAGAGGTCTATGGGATCATATGGATGCTTGTTCCTATTTTCACGCTTGTATTGGGAATAACAATAGGTGTACTCGTAATTGTGTGGTTAGAAAGAGAAGTATCCGCAGGAATACAACAACGTATTGGGCCTGAATACGCCAGCCCGTTGGGAATTCTTCAAGCTTTAGCCGATGGGACAAAACTACTTTTGAAAGAGAATCTTCTTCCATCTAGAGGAAATACTCAGTTATTCAGTATTGGACCATCTATAGCAGTCATATCAATTCTACTAAGTTATTCAGTAATTCCTTTTAGTTATCACCTTGTTTTAGCTGATTTGAATATCGGTATTTTTTTATGGATTGCCATTTCAAGTATTGCTCCTATTGGACTTCTTATGTCAGGATATGGATCAAATAATAAATATTCCTTTTTAGGTGGTCTGCGAGCTGCTGCTCAATCGATTAGTTATGAAATACCATTAACTTTATGTGTTTTATCAATATCTCTACGTGCGATTCGTTAAAACAGAAACTTTTCTTTTCCCTATGCTTTTCCTTCGAGAAAAAAAAGAAATTTAATAGATATCTTCATCTTTTTATTCATTTATTTCTTCTTTAGGTTAATAAAATGAATTAGGTAGTTATATATGAGTGAAAGAAAACAACTTCAAAATTCGCAGTAAAAGTGAATTGAGTCTCATTTCCTGTGTACAAGAGTTAAGCCGAAGTAAACAAACATGGAAGAAGCCCTTTACCCCAAGATTGGTTGATTGGTCATCCTGGCTTGAAGCGGGTTCAAAGGATCAACCCTATGTAGTTTTCACTATCGTTTGTATGTATTACAATACAGATATTACAAAACGGGGGGATTAAAAAAAAGATGAGTGGGTAGGAAGGAACACCAAAAAACACACAAAGGATTAGTAATGGAGATTATGTAAATTATCTAAAAGGATACTTCTGCATACCATAAAAAGAATACTAAGTGGGGCTTTAAATTAGTAGAAATGATCAGGCAGTACTCCCCACAATTCCGATCCAGAGTATGCTCCTATCCGCCGATTAAAGAAATGACTATCGGGAACGAAATAATCCTTTACCTTTTTTAAGCCCCCTTTTCTCAGAATGAAGAAGAGGAACAAAAAAAAAATAGAAAAAATACAATTCCAATAGAAACAAAAGAGATCTTTTTATTTTTTCTTTCATATATTCATAGAAATCAAATTCCTGTCCTGATTCATGAACTAATATAATGCTTAATTCTTTTTCGTAATCGAAAATAAAATGATGGGTTGAAATATCTATTGATATTTATACAAGGAGTATTTTATTCAAGGATTGATTAAGTTATTACTCAAGACAGAAAAATTGAAATTCGTAAAGGATGAGATCAATTCAGAAATACTCTTTATTTTTTATTTATTTTTATAGCAGACAGAATTCCATTGGTATAATTGGGGACCTTCCAATATATTTTGACTCTATCTATTCGATAACCATATCAAGATAACTAATAACGGCTCGGTCCTTACATTTATTTGTGGCCCTGAGGAGCCGTATGAGGTGAAAATCTCATGTACGGTTTTGTAATAGCGATGGGAACTGTAATGTTATCACCGACTATGATTATCTAACAGTTCAAGTACAGTTGATATAGTTGGTGCGCAGTCAAAATATGGTTTTTGGGGGTGGAATTTGTGGCGTCAACCCATAGGGTTTATGGTTTTTCTAATTTCTTCCCTAGCGGAATGTGAGAGATTGCCTTTTGATTTACCAGAAGCCGAAGAAGAATTAGTAGCAGGTTATCAAACCGAATATTCAGGGATCCGATTTGGTTTATTTTACGTTGCTTCTTATCTAAATCTATTAGTTTCCTCTTTATTTGTAACAGTTCTTTACTTGGGTGGTTGGAATCTTTCCATTCCGTACATATTTGTTCCGGAGCTATTTGAAATAAATAAAGCGGATGGAATTTTTGGAACGACAATTGGTATCTTTATTACATTAGCTAAAACTTATTTGTTCTTGTTCATTCCTATCACAACAAGATGGACTTTACCTAGATTAAGAATGGACCAACTCTTAAATCTTGGATGGAAATTTCTTTTACCTATTTCTCTCGGTAATCTATTATTAACAACTTCTTCCAAACTCCTTTCACTGTAAAGAAAAAAGGAATACGATATTTGCGACTTGTCTCAAACAAGAGAAAGAAAGAAAATCAAATTATTCATAACTATTCACGATATGTTCCCTATGGTAACTGGGTTCATCAATTATGGTCAACAAACAATACGGGCTGCAAGGTACATTGGTCAAAGTTTCCTAATTACCTTATCCCAAGCAAATCGTTTACCTGTAACTATTCAATATCCTTATGAAAAATTAATCACATCGGAGCGTTTCCGCGGTCGAATCCATTTTGAATTTGATAAATGTATTGCTTGTGAAGTATGTGTTCGTGTATGTCCTATAGATCTGCCAGTTGTTGATTGGAAATCGGAAACAGATATTCGAAAGAAACGATTGTTTAATTACAGTATTGATTTTGGAATTTGTATTTTTTGTGGTAATTGCGTTGAGTATTGTCCAACAAATTGTTTATCAATGACTGAAGAATATGAACTCGCTACGTACGACCGTCATGAATTGAATTATAATCAAATTGCTTTAGGTCGTTTACCAATATCAATAATTGACGATTTTACAATTCGAACAATTGGGAATTCGTCTCAAAGAAAAAAGGGGTAACCCTCTTGATTAAAGAGTAATTGCAAAGTACTAAGGTTTCTTTTTGGTAGAAAGGAATAAGGTCTTTCTCTTTGCTTGGTCAATAATTACAAATCCCAACTATTGATTGGGTTCTGAGAAGTATGACTTAATTTGTATTGAAAGTCTATTAATATAATATCTCCATAATTATTTTGAAATATATAGTTTCAATTTCAAACTGCCGTTTAGAATACAGAAAAGGGCGAAATTGACCCAATAACTAGACCCCCATTAACTCACACTTATTAGATTCTAATTTAATTCAATTGGGAATGTCTCATAAAAAAATTTTTCCTGGTCGGTTCAAGAAGGTCATGAAAAACATTTCGATTTATTTATCTCTTATTTTAATATAATGGATTTGCCTGGACCACTACATGATTTTCTTTTAGTTTTTCTGGGATCGGGTCTTATAGTAGGAGGTCTGGGAGTAGTATTACTTACCAACCCAATTTATTCTGCCTTTTCATTGGGATTGGTTCTTGTTTGTATATCCTTATTCTATATTCTATCAAATTCCCATTTTGTAGCTGCTGCACAGCTTCTTATTTACGTGGGGGCTGTAAATGTTTTAATCATATTTGCTGTAATGTTCATGAATGGTTCAGACTATTCTAAAGATTTTCGTTTTCATCTTTGGACTATTGGGGATGGGGTTACTTCCCTAGTCTGTACAAGTATTTTTTTTTCACTAATCACTACTATTCTAGATACGTCGTGGTATGGGATTATTTGGACTACCCGATCCAACCAGATTATAGAGGAAGATTTGATAAGTAATAGTCAACAAATTGGTATTCATTTATCAACGGACTTTTTTCTTCCATTTGAACTTATTTCGATAATTCTTTTAGTTGCTTTGATAGGTGCAATTGCCGTGGCTCGTCAGTAAAAAATCTTTCTAACTAGGAACAGAAATCAAAATTCAACCTTTTTCTGTGTTATCAACATCCATTTCCCTGAAATTCGATTTGAATACTGTTCGGTTCATGTATAAAATAGAAATTTTTTTAGTCGCCCTATTCGATCTATTACCAATATCTTCTTTTGTTCGGTACTTGTTATATTCTAAGCAATCGAATCACTTGAATTATTGTTCATATTGAAATGAATCGCAATTGGTACGGAGTTGGTCAATGATACTCGAGCATGTACTTGTTTTGAGTGCCTATTTATTTTCTATCGGTATCTATGGATTGATCACGAGCCGGAATATGGTTCGGGCCCTGATGTGTCTTGAACTTATACTAAATGCGGTTAATCTAAATTTCGTAACATTTTCTTATTTTTTTGATAGTCGTCAATTAAAAGGAGATATTTTCTCAATTTTTGTTATAGCTATTGCAGCCGCTGAAGCAGCTATTGGATCAGCTATTGTTTCGTCAATTTATCGTAATAGAAAATCGACTCGTATCAATCAATCGACTTTGTTGAATAAGTAGTATACTTTGTTGAATAAGTAGTATTTAGAAATCATAATATTCATCAATTCGAATTAGCCTATATAATTAGAATACGTCGTAACCTCAATCATGTTTGCGAAAACATAAGAAATCAAAGTATCTTTATTCCTTATTAGTATTATGAGTTGATCCAGAAGTGGATTGATTAGAAAAATTCTGGTAAATCATTGATTCATCTGGTGTTTAAATATATCGGCTATTTCCAACTTTACTAGATCGAAACTTTAGGAGTTCAAAAATTTATAGATCCAATGTCACATTCAGTAAAGATTTATGATACATGTATAGGGTGTACTCAATGTGTCCGCGCCTGCCCCACAGATGTATTAGAAATGATACCTTGGGACGGATGTAAAGCTAAGCAAATTGCTTCTGCTCCAAGAACAGAGGACTGTGTTGGTTGTAAGAGATGTGAATCCGCCTGTCCAACGGATTTCTTGAGTGTTCGAGTTTATTTATGGCATGAAACAACTCGAAGCATGGGTCTAGCTTATTGATATTGAGACGTTTCAGAAAACCCCACTTAAATCCATTTCGAATCCATTTTCTTTTTTTTTACCGATTACCGACAAAAACCCGTACTCTAAAAAGAAAAAACCAAAGTAAGAATAAATTCCATTTTAGAGTACGGGTTTTTCTGGTTCAAGTGTATCTTGTCTTTACCACGAATTATTTTCCTTGGTTAACAATAATTGTAGTTTTTCCGATAGCCGCGGGTTCTTTAATTTTCTTCCTCCCCCATAGAGGAAATAAGGTGACTAGAGGGTATACTATATATATCTGCGTCTTAGAACTCCTTCTAACGACCTATGCGTTCTGTTATCATTTCCAGTTCGACGATCCATTAATTCAGCTAGCAGAGGATTATAAATGGATCAATTTTTTTGATTTTTACTGGAGGTTGGGAATAGATGGACTTTCCTTAGGACCTATTTTACTGACAGGATTTATCACCACTTTAGCTACTTTAGCGGCTCGGCCAGTTACTCGGAATTCCCGATTATTCCATTTCCTGATGTTAGCAATGTACAGCGGTCAAATAGGATCATTTTCTTCTCGAGACCTTTTACTTTTTTTCATCATGTGGGAGTTAGAATTAATTCCCGTTTATCTAC
>Ga0157362_1000746_pt1 | contig 11993 bp, 6 predicted proteins | sample AttlaeALBM3_FD_111480 | JGI IMG/M metagenome (GOLD analysis project Ga0157362, IMG submission 111480) | Fungus gardens microbial communities from leaf cutter ant in Ribeirão Preto, State of São Paulo, Brazil - Atta laevigata ALBM3 | ecosystem: Host-associated > Fungi > Mycelium > Unclassified ... | reverse complement strand
CGCGCGCGTGTGTAAAATAAATTTTAATATCCTTGTAAAATCTTTCAAACATCTTTCAAAAGTAAAATCTGCGTGAAATAAAAGCAGAAAGATCGCTATATTTATTAATTTTTCATCATAAAATAAATAATCTGAAAATATTATTGAATCGAAAGACCGTTTTTAGATTATCATTATTTTACGTTTACAATTCCGTAATGACGATAATAATAATAATTTTTTACAATAATTTGGAAACCACGTAACAAGATACACATTATTCTCATGGAATGTTACTTGTAGATTATACATTTACGATACCCTCGTTAGTCGAATTGGATCGATGTCGCGCATTTCTCTGGAATAAAACATCCCTCGTCTCGCCGTGGGCTCGACTCATTTACATATCGTGTTTTGATCGAGCGTGTATCGATTTTCGAGCATAAACAGAATGCGGAGAACGTAGCCCATTCCCTGCCCATTCACCGTGACCATAGATGTACGGACGTGTACGTACGTACTCCTCGACATCTAACCTTGGACGGGGAAGCTTTCCATTGCGCAGTAGGGCACGCATTCCTTCGTATGCCCGACTGGTATGTCGAGGTGAGCAGCGGCATGCAACGGCATCCAATATTCGCCGATAGGTCGCGGTTACGACCCCGCGAATTCCGGCTGCTGCATACCGCGTCGCGGACTGCACCGGCCGGTTTTAAGAGTGCACCGCTGGGCCACCGCTTCGAAATCGGATACGTGATTCTATTCTCCCTTCGTCTCTCTCCGCCCCCTTTTCTCTCCCTACTATCTGCTATCGTTCCTCCGTCGCATCGAGAGCATTCGAGAAGAATCGGAATTCATTCTGCGCCTTCAACGCGTTCCATCCGCATTACACTCCATCATCACCACTACTATCACTATTGGGTGAAATTGCGAAAATGGATTTTTCTTCAAACAGATTAAGTAATAAAATTTTGTATTTTTAACAGTATTTATAAGAGAACTTTATATTGCTTCTACACACGCTTCTACCTGTTTTATACAATATGAAGTAATTACAGGAATGAAAATATTTTGTTGACGTTAAAAATTGTATTTAGAATTTTTAATAATTTAGTATTTTTTTTCTTGTATTTTTATTATTTTTTTCTTATATTTTCTTATATTTTTAAATATTATTTTTAATTTACATGATATTCTTCTCATATTTTTTGCATCTCGACTTTCCTCTTCATTTGTGCACCTAGATGGCGCGTTTAGATATCGTAATAAAACATTTACTGCCAGTGACGTGCGTTTTACGCATCCCTGACGTCCCGCAAAGGAACGGAGGAAGTGTCGGTACTGCTCGTATGCATACATATTCATGTACATTGAGCCTTTTAGCGTTCTTAGTGCCTTGAGGTTCGTCCTAAAGTACGTGAACTCGGACAGTTATTACCCGCGCTAAAAACGCGCAGCATGCAGTATGCAGACGGGCCTAAGCTCGAGCAACGATACGGCTCCATTAGGCCTCCGCGTGAGGGATAAAACTTATTCCCATAAACTCTTGAAACATACTCGTAAATATCCCTTTCTCGCTCATCATCGCCGCGCCAACTGGAAATTCGCGTTCTGTAAGCGATTAATTAGGCAATTCAGCGTGCTTTATCTATTCTAACGCGCGAGCTATCTGATTTCGAGCATCATAATTTCTATAATCTCGTGCATATAAATTAATGCCTAAATGCACACGTGCTACAATACTCGAAATAAAAAGTGTCATTTAATGTTTTAATAAAATTGATTGTGCGCGTTGCTATATTCTATAATACAATACAAATTTCTACTCAGAGATAATTTAAATTCTTGATTTATTTTGAAAATTTACAATTCTCATTTTATTTATTGCAATTTTATTTATTGCATACCTACCAGATTCGTGTAAACATATTAGATAACATTTTTAATTTTGAAATGATTAAGAAACTATCTCTCTAAATTTTGTGGAGTGAAATTTCACTAGAAGAAACTGAAAATTTAGCCTGTCTTGAAAAAAGAGTGAAAATACGGCTACTTTTGCTCAAGTGACAGATTTTCACTCTTTTTAAAGTGAGATTTACTCTTTTGGAATGAAATTCACTCCGAAGGAGTGATATTGATGTGACCATTCCTTAAAATTTTTTGAAGTACTTAGTATCCATTCTTAGTATTCAAATATTGCTATTATAATACAAATATTTTCCATTAAATTTATATTTTGTATATTCGTTCTTTAACAATCGTTAGTTGTTCTTGCAACTTTCTTCAGTCTAAATTCCATTTTATTTATCACGTATTTTGATCGTACCGTTCTTATGGGTTTTTTACTCGGAACATAATTAAGTGCCTATCTAACTATCTCGCCCTCACGAATTTCACCACTCACGTTTTTCCTCGGCAGTCGGATGGCCACAAAAGCGAGAGCACAGCCGAGTCTGATAATGAAACGATTTCGCATTTCGTCGCGCTGTGCAAGACGAGGGGAGAGAGAGAGAGAGAGAGAGAGAGAGAGAGAGAGAGAAAGAGAGAGAGAATTGTGCACGCCTTGGCACAGGAGTAACTTTGCAACACTCGACGACATAGAACGATCGCCGAGACCGCGAGAATCCACGGACAATTAAACCGTGCTGTCGTAAAAACTCCCGTTATAACGCTCGTCTTCCTCTTTTCCTCTCTTAACGGTTGCTTACTATGCCGTTTCTCTTTTCGCACGTGATTCTTTCTATTGGCGCAGTTCCATCTGCGTTTCTCTTATATCTATATTCAAAGGCGATATATAGCTCGTACTATGCTCATTGCGAATACTTCCTAGTTTCCTACATTTCCAAACAACGAATAGGCAATGACTATATGTCACGCGACAATCGGCTAGTCTGATTGTTATCGCCGTTTAAATCTTTTGCGTTTACAAAGAAATACAGGCCAACTTATTCGATTGCATATTTATTGAATCTCACATCAAATTACTGTTGAAATTGATTAATTTCTAATAATGTATAAGAGATTTTTTTTGTATAAGATTCTTATTTTAATTCATGTTTATATATATATACTCTTTTCATTTAAAAATGAAAAGCACACATTTTTGGGATCAAGTTATCTTTTGGATATTTTAATAAAATTTTAGAAGTAGCAGTTTATTGAAAAGCTTTCACAATTAGTTATAAACATCGCGATACATTTTTACACCCGAGCGATAAAGACATTTTAGTTATTCGAAGAATGAAGCTACGCATAATTTTCATAAGCGATGAAAATTGAATAGTACAGTCGAGGGTTAGATTAACCCGATATGGGGCGTACGAGAAGAAAATAACAGGCTGGCAGTCTTATCTCTGAGAACTTGTAGACGGGTTGTAATTACGCGGTAACATATGCCGCGGTACGTAATAAATAAGCATTATCGCCTTATCATGGCATAGTGTAGCCTTCGTTCTATATTATCTCCTTAGTAGTAGAGTTTATAAGAACTTCCCTTCCCTTAGAAAGCCTATCGATGCATTGCATGAATTAAATATCTTACTCGAGCGTAATAGTGCTACTGAATGTTACTCGAAATAATTAAAAGATATGTGAACTATACATAATGTCTGATAAAATCTTTGTTAAGAAGCAAATACAATTTGACGCCTTGAGGAAGCCTGTAACTGAAAGGAAATAATCTCTAATACTGTATTAAGCAAAGTAAGAATGCTTTGAAGAGTTATTTCGAAGGAAGTGAAATCAGGCAGAAGAAATAACTCGTGTCGCAAGATCCTTATTCGGTGACTCTCGCAAAAGTTTCGAGAAAGGAGATGCACGGATCCCTTGTGGATTCTCTTGTGACGATCAGACTGTACGTATCTAATCATGGCCTATAAATAGCCATGTCGAGTTTAACCATGGTCGATCCGATGGTAATGCGAACCCGTGGGATGTCGATTGTCTTTCTCGCTCTCATTTCCTTTCTCTTTCTCTTTCTCTTTCCCTTTAATGCTCTCTTCTCTGCGTTTCTTCTCTCCTGATACTTTGATCCCTTGTTACTGTCCCTTTCTCATCGCGAGTTTAGTACATTTAATATTAAATATTTTTATAGTAATAATCTTTAACATATTTGTTGTTATGTAATATTTTGTCATCATAATAATTATTAATTACATCAATAATGATGTTAATAATAATTTGATTACTTCCTCTCTTTGCTTTTTTTTTCCTATTTTATTATGTTCCATAATACCACTATTCCTTGAAAAAGTATTTTATATAGAGAGAAAAGAAGTATATAAATAGATTTACTTCTATCTAGAGTTAGAACTTAGAACTATATCTGGTTCTGGAACTATAACTTAAAATAAACTATAAGAGTAAATTAAAAATAGAAAGTAAATGTAAGAAGTCAATGTACAGTGTGTGAAAATAAAATATCGATAAGAAATATAAATATTAAGAAAGATACTTTTTTAAATATTTTTTACAATTAGACTAATTGTAATATCGAAATACTTTTGTGTATGTATATATATATATATATATATATATATTATAATCCGTTTTTTATTATTTTTTAATTGTACGTTGGCATGGTAACATTACATTTTACTTTTCATTTCTTGTGTTTTAATATTCTATGTACTTAGCTCTTTATTAATTAACTAAGTTTATCAATTAAACTTATACTACATTACAATCTACTGAATTCCACATATCTACTATTATTCTTATATACGTATTTATGTTCAGCTCTTATTCCTTTCGTTCATATCTCATCGTAAAATACTATTCACTGGGATGGAGTATCACGTAGGAGGATTTCTCCAAGTCTCGTTTTTGCAGAGCACTTAAGACAGTCGTTAACTTCATATAAACGGACGAACCGCGTAATAGTCTGATTCGCTTCTTACAAGTGACCTTTCCAACCAGTGCCGTTAGCTCGACCTTAAAGGGATATTAAGTCTTCCGAGTTCTTGTACTTCTGATTGCGAATTTAAAAAAATTTAAAAAAATCAAATTTATATTTGTTAAAGAAATAAGTAAAGCATATAGTAATAAAACAATAGAATAAATTTTATAGATATTCAATTGAAAGGGGTTATAAAATATGGATTTTCTCTTAATTTATTTTAGTTTTTTTATATTTAAATTTTGCAAACTTTGCTAGCAGATTAATATAGTTGAAGTGAAATCTGTCAAAGTAATGTGAAACAAGTATATTATGAAAAAAGATATTTCCACGTAAAATTAATTTTTATATATGAAATTCATTCTAAAATTGAGTCAATCGTTTTTCATTAATTTAGTTATATAGGCTAATGAATGGTATATGATGAAAGATTAACGATCAACTTAACTTGGGAATAAATTGTATGCATTTTTCAGGCAGAATAATCGATCGGATTTATTTATTTTATTGGCTGTAAAATCACTATATTAAATGACTTGTGTGGACTTTATATTTCGCAGCGACTGCTTTCTGTCTTTCTCTCGTTGTCGACTTGCTGCACATTTCGAAATGTCGTGGCGTTTGAAGTAACATGCCGCGATATTTCACGAACACGTGCTTCCGGCGGCATTGCCCGAAATTCGCGACGTTTCGTCTGTTTCGCCGACCCGCTCTCGGCGCGAGACAAATCGACCTCGAAATGAAACGCCTGTCGTCGATTTGATTTACACCCCCGCCGGCGTACCGACATTCATTATTTATGCGTCGACGGATCGAGAATTATTGAACCGCAGAGTGTAAAAAATACCCGGCGACCTTTCGAAGTGAAGAGTTGAATATATCGGAGTTCTCGTCGCCATTTAATTTTACCGCGAGAATGCATAATTGTGACTTGTTAAAATTTTTCTCGTCTTCTCGTTCGCTTACTCTATTATCTCAGTTACGTTTATCTTTTAAATCGCGAAGATATCTTATAAGCTTCGGTTTTAAGTACAGATTATTCCACGTGAATAAGTTTTAAATAATTGCGATTTAGTATGAACGCATTAAGATGCATTATGCTACCTTTAATGTTAAACAAGTTACTTTGAATTAAACGTTGAGAAATTATGCCTACGATTAAAAAATCAAAATTGAATCTTATCGTAGATATAAATTTAATTTTTATATTTATTAGTAACTGATAATATATCATTACTTATTTATAATTTATATAGCCACATAAAGTAATTATTATAAATGTACTTAAGGTATACTATTTTGTTTTCAATCTTGGTATAACTCTAAATGGAAGTGAAAAGTTATTTACTGAAATTAGCAGTCACTCATTAGTATTTATACTAATTTTATAAAAATATGTTCTTTTGATCGATAAATTTGTCTGTTTTTTTTAGTCCGTTTTTTATACAAATTAAAATTCTTTACTCTTTTAAAAGCGAAGAAGAATATTTTTTTTTGAGAAAGAAATTGAATGATTTTTTTTTTTTAATAACATTTCTTAACGAGCTGACTAGCTCGTCATTGAAGATGCATCTATTTTCTGTTATCACGAACTTTTGTGTTCCAACATGATCGCACCGAGCAGCGTCTCGTTACATCCAAATGTACATACCTTTAGGGACGAGAAAAGGATCTAGAAAATAAGAAAAAAAACAGAACATCTCTTACATCCGGGGAGTTGTAGTCATAGTAGTGAAGGAGAGATGCATTCCCATCGGGAATCGATATCGCTTATCAAAGGCGAAACCGGAACCGGCACGCCCGTCGCGAAGGCAGATACGCGCGCACGCATTCAAAGGCAGAGGAAATTCATGCCTGTTCCCTGCAGACGAAGGCAAGCTTACGACGTTCCATCTACGGTATCGCGCGGCTCGTACCCGCCGATCTCCCTCTCTGTCTCCTTATCCACCTTCCCGTTCTCTCTTCGCTCGCCCGCTCGAGCGCCGATCATTCCTCCCCGTCTGCGGATGGAGAGCCGCTTTCTAAGAGTTACGCAACTCAGCATTGGCCGCGCGCGCGCTGATTATTTTTCCAAGAGCAGCGCGCGGTTCCAGAATTTTTAAATGGCGGTTGAATGAAACCGGTTCTTTGGCCGTCTCTTTTCGTCCCGCTTCCCGTCGTATGAGAGGCTGTCTGCCTCCGTTCTGATAGAGCTGGATCCCGACGACGCTCCAACTCCACGTTTACCGGGATCCCTTTTTCCCTCTCTTCCCCCTTTCTCTCTCTCTCTCTCTCTCGTATACGTCAAATATATCTATCCCGTTCTGGCCGCAGAAATGTTTGCGATATTCCTTCCTCTTATTCCTCGGTTGCGCAGGACGCTTCCTGGGACATCGTAGTAATGCGACCTGCCTCGTCTTTGATTCCTTTGGTAAACCCATTCGAGCAACGAATACCGATGCTCTTACAAGCCGTAGGAAAGTAAGGGAGGGAAGACTGGCTCCGTAATTGCGAAATTTCGGACGAGAAGACTGGGTAGCTCTGTCGAATTAAAATCCTTTTCCGCTCGTGCGTTTACGTCCCCGCCTTCTTTCTCTCTATTTCTCTTTTGCTTCATCATTGTGATGCTGTACGTGAATTCTTTTTTTTTTGCGAGAAAGAACCGCGCACATCCGCCTCAGCAATGATCCCTACAGAGCAAGACCGATCTGGAGGAGCGGTTAACGAGATATAAATAGCGTGATAGCGGGAAGAGTCGGGAAATATATCGTGTCCTTCGCGTACCGTCGGTTGTTACATTTATTTCATCCGCGACCATTTGCTGCTTTTATCGCGTCGATTTCTTGCAGCAACAGATATTAATTGCTGTGAAAGAAATCGCGATGTATTAAGAACTACACTCACAATCGGTATAGTTTCCTGCTGAATAATTATTTAAATAGTTTCATGAATCTCTAATTATTCTCCATCTATATTCATATATATTGTATCTATTTATATTATCTAGGGATTTATAGTTTCCGGTTAATTTGAATTGGTCGCGCGATTTCTTTATTTCTTAATGTATTTTCTTTAAGATTATATTTCTTAATGCATCTTTGAAATACTACTTTGACAACATCTGCTAATATTTCACGCTGTCGAGGAAGCACTGCTTTCTGAACTCCATTTCGTAGACGACAAGAAGAATGTAATTTTTACATCAAAGAAACAAGGCGAAGAAAAATGCGGGAAAGCACAAAGAATAGCCGTCACGTAAAAGATTTTCTATTTGTCTTTGTCCATAGCTTTCCGCGAGTAGTTTTCATCTTTCCGAAAGGAAACGAGAATATACGCGTTCGCCATCTGGGCCGCGGAGCTGTGTGGTTGTTTGTAGCACGAGAATAAGTAGAAGAGGTGCTAAAATACCAAATGCGGTAGGGCACGGAGAAAGTAGTGGAGCGAACAGAATCGCCCCCTTTTCTCACATTTTCACAAATTTTGGTTCACAAGCTGGATGTACTTTTTCACGAATTTTATGGATACAGTGACATTCTGATATATGTCTGTAAGCAACTGTAAGAGATAGTATCATCATACATATTGGGTGTTCAATCTCCTGAATCTTGGTATTTTTGATAGAATAATCCGATAGAAGTTTATGAGAGATATTTTATAGGTTTCTTTCTGTTCGTATACATAAAATCAAAATGTATATTGTTATATACGTGAAATATTTAATGACTTCTTTTACATAGATTTTATTATTTTAGGTAAAAAATTTACAGACAAAAGAAAGGCCAAAGAAATCACTCTAAAAAATTACCATAAAAGAAAAAATATTATATATTTGTCTCTTTTTGATCTTGAAAATATCTCATGAGACTGACGGGATGTACTTGTTTATTGCAAATTCTGAGACACCCTGTAGGTACAAGCGGAATGCTACTTTATATTCGGCATACAGAAAGCCTGGCGAGGAGTTGTTTGACTACGCGGTAGTCGTCGAGAGAATACTGTCTCTTCTCTCACATAGTCGGGCAATAGAGCCATGTCCTATGTACTAGGTGCTTTGGAAGTAAAGTTATTCGTGATATTGCTTGAAGTCTATAAATAAAACGACCTATATGCATCTTTATTATCTTGCTACATATACTCGGACAACAATCTACTTTTATAACCCTTTATTAACATGTATGATATTATATTTGCTGTAAGTTATTCAAACGCTTCGTATTTATCACAATAAGTGTAAGACAATAAAATAATAAAATGTTTTGTGTAGCATATTCTCTAAAAGCTACATAATTTTTTTATCTCTAAAGACAAATATATTCAAATATTGTATTATCAAAAGTAAAGTTAGGTGATAATTTTGAATAGAATTCTAAATATATAATAAGATTTCAATTTAATTTTCGAAATTCAAGTTTGATTTTTCTTGTTCACAATCCTTCAATATTCTCCAATGAGAAAGTTACTAAACTTTGAACATCGAAAATTGGATTCAAATTTTATTTTGTTTAGAATTGTACTATATTCGAAATTGTATCATGTTCTGTATTAACCTATTCTATATTATAAATTATAAAATATTCGTATTATCAACTAAGATAATAGTTGTTTAAATTGAGAATTAGACAATTGTGAACAATTTTTATATTAAAAGAAACGATAACAGTAGACAAACTTTCTTTTTACACAGTATATAGAAGCTACTTACGATACCGCTACTGGAATAATAAAAGTTCGACATTCAGGTAATAATATTAATTCTGTTACGTAGCATACCGATTGAAGAATCCTCTTGTATAACTTTTTTCGCTTTGTTATAGGGATTCTTGATGTTCGCTGCAAACTTTTTCCATGCCGTCTCATTATCCCAAGAAATGTCTTAAACATTTCCTGGCGTATTCTTTTCGTTTCACGTTGTAGATGGAAAGTGCAACTTTCCGATGCTGGTACAATGTAATTTCTGATACCTCTAAGAACTTGTCTTTTCGCGTAATCGAATTACGTCGAGAAAAGTCTCGGAATCTATCTCGATGAATATTTCCTTTAACTGTCTAACGTGTGTGAATAACGGCCGTCTCGAGAAAATGCAGAAATCGTAAAACCTAGACTCGCAATTTTTACAACTCTCACAGTAAGATGAAGATAAGTACAAAAGAATAGAAGAAATTGAATAGAAATATATTTTAACAGAAATCTCACATTATTTATTTTAAAACTTTCGATTCTCATTCTTTAAAACTTTTACAATTACGAATTATAATGTATATATCAATATATTTATATGTAAGTTGTAAACCATTAAAAAAAATTCTATCTGCATTATTAGAAATAAACAATATTATAATAAAAATAATTAAAAATAATGAAATGTAGATTTCTCATATAGAGAATAGAGTTATGGAAATAATATTGAAGATAATTCATTCACAATAGAAAGCGCGATGAAAGGTTGGGATGAGAAAGAAGTGAGAAACAGTGAAAAACGGAAATAACGATTTTAGTGGTACAGATAAACTGAGCTAATTGGATCATACGGCGGATAAATGATAAAACGTCGGCGAAATCGAAAGAATTGTTCGAAGGCGAGAATACAAAGAAGACAAAGAGATCCTTGATGGAATGGAGGATGGGGTGATACGCGCTTAGCCCGGGAGCTAAAAACGTGCCAGAACAGTCGCAGGTCGGAGAAGAACGAACTCTCGGCGTGGAAAGTGCGAATTTTCCTGCTGCATTGTTGAGTATTGTCAACTGTGGTTAACCTACCTGTTGGAGCACGAAAAAGAACTAGGTTGGTGTAGCCTTTGCGATCTTGACACTCATCCTACGGAAGATTTTCTCGAAGAGTCTTGTTCAGCTCACATTGTATTCAACGTCGCGATTCGGATTTTACCGACTTTGTTCTTTAGAAGCTTCTTCTATATTACGGCGATAGAAGAATTTCTTCGAAAAGCGTTAAATTTATTGTCTGATTCAAAAAAAAGGAAATAACATGCATTTTTCGTAACTGTTGTAAAGAAGACTACTTATATTAAAAATAGGAATAATTTTACATAAAATTCACATTATTTTTTTATAATAGATTGATTGAGATATTTTAATGACAAACACATTAAAAATTTTTATAATAGTTAATGATTATTTACAAATAAAACGACACATTAATTGATATAAGTATTTAAAAACTAAGAAAATGATTTTTTGTAAATCTTTAAAACTATCAATACAAGAATTATCGTATGAATTATCATTAGCGTTATCCGGTAATTAATATCAATTGCATCAACAAATTTGGGATGGCTGCATGACGCTTATGCACATTTCCCTCTTTCTCCAAAAGTTTATTTAATCTGGAAAATGTCCAGAGAGCGGATAATTAGTACGACAATTGCCAAAGTTTAATTGGAAATCCAGGCGAACCTTACCCTTCCGCGAGTTCCTATCTGGCATGCGCGTGTAGATAAGCCGAGGTTGTAAGTGGACAACTCGTTGGGCATGATGGTCGATGTGAGGGTAAAACGAGGGTAGAAACTGTAGAATAATGAAAATTTTTCAATCACGATTGCTTCAGCGGTACAATTTCCTTTGCCTGATAAATATCGATGAAATATGATACTTTTTAAATTGTTTACATAAACGTTCTTTTGCATCAGCAGTATGATTAAATATTCCATGTCCGTTTCATGTTCTTTATTTTTACATCTCGTTGAGATTAAAATGTTTTTATTTTAGGTTGATTTTGCGTCACACATCGGACAATATTGGATCTTAGGAACGAACACAATTTTTCAAAAATTACTATATTTCAAATAAAAGAAATAGATATTGTTTTTGAAAAAATGCAAATATTATACAAACTGTTATTTTATATATAAAATGAAATTAGTCCTTTCATGTGTATGAATTAATATAAATCCCAGTAAAATCTCTAAATATGTTAATATTTTTGAAGAATTGTATTGCTTTGTTTTTAATCGAAAAAGCTCCTGAAGAGCATCAGTAGCTACGTTTTTCTGTACGTATTATTGCCAAAAGAGTTTGAATGTTTCAAAGAATGGAAATGAAGGACATAATTTTCTTCCCGCAAGCACAAGGGTATGAGGATGAATTAAGATCGATCCACTTAACCGTTGTCAAGAATACGTGG
>Ga0157362_1000745_pt1 | contig 11994 bp, 7 predicted proteins | sample AttlaeALBM3_FD_111480 | JGI IMG/M metagenome (GOLD analysis project Ga0157362, IMG submission 111480) | Fungus gardens microbial communities from leaf cutter ant in Ribeirão Preto, State of São Paulo, Brazil - Atta laevigata ALBM3 | ecosystem: Host-associated > Fungi > Mycelium > Unclassified ... | reverse complement strand
CAATTGCCATATCTCTTGGCGTTCGGTCTTCCCCATCCCTTGTCATAATATCCGCATCTTTCTCGATCAACCGACGAATACACATCCTATTTCCACGCACTACCGCCCAGTGTAAAGGTGACAGACCTACGTCGTCCTTCAAATTTGGATTGGCACCGTGCTTGAGCAGAAGCTCTACTGACAGAGCGTCACCCTGATACGCAGCCCACATGAGTGAAGTATGACCTTGTGCATCCCTCGAGTCTACATTTATCGGCTGGTGCAACAAGTATAGTAACGGCATGATTGACGATGAGTGAGTGACCAGGTGAAGGGAATTGTAACCTTGTGAATCAGTGATCGTGGGGTCGGCGCCATGAGCGATGAGAAGGTGAATGATGTATAGGTATCCGTTTCTTGCAGCCCATTGCATTGGCGTAGCAACAAGGTCACCACCGACAGCGTCAACTTCAGCACCTTGCTCCAGTAGATACCGGCACGCAGCAATGTGAGCATTTATGGCTGCCCAATGGAGAGATGTGATATTCTGATCGTCACGGTCTGTTGCCTTGGCTCGTCCCGATTCAATAAGTCGTCGAATGAGGTCAACATCCCCGCGCTGTGCTGCAACAAAAATATTGGTCTGTAGGAGATGACTATAAGCATATCACCACTTGACATAAAGTTAATGGTTTTTTGACCTCTGAATCCGACTTCGCCTCCTGTGCTTGTAAAAAAGACATGCCGGTAGCGCTTACAGACTCTGTTGTTACAACAAACGTCGATGGCTCAGCCTTTTGGATGATATTGACGGTTGGATCGTCCATGAGTGAGTGTAGAGAGAATATCAAGGAGATGAAGGCTGTGCTGCTGTGCCATGCTTACATCAGCCATATGATTGACTGTTCTTAACCCACGTGTACCCAGTCTAATCTGTACCAAATTCTCCTTTTAAACATTTTCCTCTCAGGGACATATGCCAAGTTGTCAGGCAACTTACATCAGGAGCCTTCCTATTCATATTATTGCTTGATGGCATACTTCTGACACCTAAGTCATGACATGGGTATGGTTTGCCTGGTCCTCTCCTTCTCCATAAGTCTACTTTTTATCTATTCTCTATGTCACAAACTTCATTTGGACCTATCTCCACCAATTCTTTGATGATTTCTACAGTCTTAATGGCTCTGGAAAGCCCTTGAAAAGATCTTTTGATCAATGCCAGTCATGTCTCAAGTGTTAATGTTAAGCCATGAAGACTCAGAGTTCACTCTAGGTGGATGTTTAGAAAGAACTCGATAGAGTTCCCTGTTGTATTCTGTACACTACTTATACTACTTTTACATGGTCTGTACACAAAAGTCTCACAGTCACATGTCCTTCTGGAATGTTCTATAATCACATGACCTAATCATGTGATATGGTTTACTTAAGTTTCCTATATTATTTATAGTTTTATCCTGTTATATGTCTTGAGGTTGTGTCACAGTTCCTTGTAACCCACAGCCACAATGGCCCTATATGTCAGAGTAGCTAACTTCTGAGCCAGAATAAAGCTAACTGCTCCTTTATCAGCATTTGACAAAAAGAACTCAATAGAGTTTCTGTTAGATTTTCTATACTACTTATACAACTACTAGATAGTCTGTGCACTACTTTCCCATGTCTATCATGTGACCTATCATGTAATGTCATGTAATGTGACACTGTGACTTCCTGTCATGTGACTGTGACATAACACTTTTCTGCACTCTCTTCTGTATAGTAAGTCTAAGATAAAAGAAAAGAAATATAAATAATGACTTAGCCATTTTGCCAAGTCATAACACTGCAAAAAGACATCATCTGCTTAGTCATGCTATTTGCAACCATTTTCCATTCTTTGTACTGATTTACTAAGACTCTTAGTTATAAGCTAGCACTGTTATGAACATCGAGTGGAACTATAGTTATTATCAGCCATGGTCTGATAATAAATGGCTAGTGGAAGAGATAATGGCAATACGAGATAAGGACATTACAATATAGTAATGCATTGAATGTTCAAAGACTCTAAGAGACAATGGACTCATAGAATAAATAGGACTCTTCAGAGAAATCTCAGACTATTTCCTCTTTTCTATCTTTGAACCTATGCTAAATGGAATAATATCGGACTAACCCATTATTAGACAATAACTCAACTTGTCACTTTCATGGCTTCTGTCACTGGACTGTTACTTGACTAGTCACCCTTAGTTACAAGTAGTGTTATCACATTGTAACATAGTCACAATGCCTAGTTAGAATAAATACAGCCCAGAAAAAGAAGAAACGACAAGTTTTCTCTTTCTGTATTTTCTCTGTAAAATCTTACTCTGAGGAATTGGTACTCTTACTTGTCTTAGGACAGCCTCAAGAGTACTACTCAAAGTCTTGTTGACATCTCTCCTCTGATATAACTTCACTGAAAACCTTAACCAGATCCTCAAGTAAGAAGCATGAAGATATCAAGTGTTAGATATAGGCTTTAAGTTGAAACATATATTCAACTGTAAGGTCTAGAGTTTTAACAATTAAGAGAGACCTTCCTTTTTCATCACAAGTAACATCATTTGCTGAAGTCGTAGTCACTGACTCTTATTGCTTTGCACTGTATCATTAACACCCCACCAGTTCTCATTGTCTCACACTGTACTATGTGAAACTCCTAAGCTCTTATTGCTTTGCACTATAGCCAGAACAATGTTGTAAGGGGATGCTCTAGAGTAGCTTAGGTAACCTGGTATGGGTGAGTATTATCTAGCTTGCCCTTGGATCCTTAAAGTCTGCTATTCATAGTTCTCTTCCCTCTTGTTCTCATTACCATGGTTTGTACTATGTAGCCTTATTAGGTATGGTAGTTATTAGTGTCTTGATCTGTGTTCCTGTAGCAACTGGTGCACAGACCAAGCTAGTCTAGTATATATAGCTGGTGATATATAGTAGAATAATTTACCTCAACATTGATTAGAGCTTCTGGGCTATTCACTGCTCTTGCTTAAGTCTGCCTCCTTCACTAATATTGAGTGTGGTTAGGGTTGCCATTGAATGATCCCCTTACAAATGTCGTAATTGTGGATAGAACATCTACAACATTGACATCATCAGGTCATACATAGACCACCGAGAATAGTAATCTCACAAGTTAGACAGAGAATACTACTCTTTCAGACAGAACAGTTATTGATCTTTGAGGATTGATATTCACTAGAACCATTAGTGAAGGAACAGGAGAAAGACTTGTTCAAGCAATCTTGGATCACCACCCTAGCATATGTTAAAACAACCTATCTCTATCTCAAGACAACACAACAAACAACACCTAACTATCTCCATCAAACGAAATACCTCTCAACAATTCTTTTTCTCTCAACTCAGACCCAGAACCTCTTCTATAGACTCAGAATCAGAACAAGATATTGAGCCTCTCATCAAATAATCTGAAACATAACAATAGACCTTTGAACAACATCTCCACTCTGAAATGTCTCAACCAACAAACACCACCTCTGCAAATCCACAAGCATCTCCCTTGACTTCTATTAACCTAGCAGGAATTCTTGAACATAGAACCTTTGGATCATCATCAAAGAACTCTGGCAACTCATTCTATAATGTCTTTGGAAAACCTCTAACAGATTCATCTGATATCTCAACAACAACTTCCTTGACAACAATCTGCCAAGAGCATCAACTGAAATATGCTCAATCCAACAAATTTAACAGAGATCCAAAGAATTACCAGAAATGGAAAGAAGACTGTTTGCTCTACATGCTTGTCTATAACAACAATTTCCCAGATGAACATACTGCAATTATATTCATGCTCTACCATATGAATAAGAAGGCCCTGGTCTAGAGAACAGAATTCATGGCAGCACACATAGTCTCAGGACAAGGTATCTACCTTAGAACCATGGAAAACTTCCTTGCAGCCCTTGACTCAGCTTTTCAACCATTTGATATGGAAGGAGACACCCTGCAGCAGTTGCATGCTCTCAAACAACTATCAAGACCAGTGGACAAATACGTCTTTGAGTTCAGAGTATTTGCTACCCATGCAGGACTTACAGATGTCTTGCAACTCATCTACCTATTCAGACAAGGTTTGAATTCCAATATTGCTATACAAGCTATTCAACGAGGACCTAATAACAATCTCCAAGCATGGATTGAAGCAGAAAAACAAAGAGAAGAGATTATCCACATAAAAAGAATCTATCTGGATGAAAAACAAGCAAAACACCCCAATAGAATTCTGGCCAAAGAAAAACACTACACAAATCTGAACTGGCTTCGACCCTATGATGACTATAAAGACCCAAATGCTATGGACGTCAATATTATACAAGCCATACTAAAGAACTACAAAAATACTCTCCAGGATCCAGAAGACTCTGACAATGAACAAGAAACCACCAATTAACGCATCCAGAAGCTAGTATATTAAACCCTCAACAATATTCTTACCAAAGATTAAAAGAAGTCATTCAAGAAAGGAAAATGCTTCAGTTGCGGAACACCAGGACACTTCACTGCTTAATGCCCAAACAAACCCAACTTTAAAACTCTACCCCACAACAAGACCTACAAGGCTAAGAAGAATCTCTTTACCAAAAAAACTAACAAGAAAAGAGACCTCACAGAAAATATCCCAGAAGAAGAACTCTTAACAGACTCTGACTCTGATGAAGAAGAGGAGAAATTTTCCCAAAGCAACTAGGAACCACACCTAACTCGCTTAACTCTTCCAGTACAAAGGACAATGATAGGCAAGTAAATGGACTACACATAAAAGACATTGTAGAAATGCAGTTGAAACTGTGTCAATCTAACACTCTTTATTCTCCCACACAAGTGCTTTTAGAAAGGAAAACTATAGACACTCTATTACTAATAGATTCAGGAGCAGGACTCAACCTAATCAACAGAACCCTTGTCAAGGACTAGAGCTTACCAAGAAGAAAACTAAAAAAACCCCTTGCAATATAGAACGGAGACAGAAGTATAAACAAAAATAAAAAAATAACTGACTATATTAAAATAGATGTAATTATCAATCAACAACAGATCAAACTCAAGCTGATAATTGCAGACCTTAGACAACCACGAATTATACTAGGAATTCTATGGCTCAAGAAACACAACCCAATTATTGATTGGAAGAAAGGTATGATGAAATGGAGAAATGCTGAACTAACAAAGAATTTTAGTGAATTACTTGACTCTCAAGGAGAAGATCTATGGTTAATGAACTATGAGATTTATGAATTAAATACTAAAATCTCTGCTTCACAGGTATTAGCACAAAAAGGTAAGCAGAAAGATAATTGAACTACTAAACAAATGATTCTAGAAGAATATCATGAATATCTATTACTATTTGACGAAAAGAAAAGTGAATGATTCCCACCAGCAAGAACTTGGGACCACAAGATTGAAATGAAACTGACATTTGAACCAAAAGCTTTCAAACTCTATAAGCTTTCCTTCACAGAAATCAAGGAACAAGAGAAATTTGTTGAAGAAAATTTATGAAAAGGATATATCAAGCATTCAAAATCATCAATGGCTTTATCCTTCTTCTTTGTGGCCAAAAAGGATGGAAAACTACGACTGTGCCAGGACTATTGTTATCTCAACAAACACACCATTGTCAAGAACATGCAGAGCAGGAGCGGAGTGACCCAGAGTGGGGTGGAAATACTCCAGAGTGGAAAGGAGTTAACAACAAAAGTAGGGGAACAACCTTGGCCTCAGCTCGTGCACTGTGCCTCAATCTGCTGTCGCATATGTGGTTGTGTATTTCAGGAGGACAGAATTGTTGTCAGGAGTTCAGGAGAGGAGTGATATCAATTGATAGGAGTGAGAATAGGATAAGTAGAAGACGTAAATGACTTTATATTTATAGATGTTATAGATATTAATCTACGAACTAAGGAACTAGAATGTAACTACTAGAGTACTTATACTAAGTCCGGAATAGGAGAAGTACAAGTAACTAGTCTACATTATGATTCTATAGGAGTAGACAACAGAAGTTTAGGAGCGAAAAATTAGTAATAATAATATAAAATATAAAATAAATTATATTATTAATTGGGTATTTTCTATCATATGACAATCATCAAGAATGCTTATTCAATACCAAATGTTCAAAGTATTTTGGACAAATTATAAGGATCAAAATACTTCACTGCAATGGACATATGACTTGGATACAACAATATTTGCATTCAAAAGCAAAATCAATGGAAAGGAGCATTTAGAACAAATCAAGGATTATTTGAACTAACTGTTATGTTCTTCAGAATATACAACAGCCCAGCAACATTCCAAATGATGATGAACATAATATTTGTGCCACTTATTGCCAAAAACCTCATATTGGTCTATATGGACAACATTCTCATCCACGCTCCAACAAAGAAACAATTACACAAAACAACGAAAGAAGTACTCAAAATACTTCAGGAGCATGACTTATATCTTAAACCTGAGAAATGCCAATTCACCAAACAACAACTCTCTTATCTCAGATACATCATCTCTCCTGATTAAGTCCAAATGGACCTGATCAAACTCAAAGGCATATCCAACTGGCCTGCTAAAGAGGCTGGTAATGCTAGAGATTTACCTGTTTTCTTTTTAAATAGAAGTTTCCCCAACTACTGTCTAAGTAGCTATCATGACTTGGCAAAACAACTTAAGTTATTATTTATATTTTCTTTTCTTTTCTTTTCTTTTCTTTTATCTTGGACTTACTACACAGAAAAGAGTGTAGAAAAGTGTTATATCACAAGTGTCACAAGTCATAGTCACATTACAGGAAGTCACAGCATCACATTATATGATGTCACATGATGTGTCACATGATAAGTGTGGGAAAGTAGTGCACAGACCATGTAGTAGTTATATAAGTAGTGTAGAAAAATCTAATGGAGACTCTATCAAGTTCTCTTTGTTAAAGCACCCTAGTTGACACCATGTATCAGTACAGTGTCTCTCATGCAAATTCATGGGGAAATAAATTCAGAAGTTAAAGGTGAAAAGAAGTTGTGAAATTAAAGTTCTGCCAATGTACTGTGGTAGTGGTGATGTTTGAAACTTGATTCTCGATTCTAGACTACTGTTTTGGCCCTGTGCCTGAGTTCTGCCTACCTGGTATTGCCCTAACACCCTGTTTCAAAGTTGTCCTCACAATAGCACTCTCTGGCTATGTGATCAGACTATCCTCACAGTAGTACTCTTGACTATGTGATCAGATATGTGACTTTGAATCCTTCCTGTATAACTTGACTCCCTAGCAATGCTAAACTCTGTTTTAGAGCTCTTATAACGTTGTTCCTGCAGCTAAGTCACTTGTCCTGTAGTCTCTTTTGGTTTGACTCCATCTTGAGTCAAAGCAACTTCATCACTGATCTGATCACTCTAAAAATAGATTTCCACTTTGAAAACCCAAATAGAGAAAAGAGGCGACCAAGATTGCTTGCCCTCTTCTGTTAGGGAACTACTCAGAGGTGATCACCCTTAAGCTAGTAGATAGTCCTGGAAGCTAGTTTGAGATTCAAGTGAAGTATATCTATGACACTCTGCTAGTATATGTACTCTACACTAGACAATCACATGCACAGTCACATGTACATAGATCAGTAATCACAATTGTCCTTAAATAGATTAAAAGGCATCGCACTGCATGACACAGACAGGGAAGATTCAGGAATGGTGGGAGTGTGATACACGATCTGTCACTGGGCCACTAATAGAACAGACCCTCAGAGCTTACTAAGCATGACCCTAGATGTCCCCTTACATCTTCCTACTAAGTGGGAGTTTTTATAGGTTTAGAGAAATACAAAAAGAAATATACAAAAAATAGAGAAAATAATAAACCCAGTCATAATCTATTATTACAACAATTGTTCCAGTAGTGATAGGGAATTCTGTGCCTCCTGGGCTTTTTTTGATTATTTCCTATTAGTTTTGCCAAGTCTACTCTGCTCTTGCCAAGTTACTGGGTTACCTACCACCAATCCTGCAGTGATCTTTCCCTTTCTTTGGCTTATCTCAGCAACTCAGGACCTGACTCTTTTCTTTCCTGCCTAGGGAGTTTCAGAAGTTGTTTCTACTGTCTCCTAAGGCTCTTTATTACTCCTTTGTTTCTGATCGTAGTGGATCAGTTCTTGATGTGTTCCTATTCTTAGCCATTACTGATTGAGTGATGTTGTGGCTATTCTTATCTCCTGCTAGACTGCTAGTCTTGTTCCTTGTAATGGGCATCTCTCTAGACTTTTCTATATAAGGCTTTTTTTTTCTGACTAAGCTGCTTTTCTCAGCAATGACACTATGGGGCCATGGGCTCGACTCCACTGGTTCTTGAGTGATTGGCCTGTTGGTGGTAGTGACCTTATGTCCCTGGGTATACTGCTATATAGTTAGATAGCCAGCTTTTAGTGGTGAAGTCCTCTATACCATTTCTACTACCTAGCAGGTGATTTTATCCTAGTCCTGCTTCTTGGGGTGTGAATTCATGAAATTTGGTTATTTTTAGGCCTGAATATATTATGGGCTCCACACCATACCTTCAATAATCAAGAAGACAAGAAAATTCCTTAGATTTTGCAATTTCTACAGGAAATTCATCAAAGATTATGCCAAAATCACTTCACCAATTAATCAATTGGTAAAGAAAAATACGAAATTCATCTGAACAGAGAAAGCACAAAAAGCATTTGACAAGCTAAAGAAGAAATTTGAAGAGAAACCCATCCTCATCACTCCTGATCCAACAAAACCATTTGAAATATTTGCTAATGCATCAAATCACACAACAGGAGCAGTACTTACACAAAGGGATGACAACAGAGTACAATATCCCTGCTTCTTCTATTCAAAACTACTATTACCAGTAGAAAAATGTTATCATACCTCGGAACAAGAATTTCTTGTAATCATCCAAGCTATTCAAGAATGAAGACACTATATTGATAGAGCACCAGAAGAAACTATTATCTAGACCGACTATAACAATATTATCCATTGGACCAACCCAGCCAAACTATCATGACAAATAACAAGATGGTCAACAACACTCAGTGCTTACAAAATCAAAATCAAGTATATTGCTGGTAACAAAAACACAGCTGCAGATGCCTTATCCCAAAAATTTATCGAAGACAAGGATAAAGATGAACCAAAACAAGCTATACCTGACAAGTTCATCGACAAATCAACCTTTCCAGCAGAAGAATTATCTAATGAACTAACATTAGAAGAAAAACAAAACATACTCAGGCAATACCATAATTTACCAACAGCTGGACACTCTGGTGTTATGAGAGCCCCAAAAAGGAACTTACTTCCCATGCATTTGAACATCTAATCTATAACTTCAAGTCATACAATGGGATTGAGATATAAATAGCATGGGAGCTTAGATAATCAGATCAGGTGATCATAGAACATTCTGGAAGGACATGTGATTATGGACAATAGTTGTACAGCCACTATAAAATAGTATAAGTAGTAGACTAATCCACCAAAGAACTCTATTGAGTTCTTCCTGAACATCCACCTAGGGTGATCACTAAGAGCTATCACAGCCTATCGATAACATAAGAACTCGATACCCAATGGTGACCTCGCACCTTGCGGTCTCACTACTCACTTACTCTTTATCTTTCTTGCTAGTGAGCACAGCGCTCACAAGCATCTTAGATAGTGGGCCCTAGCTATAAAGGGGACTTCTCAGTCAGTTAGGAACTGAAGGAGAAGACTGGGTACCAAGTCCAGGTATCTTGCTCAAGTCCTGACCTTGTAATTAGCTACACTTTTCTCTGTATAAACCCCGTGCTGCACTCCATTGTGAGTGGTATACACAGGGGAGTGGCGGTTATTCATTAAGAAGCCACTTAGAGTAGGGGTTCCCTTCTTAGGGGCAATAGTTTACTTTTTGATTAGAGCAGTAGTCAGTAAGGCAGTAAGAGTCCAGACAAATGAAAATATTGTGCTCTGTTAGACATAGCCTTAGATAGAAAACCCTGGATCAAGAATTATCTGAATACGAATCATTATTCCCTTCCACATCACCATCACCATCACCACTGTATGATATGTCGTGGCAACAACAGCAACAACAACAACTACAGGGGGAACCTATAAGGGGATCACTCAGTGGTGCCCAGAACACACTCAACTATAGTAGAGAAGGCATCTTAAGTTAGAGCAATAAATATCCCAGGAGCTTAAACTATTGTTGAGGTAAGGTATTCTACCGTACATCACTAGCTACTTATACTAGACTAACCTGGTCTGTGTGCCAGTCGCTATGAACACATACATCAAGACAATAATAACTACACTACCAGATATGGCTATATAGTACTGATGGGGAGGACCCGAACTAGAGGGAAGGGAACAGTAGACCACGGACTCTGAGGATCTGTAGGAACACTAGCTAATGCAAACTCTACTAGGTTGTCTAAGCGATCTCAGGGTTGTCCCCTTACAGAACCTACCCAGGTGCCCGCCCCCGCTAACCATCACCACCAACCTGCAAGGAACAACTCCTCGCCATGATTGCCACCCTGCAACAGCAGGTTAACACCATGCTCCTCCAACAACAGGGGAGCCGAGTAGAGGTCGCAAGACCTCAAGTATTCAGTGAAAAAATAGAGGAGGTGAGCGTGTTCATCAACGCAGCTCATCTATACATCAGAATGAAGATAACAGAGGAGGTGGCAACGACCCAGGTGGCCTGGGTGTTGTCTTATGTGCAGAGAGGGATAGCAGAAGCATGGAAGGATAATCTGCTAGATGAGTTAGCAAAAGGAGAATCGGAGGTGGAAACGGCAGAGCAGCTGTTTTCAAAAATTAAAAACAATTTTGGGGAAACATCAGAGGAGGAGAGAAAGATAGAGCAGTTGCAGACAATAGAACAAGGAGGAAGGACATGCGACGAATATGTCCAAGAATTTAAAAAGGTTGCCAGAGAGAACAGCTATGAGAGAAGACCTTTCATCGAAGAGTTTAAGAGAGGATTGAATGGGGCCATCAGGAGAAAGTTGGCTAAAGCAGAGGAACTGCTGTCAACCATAGGAGAGTGGCAAGAAAGAGCAGTGAGATTGGACAGAAACCAAAGGCAGAGTAGAGCAGAGGAAAGGATGCTGGGGAGGAACATGGTGTTCCCAGGGGGAAATGTGCAGCCAAGGGGAGGTTATGGGAGAGGATCATATGGAGGAAGAGGAGGACAAATAATGTGGAGATGAGGGGAAACAAATGGAGGATATAGGGAAGGAGGAAATATAGTTAGTAGAGGGAGAAACCAATTAGGTTCACAGAGAAACCCAAATGCAATGGATGTTGACAGAGGAAGAGGAGGGGATAGGACATGCTATCATTGTGGGAAGTATGGCTATATGGCCAGGAATTGTTAGGAAAGAAATAAAGCAAGAGTAGTAGAGATGCTGCAGGAGTTGGCAAAAGAAAATGGAGGACAGTGAGCTCTCAGCTGGCCTCCAATAACCTGTATAGTGTATTGTGCCCAGAAAAATTGGGTAATAAATCAAATTCAACCAATACTACTGAGAGAGTAAGAGATGTGCAGCGCACACTACAGCCACTAAGAGAAGTCTGGATGAAGGTGAGGTTAGAAAAGTTGGAAAGTCATGAAAGAGTAGCAGTAAAAGCTTTGCTGGACAGTGGAGCAACAGGTCTATTCACCAATATGACCTTTGTAAGAGAAAAGGAGTTTAAAATGGAGAAAATGAAGAACTTTCTCCTAGTTAAAAATATGGATGGAACAGTGAATGTGGGAGGAGCAATAACACACCAAGTCGAGTGCAACATGTTCTTTAAAGGACATGTGTAAGAGGCACACTCAGTGAGGCACCCAGTCACACTGCAATATAGTAAGGCAGGCGTCTTAAGTCAAAGCGATGGATAGCCCAGGAGCTTAAACTATTGTTGAGGTAAGGTATTCTACCGTACATCACT
>Ga0157362_1000744_pt1 | contig 11996 bp, 7 predicted proteins | sample AttlaeALBM3_FD_111480 | JGI IMG/M metagenome (GOLD analysis project Ga0157362, IMG submission 111480) | Fungus gardens microbial communities from leaf cutter ant in Ribeirão Preto, State of São Paulo, Brazil - Atta laevigata ALBM3 | ecosystem: Host-associated > Fungi > Mycelium > Unclassified ... | reverse complement strand
GTATGAAGAGGGCTTCTCTGATGCCTAAAAGCAAAGCTTAGATTGTGGTGGTTTCCGAGATATTGGTAATTTAATAAACGGTACCATGGTGGTTACCAGTTGATCTGCCTAATATCTCGGCCATTATTGATCACCTCGAGACGTGACTAGTATCTATCAAAAGGTCTTTTCAAGGACTTTCCATAGCCATTGAGACTGTGAGAATCGATGAAGAATTGATGGAGATATGGCTGAATGAAGTTTGTGACATGCTCCCTTCCAACAACAGTCTGTGCAGCTGGAGATAGTGTTGTCTATCAGGTCGCTTTGCTCCCTTCTAACAACGGTCTGTGTCACAGTGAGCAATATTGTGCGTCAGGTCGCTGTGCTCCCTTCCTTCACTGGTAATTTGCACTGTTGTGTGTCAGGTTGCTCTGCTCCCTTCCTACAACAGTGAGGCCACAGTCAGCTCGCTTTGCTCACTGCCTGTTCCAATTTTATTCTCATTTGTCCTAATTTATTTGAATTTATTCTGAATTTATCTGAATTTTATAGAGTTTTTGAGTGAAAAGCAAGGTCATGTGACAAAGTTGCTTGGTCAGTTCTGAGTCAGCAGCCATCATCCCACATGCGATGCAGCATACATACTAGTACATACTAGATACTAGATGTCAAAGGCATATGACTGGATCAATACCACATATCTAGATCCAGAGCATATGACTTGAAATGTCAGGCAGAAATTATAAGGGTCGACAGAGCATGAAGGCTGCCACAGCATGATGCCGACCATGTGCCAGCAAGAACATACAAAGAAATTGGCAACGCACCAGACCCATCATCAGCAGCATGCTAAATACCAATAAAGACTATGCTACATGATGCAAAGTACTTGCTTGACCTAGAACATCCCATTAACAGCCAGGTACATCAAACACGCACCTTGTGGCCCAGAAGACATGGCCAACTACCAACCATCAGGCCACCAGAGCACAACTGAAGCCCGACCTACAGGATGTCAGAGGTTGATCGATACGAATAAACTAGCAACATACCTGGAGGCACAGATCATACAGCAGACAATGTCAGGTTATGATGCTAGACATCTCAACCTATAAGTTGTACCAGAACATAATTAGGAAATCAGCAACATATTCTTTTAGTTGCGGTGGCTACTGAAACACTATGCTGAGCACAATATACCTACAACACGTCAATATTGGACCAAAATCGTACAGTCAACAACAAACCTTTCAGTTAGTGTGGCGAACTAATAATGCCAGACACCAATCAGCAGTGTCACAAGGACATGATACTGGGTGCCAACCAATCCTTAGGCTGCCACGACATGATGTCTAGTATTTTACCTACAGGACATGAGTGTTCGACCAATAAGTGAATCAATCACCAATGTACCGTGTGGTCCAGGACAATGCAACGGGCTATGGCAAAAAGATACTTCGATCACCAGAGTACAGACACCAGCAATAGGGGCCACAGCACGGTACCTGTAAGGGGACTTATGCTACAACTGCTTAGATCACACAGTAGGGTTCACGTGAGCTAGCATTCCTGATCATCCGTGGAAGTCCGTGGTTATATGTCTGCTTCCCTCTGGTTCGGGTCTCCATCATAGATACTAGATAACCATATCTGGCGGTTTAGTTATTATTGTCTGGTGCATGTGACTATAGCAACTAGTGCACAGACCAGCTAGTCTAGTATATATAGCTAGTGATGTACGGTAGAATACCTTACTTCAACAATAGTTTAAGCTCCTAGGCTATCCATGGCTCTAACTTAAGACACTTGCTTTACTATACTGCAATGTGACTGGCGCCTCACTGAGTGTGCCCTTACAGTACCAGACATTCGATCTACAGAATGTCAGAGTTGCACTAATGAATGAATTTTCGACGTACCATTTGGGACAGAGCAGATAGGACAATGCCAGGCGCCAATCTTAGTGGTCATCTGTTATATATACCCATTGACCCTATCCTGGGAAACCCAACCAGGCAGTTATGAAAGCAGCACATCGTTGAGGGGGGCACTGTTGCATGAAGTAGAAAACTGTAGTTGGTTGATTGATCTACCAAGAAGCTTTATGTCTTCCTCCTATCCTGTGACCCAGGGAATTATCCTCGTCAGCCAATCCAAAAATAACAACAATTCTGTTTGTATCTGGAACAATAGGCTCCATTCCAGTATCCATATGGGTGTCCAGCTTATTCTTAATGAAACCTGGAACTAGGATTAACTCACATCCAAGACATCATATCATGTAGAAACACCTTACCTTCATTGACAGCAGAAGCTCCAGGCTCAGGTTTAACTAGCTGTATATAATGCACCACCCTGTCCTAACTGACCTTAGTTGTCTATGCTTTATCTAATACCCTCATTTCATTTTTCAGGTATTCTCATGATGTCACTACATACCCAATTGTGCCAATAACAATAACTCCATGGTGGACATGAAAAAAATTGATGCACATGAAAACTACCTTTGTTAGTATTAAGTAAAATATCTCAGGAGTCATCTATGAAGGTAGACGACTAAGAGAGTTGCTACACGAAGTCTAAGTTTATATGAATGTGTTGATTCTACTCCGGTTGCCCAGTTGCTACAGGGTAGAATGGAGAGGAGGAATTATGTTGATGTCATTAGATGCAGAAGGAATGAAAAAAGGGTCAACTTCATATGGAAAATATAGATGGTGTCAGTCCATACTTCAATAGTTAGTCTGAGATCTTATCATATCCAAGACATCCTACACTAAGATATTACTAGTATGTTTTTGTCATAAATGCACAGCCAAGTAGACGATATACCTCTCTCAGTCGTTCACCTACTAGGTAACCTCTGAGGTGAGCTTCTCATGTAACACACTCTTGAATACTTTACTAAGTATCATCGCATAGTGATATTGTTCCTTAGCAACTATAAGGGGACATCTAGGGTTGTGCTTAGTAAGTTCTGAGGGTCTGTTCTATTAATGGCCCAGTGACAGATCGTGTATTGCACTCCCACTATTCCTGACTTCTTCTGTCTATGTCATGTAGTGCAATGTCTATTATTAGTTATTCTAGGACATTCTGTGATTATAGGTTAGTTGTCATGGTACTGTGTGCCTGACTATCTAGTGTAGTATATATACTAGCAAGTGTATGTAGATATACCCCTACTTGAATCTCAAACTAGCTTCCGGGACTATCCACTAGCTTAAGGAGTGATCACCTACTGAGTGGTCCTCTTACAGCAACTTCTTTACGCCATACCTGAGATGAACTGACTTCATTTTGTTGTTGTATTAAAATAGATATAACTTAATTGCATCGCTCTACACCAGTTTCTGTTTCTGCTATTGTCTGTGTAGTGAATTATAGTTTGAAGAGAAATATGACTCCAAGCTACTGAGACATAAGCTCATTAATTGTAACCAATGATGTTGGAATGAAATGACCTATCCTTGTAAGGGGACAGCTCTATTTCTACCCCTGGACTGTATAATGATACTCTGGAGCAACCTAAGCTTGTTTAAGTATTACTAAAGTAATACTTAAACACACTAGTATAGCTCTAATCACACTGACCCTGACACCAAAGAATGTAAACCTAGTATATAATGTAGAACATTCCTTCAGGAGCCTTATCCTAATCTCTGAGGATTCTCCTGGAGGTGAGTTGTATTATAATTACAAACTGTAATATTATCTGAGGATTCTCCTGGAGTCTGGTGCCCCAGTCACCCTTACAATCCTTGCAATGTAGAAATGAAGGATGTGGGTGGTGGTTTCAAAACAAAATAAATTGCATATGAGGGAAGAGAGTGAAAGACCAAAAATATCTGAAACAAATTCTCTGGCAAATAGTCTTTCCAAGACAACTCGATGTCATTCTATAACAATGATGTCACTCTGCGACAGATGGTTACTCATACCCATGATGCAGCGGCACATAGGGTAATTGTCATGACTTGGCAAAACGGCTAAGTCATTATTTATATTTATTTTCTTTTTCTTTTCTTTTATCTTGCACTTACTATACAGAAGGAAGTGCAGGAAAGTGTCACATCACAAGTGTCACAATCACATGACAGGAAGTCACAACATCATGTCACATCATGTCACATGATGGGTCACATGATAGGCATAGGAAAGTAGTATACAGACTATGTAGTAGTTGTATAAGTAGTATAGAAAATCTAATGGGAACTCTATTGAGTTCTCCTTGTCAACTCAGACTTGGAGGGTAATTAAGTCATCCAGGCTAAGTCACTACAGTAATCTACTTAGACAAAGGGTGAATTGGACAGCAGGTAAACTTGTAGCTAAGGACTCTTATAGAGGTGATGTCTGAGTTTCTATTGTCTTCTAGATGAAAACCAGAGTATATTTGACATCCTCGGATTCAGCGCTGAGTGATTACATGATAAGATAGGCCATGCTCTTCAGCATGTACCATTTGTCTTTCGCAGCGGTCAGTATTAATTGGCCCTTCATATCTTCAAGTAAAAAGCCTCTTCTAGGAAGATATTTATCCTATTTTCTTACATCACACATATTATTGTCATCTAGAAATAATACATACTATGACATACATCTTGATAGCAATAATAAAGCCTTGGCTTGATGAGGTTATTTGTTTGGCATCAACTATTATATCATTTTGCATAGAACGCTTGCAAACAATATATGTTTGTGATTTTTTAGGTAAGCAAAACTGTAAGGGCGACCGGAGTAGGGCTCCAGGAGATTCCTCAGTTAAATTATAATCTATGAAATATGTTACAACCTACCTCCAGGAGATTCCTCAGAGAATTAGATAAGGCTCCTGGGAGGAAATAATCTATATTATATATGTTACAGTGTCCTCGCGTCCCTGCATCTGGTAACCAGGGTCCGAACAATGAAAGTGCGTTAGGCGGCAACGGGATGCGCTTAGAACAATAGAGATAAGTCCAAATATTACATAGTAATATTTGATCTGTTGCAGGGTCACTCCGAAGGGCTAGTACGTGCTCCGGAGTTGTGTGTGAGGGGTCCCCTTACATTTACCCCCCTTCTAAGGTTGCTGCACCTCGAAGCAATAGTTCCAGACTTGAAAAGAGCATCGAAGTCTGCCCGACAGATATGTCTGGGGGCAGCTGGGTGCTTCCAATAGTACTCCGCGACGAGGTCCGGCACCTTGACGTCGGAAGCTACTTCCCAAGAGTTGTGTTCCTTGCCAAAATCCTTTCACTTGATCAGGAACTGGAACCTCCTCTGGTGCCAGCGATTATCTAATATCTCTTCCACTTTCCACTCTGGTTCTCTGTCGACGACGATGGATGGCGGCGGGGCTTGCAGCTTCCTTCCTGGTATCAGGTCTTCTGGAGCAGCTGACAGCTTTACTACGTTGAACACTGGGTGCAACAGTCTCATTCTGTGGGGCAACTTGAGGCGGTAGGCTGACAGTCCTACCTGGCGTTCAACTTTGAAAGGTCCTAGTCTGCGGTGTGACAACTTCAGGAACGGACATGTTGTTTTGATATCTGATGCATCTAAATATACCCGGTCTCTGGGTTTGAACACTGGAGTTGGAGACCTCCTTCAGTTATAATACCGCGCCATATTTTCCTGTGCCTTGCAGATTGCGGACTTAGCTTCCTCGGTGGCGGCCCTCATCCTTCCGGTGAACTCATTGACCGTTTCCAGGCTCGAGGGATCCTATTGCAGCTCGAAGCCCATATGAGGGACTCGTCCTGTGTCCAGCAGGAACGGAGGTTGCTGTGTCGCGGAGTGGACGTAGTTGTTATGTTGGAACTCCGTGATGGGCAAGAGGTCATACCAGTCATCTTGTCGTTCGTTGATGAATAGGCAAAGGAACTGGTCGAGCTCCTGGTTGACACGTTCCGTTTGTCCGTCTGTCTAGGGGTGCCACGCTGTAGAAGAGGATAGTCGTATACCTAGCAGCCTGTACAGCTCTTTAGTGAACAAAGCCACGAATTGGGATCTGCAGTTGGAGACCACTCATTTTGGGAGGCCGTGGAGTTTCCAGACATAGTGGAGAAAAAGCCTGGCTACTCCTTCTGCTGTGACTGTAGTATACGTCAGAACGAAGTGCACCCTTTTGGAGACAGAGTCTACGACAGTCATGACGGCGTCATGCCCAGAGGACTCTGGGAGTTCGACTACGAAATCGACGCTGAGCATGTCCCACTGTTCGTCCAGAACGGAGAGCAGTTAGAGCTCGCCAACAGGAGAATGTTGCCAAGGTTTCGTCCAGAGGCAGAGATCGCAAGTACTTACATACTGGCCGATGTACCTAGACATCTGGGGCCACCAGTAGTTCCAGGACACTAGTTCCAGTGTCTTCCAGCGTCCGGGATGTCCTGCGATCTGGGTATCATGGCAGAGGGCTACGATCTGCCTCCGTAGGTCTGGACTCCGCGGTACATATATCTTCCCTTGGAATCGGAGTAGGCCATTTATGTTCAACCACTCCGAGGAGTGCACTGTCCTGTTAGCGGAGCATCGGAGCTCTTGTGCTGCCTTAGTGATGGGTTCCTCTTGGTCTCCGTCCCGGTTTCCCTTGTGGATGTCAGACAAGATCTTCTGTTCTACGCCTGTCAGTTCCACTCCTTCCAGGGCACGCATCACAAGGAACTCTGGCCTAAGGAGGACAATGTTTTCGTTGTTAGAGGCTCCGTTTCCGTGATCAGCTCTCTTCGACAGTGCGCCCGGTTTGCCCATAGTACGTCCAGGGCGGTGGTGAAGCAGGAAGTCAAACCTAGCCAGGTACAAGGACCAACAAGCTTGGCGACAGTTAAGTTTCTTGGCTATCATGAAATACTCAAGGTTCTTGTGATCGGTCCAGATCTCCACCGGATGAGTCGCTCCTTCCAGAAAGTGCCTCCACTCTTCTAATGTATGGATAATGGCCAGCATTTCTTTGTCGTGGATTTCGTAATTCTGCTCCACGGAAGACAAAGACTTACTATAGAACGCTATGGGGTGCCATTTTCCGTCTGTCACCGACTGTTGAGACAAGACTGCTCCGGTAGCAAAGTCTGAGCTGTCCGCTTCAATCCAGAAGGGCTCCGAGTCCTGAGGGGACATTAATACCGGAGCAGTAGTTACTACCATCTTGAGGTCCTCGAAGGTTGCCTGTTCTCTTCTGCTCCACGTCCAAGCTTGTTCTGAGCGCGTTAGGTCAAAGAGGGGCCGTGCTTTGGCAGAGAAGTCTTGAATGAACCTTCGGTAGAAGTTCACGAAACCTAGGAACACCTGGACGTCCGTTTTGTTCTCCAGGGTGGGCCACTCTCGGACTCCTGCGACCTTGACTGGATCCATGGAAACCTGGTTCTCCGAGATGACTAGTTCCAAGTACTCGATCTGCTCTTTGAAAAACTCGCATTTCTCCGGACGGAGAAAGAGCTTGTGTTCTTGTAAGATCTGTAACACCCACCGGATAGCTTTTGCGTGCTCCTCCTCTGTCCGAGTAAAGATCAGGATATCGTCCAGATACACCACCATAATGCCTTCCGCTATAAGGTCTTGGAAGATGTCGTTCATCATCGTTTGGAAAGTGGCTGGACTGTTGGTCATCCCAAAGAACATTACTAAGGGTTTGAACATACCCCGATTGGTCTGGAAGGCTGTCTTCCACTCATCTCCAGGCTTAATACGGATGTTATTAAAATCCCAGCGGACATCGAGCTTGGTGAAATATTGAGCTCCTCGGAGTTGGGACACGAGTTCGGAGATCAATAGAAGAAGATACTTGTTCTTGACTGTTATGAAGTTGAGTGCGCGATAGTCTTGAACCAACCGGAGTGAGCCATCTTTCTTTTTGATGAAGAACACCGGGGCAGCCATGGGCGATTTGGAAGGGCGAATTTATCCGGTGCGCAGGTTCTCCTCTAAAAAGGAATCCAACTCCTTTTGTTCCACTGGGGATAGAGGGTAGACTTTTGACGACTTAGGCGCCGAGCCCAGAACCAGCTCGATAGCATGATCCCACTGTCTGTGCTCTGGGAGAATGTCAAAGTCCTCCTTTGCAAACACGGACTCGAACCCTCTGGCACAGTCAGGTAGGGTGAACAGTCCCTTCTGCGACTCCAAGGCTCGACAGGCTTCTTCTGCCAGTTTCTGGGAGATCGTAGAGGTGGTGCGTAGGTCCGCAGCCGTGGACTCCAGGAGCAGTCTCGTTATGAAGAGTCGGTCCCTTGCTCATACTCAACTTCATCTGTTGGGAGGGAATTTTTGTCCTCTTCCGAGTCTTCTGCATACTCTGGAGAGGGTCCGGATCGACAAACATTGACAGCTCTAGCCTCTGCTTTCCTCCGTGACGCTCGTGCCTTGCATATTGCGCGGCACCCTTCGCATCTAGGGGGGCAGCGGTTCATCTGCACTTCTTCGGTTTGCCAATCGACCTCGGGATTGTGATCTTTGAGCCAAGTGTAGCCTAAGATCATGCTTTGTCTCCCGAGACTGGAGACAGCGAGGAGTGTCCTTTTTGAGTGAGTCTTGTAATGGAGTACTACATCTACCACTTCGGAGATCTGCCCTGCTTCATTGGGGGAGCCGTCCACGTTATATACGAGTATGGGGCGAGAGATGCTCCAGGTGGTAATACTTTTCATACGGACAAAATCCTTATCTATGAAGCTGCCCGTAGCTCCAGAGTCCAAAAGTGCCTTGACGGAGTGCACCTCGCTGGTGTCAGTAGTACTGATCTTGATAGGGAGGACGATTGACGTTCCACGGGCATTGAGAGCGTTGGCGGAGAATTGTTTGGGGAGCCTCTTCTCCCACTTGGGTCTCCAAGGCAGGGCTTTCCTGTTCGGAGCGGAGAGGGGGAGTGCATCTATAGGTTCACAGATATCTGTATTGACTTCTTCTATGTTCAATACAGCAAAACTATTTACTAACAGCGACCGGGACACACTTTTCGCCGGCCATGTTAAACAAAATCCTCTTCTGGGGTGGAACCAACTTCCTTTTCCTCTACTGCGTCCTTCAGAGCCATTAAATCTTCAATTAATTCCTCCCTTTGCTCTGCGGTTAACCTCTGGACGTCTAAACAATAGAGGTAGTCTTTCACGAGATAGTTAGCCTCTCCGCATCGATAGCATCCTCGCAGAGGTAAGGAGCGCGTTTTCCAAACCGTATCTACGTCCATGGGTATTCCTCCAGATGGCGCAGGTGGAGGAGGTCTTTGGCGGAACAGGGGGCAAAGCCAGCGGAGGAGGGTGGAACATCGAGAGAGGGGTCGAACGAGATGGGGCAGAGCGCGAGGGAGTCAAGGTCGTCGTCCAGAGCATGGATTGGAAAGCTTCGTTGGCCAGTCTCGCCTGGTCGATCCTCCGAGCGGCTGCATACCAAGCTTTTGGATCTGTGTCTACGGGTCGTCCGAAGGGCATGGTGGCGATTTGGCTCTGGATGTTTAACTGGATACCTCGACAGAACTTCACCACAAGGGTGCGAGGGTCTGTGTATCCGGCGTCCGAGACTAAGGTCAGGAAACTGTCTAAGTAGTCATCCACCGTCCGATTTCCTTGATAGTACGAGGACCCTTCCAAGGTGTTGACGGCGTCCGACTCTACGTTGACTGGAAAGAACTGACTTCGGAATTGTTGCTCGAAGTCAAGCCAAGACTGAATGGGAAAAACGCCGGTGTCCGCCTCCTGGCGAAAGAGGTTCTTGGACCACTTCGTGGCTCGTCTATCCTTGAAGAAGGCAAGGGTCCAGAAAATCTTTTCCTCATCGCAGCTGAACTGCTCTAGGGCCAGGCACAAATACAACGTACAGGAATTGAGGAAGGCTCAACCAGAGCTTCGTTCACCGGAGAAGTCGGGGGAAGAGGGGAGTTTTGGCCTCGTCCGCTGTTTGGATGGGGTGGCTGAGGCCGGAGAAGGAGGAGTAGCTGGAGGGGGAGACATGGGTATTGGAGGGGGAGCGACTGCTGAAGTGGGGGCAAGGCCGGTCATGAGTTGAGTAAGTTGTTGCAGCTGGGCTGTTAGGCCTATGAAGGTGGCATTGATAGTGTGTTCTGAGGTGTTTTGATGCTCGGTCAGCTCTTGGAGATGGTGCTGCAGGTAGCCCAAGGCGTCGGCGATGGCTAGGGGGGTGTCCGCAGGAAGCGATATCTCTGTTGGAGCGGAGTGATCAGAGGGCCGGAGTTTGTTAGCGGAGGGCAACCAGAGGGCGGCTGTCTACTGAGAATCTCCAGGGCTCTGACAATGAGATCTAATTCTGCTGTAAGGGCGACCAGAGTAGGGCTCCAGGAGATTCCTCAGTTAAATTATAATCTATGAAATATGTTACAACCTACCTCCAGGAGATTCCTCAGAGAATTAGATAAGGCTCCTGGGGGGGAATAATCTACATTATATATGTTACAGTGTTCTCGTGTCCCTGCATCTGGTAACCAGGGTCCGAACAATGAAAGTGCGTTAGGCAGCAACGGGGTACGCTTAGAATAATGGAGATAAGTCCAAATATTATGTAGTAATATTTGATCTGTTGCAGGGTCACTCCGGAGGGCTAGTATGTGCTCCGGAGTTGTGTGTGAGGGGTCCCCTTACAAAAACCAACTGGCCTAGTTGTAGCTATTGAAGTGGACTGGATCACATTCTTAGCAAAATTTACACAAGACATATCACCAAGTGGAGTAGAAGTAGTGGCTTAAGCTCAGACAGTGGGGAAAGTCAGTAGTCAAGATGGTTCTGAATAAATACAGTTCCTTTTCTTCCTGTAGTCCTGTCACAAACTTCATTTGGCTATATCTCCATCAATTCTTTATCAATTCTCACGGTCTCAATGGCTACGGAAAGCCCTTGAAAAGACCTTTCGATAGATACTAGTCACGCGATCAATAATGGCTGAGATATTAGGCAGATCAACTGGTAACCACCATGGTACCATTTATTAAATCACCAATATCTCGGAAACCGCCACAATCTAAGCTTTGCTTTTAGGTATCAGAGAAGCCCTCTTCATACTGCTCAGAATGAGCTTAAAACAGAGCTGAGGCGATTAATATTAGTGGAGATATGAAGGCCTCAATGTTTGTACATAGACTTCATTAATTACCCATAGATAGTCATCTGTCCTTTTCTTAGAACAAAGGATAGCCTCCATATGGTTAAGTTATTGCTATTTCAAGTACAAAGGTACTATCATATGTAGAACAATAGATAGTAGCATGTGATGATCTGTCCTAGTGCACAGACCATTACTTTTCTGTATATAAGGACTTATAGTCTGAGGATTAGACCTCAGACTTAACAACATCTTTTGTTGCTTGTCTAACTCTGCTTATAAGCACTTTGAATCTATATTCAGCCTACCACAAAAACAAGTAAGTGACCTTTTGTGATAGTTTGTTAAGTCTACTGTTGTCTGTCCCCCTTGATTCTGTAAAGAACTTGGGGGTTGTGTTCATTCCAGATGAGGGTTCTGGGGCATTGAGGGTATCTCTGGTTCTGTAAAAGGACAGAAGACTTACTGAGGGCTCAGAGTGGGTTTCTGTCAAAGACCTATCTCTATAGTAGGCTGGACCCCAGGTGTAAGGGGATACTCCTAGGGCTGCGCTTAGTAACATGGGTAGGCTCTCACCTAAAGGCTGATATCCTTCTGACCGCATTCCTACTTCTCTCCTTCTCTTCTCTCCGTCGACATCTTGTGTGAACCTATAAATCTATTATTGGACAATGTGTGAATATCTGTCAAGTACCATGAGAACGGTGCCTTGACGATCTAGTAGTATAAGTACTAGTCTTCTGTCATAGATATACTTCAGTTGAATATCACCCTAGCTTCAGGATCTATCTATTAGCTTCTTAGTGCCTTCGCCTTGTGTGTGAAGTGTGCCCTAATACCAGGTGTAAAGGGGAAGGTCTGTTTCTCAGAATAATGAGAGCAGGCTAGCTTGTGTATCACAGCTAGTCCTGAAAGACTTCAGATTTGTGTAAACAAGTCTAAAAAACCCTTGCAGGTGGCTGGAACCACTCTGAGATCCCCATTCC
>Ga0157362_1000743_pt1 | contig 11998 bp, 10 predicted proteins | sample AttlaeALBM3_FD_111480 | JGI IMG/M metagenome (GOLD analysis project Ga0157362, IMG submission 111480) | Fungus gardens microbial communities from leaf cutter ant in Ribeirão Preto, State of São Paulo, Brazil - Atta laevigata ALBM3 | ecosystem: Host-associated > Fungi > Mycelium > Unclassified ... | reverse complement strand
GGACGCCCTGGAGCGCCATGTCGAACGGCAGGTCCGGTTCCGCGGTCTTGAACGAGATCACGATCGTCTTGTCGTCCGGGGTGGCGATCGCGTCCAGGGATTTGCCGTCGTAGGGACCGGAGTAGATCGAGTGGAAGTCGTCGGTGCCCGCGATCCAGGACTGGAAGTAGGTCGGTCCCTCGCTGTAGCCGGGCACGAACTCCCGTTCCAGGCCGTATTTCACGTCGGCCGACGTGATCGGCGAACCGTCCTCCCACGAGACGCCGTCGCGCAGCGTGAAGGTCCAGGTCCGGCCGCCGTCGGTGGTCCGACCGGTGTCGGTGGCCAGGTCACCGACCAGCGCGATGTCGGTTCCGTGCTGGACGTATCCGGTCAGCTGGCGACTGATCACGAAGGCGACCGACTGTTCGCTGTTCAGATAGATGCGAGCCGGGTCGAGGTGCGGGTAGTCGTCGGCGTCGTACACGGTCACGGTCCCGCCGGTCTGCGCTCCGGGAACCGCCGCCACCGGAGGGTGGGCGGTGTTGTCGATCCGGTAGTTGTAGACCGGCGTCTGCGCCGCGGTCGACGTCGCGGCGCAGCTGTTCGCGGCCGCGGCGTGGGCCCCGTGACCACCGAACTGACAGCCACTCAGCGCCGTCGCGCACACCAGCGCCAGTGGCCCGGCAACGCGTCGGCCGGCTCTCATGTGACGCCCTTGGGGTCCAGGGCGTCCCGCAGGGAATCGCCGAGGAGGTTGAACGCGATCACCAGGATCAGCAAGGCGGCACCGGGCGCGATCAGGTAGGTGGGGTCGGTTGAGTAGACGTCGGCGCCGTTCTTCACCATCCGCCCCCAGTCCGGTATCGGCTCCAGGATTCCGACGCCGAGGAAGGACAACGCGGCCTCGGCCGTGATTACGGCCGGGATCGACAGCGAGAGCACGATCAGGATCGGGCCCCACAGATTGGGGAGGAGTTCCTGCCGCACGATCCGCCAGGTACTCGCGCCCGACATCCGGGCCGCGTCGATGAACTCCCGTTCACGCAGGGACAGCACCTGGCCACGGATCAGACGCGCCGAGGTCATCCAGCCCAGCACCGAGAGCACGACGATGACGACCGCGAACCGCATCCAGGTCGGCAGTTTGGTGTCCGGCGAGGAGAACTTGCTCTCGACGATCGGGCTCAACGTGATCAGCAGCAGCAGCCCGGGGAACGCCAGCGCGACGTCGATGATCCGCCCGCCGACCCAGTCAACCTTGCCGCCCAGGTAGCCGGCGATGGCGCCGAACAACACACCGAAGACCGTGGTGATCAGCGAGACCGCGAAGGCGATCAGCAACGAGGTGCGGGCGCCGTAGACCAGTTGCATGAACACGTCGCGACCCAGGCCCGGCTCCACCCCGAGCCAGAACCCGCGGCTGATCCCCCCGAAGCGATGGGCGGGCAGACCGCTCGGCGTGAGCAGACCGCCCTGATTGACCCCGTAGGTGGTGTACGGGTTGCGCCCGTAGACCCAACCGATCACCGGCGCCAGGAGCGCCACCAACACGAAGAACGCCACCGTCCATGCGGACGCGACGCCGACGCGGTCGCGGCGGAATCTCAGCCACGCGATCCGGGCCGGGGAGCGGGTCGGGCCGGGTGCGCGGTCCGACAACTCGGCCGGTGGCTCGCTCGCCGGTGGGTACGCCGTGAGCGACGGCGTCGGTGGGACGGTCATCGGCGGAGCGGACCGGCTGCGGACATCGATCGGGTCACGCGTAACGCCTTCCTCGCCAGACACGCCGGTTCGCGGCAGCGTACCCGGACCGGGCCGGCGGGCGGGGCAAGTTTGCGAGCATTGTCCGATGCGCGAGAACAACCCCGCCTCGACCGCGCCCGCTCGCCGGAACGCCACGGCCGTGGTCGCCTTGGTGACGGCAGTGATCGCCGTGCTCGGACCGGGATGGACGGCGAGCGCGCAGGGGTTGTCGCAGGCGGAGTGCCCGGACGGACTGGACTGCCAATTCGTCCCCGCCGCCGCGGGCCACTTCGCCGATGCCGACCGACCACAGGACGGGCTGCGCATCTGGAAGATCGTCATCCACGACACCGAGGAGACCTACGACAAGGCGATCGGGTTGTTCCGCACTCCCGGCGCGGGAGCCTCCGCGCACTACCTGGTGCGCTCCAGCGATGGGCAGGTCACCCAGCTGGTGCCCACCCGCGACGTCGCCTACCACGCCGGGAACTACTGGTTCAACGTCCACTCGATCGGCATCGAGCACGAGGGGTTCCTCGCCGACGGTGCCCGTTGGTACACCGAGGCGATGTACCGCGCCTCGGCGAGGCTGGTGCGCTACCTGGCCGACCGGTTCGGAATCCCGCTGGACCGCGACCACATCCTCGGCCACGAGGAAGTGCCCGGCCCGACACCGGCCGCAGTGCCCGGGATGCACTTCGATCCCGGGCCGTACTGGAACTGGGAGCACTACTTCGACCTGCTGCGCGCGCCGCGCAGCGACCCGCACCACCCGATCCCGCACCTCCCGCGGCCGGGCCCGCCTGTGGTCGTCATCGCGCCGCGGTTCGACGACAACTACGAACCGTTGCAGGACTGCACCGCGGCCGGTTGCGTGCCGCTGCCGCGGCAGGGCAGCAACATCGCCTATCTGCGCACCGAGCCCCGCCCGGGCGCACCGCTGATCACCGACCCGGACCTGCACCCGGACGGCACGCCGGGCACCACCGCGCTCGCCGACTGGTCGGCCCGCGCGGTGAGCGGGGAGCCGTACGCGGTGGCGGCCCGGACCGACGGCTGGATCGGGATCTGGTTCGCCGGTGGGTTGGCGTGGTTCGAAGACCCCGGCGGGCGTGTCGGTCGGCCCGCGAGCGGGGTCGTGGTGACCGCGCGGCCGGGCCGTGGGCCCGTCCCGGTCTACGGCGCGGCCTATCCGGAACCGGGGGCGTACCCGCCGGATGCGGAGATCACCCAGATCGTGCCGCTGCGGGAGACGATCACCGTCGGGCAGTTCTACGTCGGTCTCGAGGGAGTCCAGGCCGACGACTACGCGAAGACCAGCGAAGCCGATCGGCCCACCGGGCGGGTGTACACCGTGGGGCATCGCCGGCTGGTGGAGATCTCGTTCAACCACCGGCGCGCCTTTGTCGACGCAGCTGACGTGCTGATCCTCGGCTGACCGGGACGCGGATCCCGCTTGAATACCCGGCGCGCGTCGCGTTGGCTGTGGTCAAGGATCCGTCGAGTGCTGGGGCGTCGATGACACGGGCCGAGTCCACCGATGGTGTTCCGGCGCGCCGCTCGCGGCCGCGGAAGCCGGAGTTGTTCGGGCCCGGCGACCTGATGTGGGAGCTGCAGGGGCAGCGACTGCTCGCGGCGACGTCGGGCGGGGCGTTCCTGCTCCAAGTCATGCACCCGGCGATCGGCGCGGTGGTGGACCGCGAGTCGGTCTACCGCACCGACACCTGGGGCCGCGCCGCGCGCAGCTTCGCCTCGGTGCAGACCTGGATCTACGGCGGACCGGAGGCGCTGGCGGAGAGCCGACGATTGCGGGAGATGCACCGCGATCTCGGGGCCGTCGACGAGCACGGTCGCGAGTTCCACGCCCTGTCCCCGCAGCCGTGGGCCTGGGTTCCGCTGACGGCCTACCAGTCCACGCTGGAGTACTGCCGCCGGTTCACCCCGCAGCCGCTCGGCCCGGCCGACGAGCGACGGCTCTACGACGAGGTGCTTCGACTGTGCCGCATCCTCCAGGTCCCCGAAAGGCTGCTGCCGGCCGACCCGGACGCCTACTGGACGTACCTGGACCGCATGATCGAGGAGGTCCTGGAGAACCACCCCACCGCTCACAACCTGCTCGCCGTCATCGACTCCGGCCCCTGTCCGCCCTGGCTGCCCCGGCCCCTTCGGCTGCTGTGGCGCCCGCTCGGGTCCGCCGCCGCGGCGAACGTGACCCGGCTGGTCACCGTCGGCGCGCTGCCCGAACGCGCGCGCGACAAGCTCGGGCTGCACTGGCGCAGGTCCGACGAGCTCGAACTGCGGGCCGTCGGCCGGGTGCTCGGCGAGGCCAACGCGCGCCTGCCGGAACGGGTGAAGTACCTGTCGATCGCCCACCGCGCCCGCGCCGCGGCGCGCGCGCAGCAACGGTTGCAGGACGCGCTTGCCACCCGGCCGCTCTAGCCCGAGGGGGAACGAGTGTGAGTGAGTTCCGGGAGTTCGAACTCGGGCGGTGGGAGGACCCCGGTGTCGCGTTCACCGGGGGGCCGAGCCGACGCAGGACTCGTTCGGCCCCCCCGGCAGCTGAGCGAACGCTCCGACCCGCCGTGGGGGGTCTGCCGAACCCACCTGCTCCCGGTTTACCCTCGCAGGGCAGGACGGGTGCCGCCGTCCGGTCCGGAGGCTCATGTGGCCGAATATCGACGATGGGGCAGCGCCGCCGCAGCGCTCGCGCTCACCTCCGCGGTGCTGGCCGCCCCCGAGACCGCGGATGCACAGGAGAAAGCGCCGTCCCTGCTCGAGCAGGGTTGGGTGCCGGCGTGGCTGAACTATGACCGCCCCGCGCACTACAGCACCGTCTCCGAGGAGATCCGGGTGCCGATGCGCGACGGCGTGTCCATGCGCTGCTCCAAGCTCGGCCCGGCCGGCGATGACCGGCAGCCGCTGGCCGGCAAGCACCCCGTGGTGGTCACCGACTTCTTCGCCTACCGGATGCTGCAGTACGTCACCACCGGCCTGCCCGAACCGCTGGCCGAGCGCGGCTACATCACGCTGACCTGCTCGCCGCGCGGGTCCGGCGGCACACCCGGCACCTGGCGGCCTTTCGGGGAGCAGGAGTCGCAGGACAACTACGACCTCATCGAATGGGCCGCGGCGCAACCGTGGAGCACCGGAAAGATCGGCCAGGTCGGCATTTCCTACGGCGGCATCTCGACCTACAAGGCGGTCTCGGTGCATCCGCCGCACCTCGCCGCCGCCGTGCCGATCGTCGCCTTCTCCGACGCATATCGAGAGATCATCTATCCCGGTGGCGCCCCGGGCACGGTGCTGCGGTGGTGGCCGGAGGTCACCGGCGTCACCGCCCAGGCCGACCAACCCGCGGCCGTGGCCACGTCCTTCCCCGACTACGCCGCCATGAACGACGAGTGGCGGGCCCATCCCACCGAGGACGCCTACTGGGAGCGGTGGAACGTCGACGGCGGGGCGGTCGGCAGCAGCACGGTCCCGATCCTGGGCATCGGCGGCTGGGCCGACCTGTTCCCTGACGGCATGGTGCGCAACTACCTGGCCGCCAAGGCGCACAGCCACCTGTTGATGTTGCCCGGAGCGCACCTGAACTTTCTGCCCGGCGACCCGGACTGGCCGATCGTCGCGCACGCCATGCTCGGCTGGTTCGATCGGTATCTGATGAAGCTGTCCGACGTCCCACGGCCCGGCGCCAGGATCACCAGTTGGCAGATGCCGCACCATTCCGGGCATTGGACGGAGCTGCCCGACTGGCCGACCCGCACAACGCGGCTCGCGCCGATCGGAGGAGGCTGGGGCGCGGATACAACAGTGGTTTTGGTCCGCACCGTGAACCCGTACGACAACGGCTGCTCCTGCATGGAACACGGCGTCTACAACTCCGCCGACCAGCCAATGAACGACCAACGCTTCGCCGACACCCAGCGCATCAAGTTCGAAGACACCCCGGTAATCCACGACACCGTCATCGCCGGCACCCCTATCGCGCACCTGCGCGCCGCGCTGTCCACTCCGGACGGCAATATCGTGGTGCGCCTGGAGGACCTCGGCCCCGACGGCACCTCCTACGTGATCACCACGGGTTGGCTGCGCGCGAGCCACCGACTCGGCCACCAGCATCCAGCAGAACTGACCCCAAATCAGATCTACGACTTCACTGTCCCGCTCTGGCCGACCGACTGGAACATCAGGGCCGGCCACTTCCTGCGCGTCACGGTGAGCGGCGGTGATTTGCAGATGATCGAGCCCACCGCGCCGGCGAACAGCACCATTACGGTCTACGCCGGCAAGAACGGCTCCACCATCGACGTGCCCTTCCAGGACTGACCTGTCGGAGATTCGTCCGCGTGCGAGGAGTCACGGGTCAGTCGATCGTGACGATCGAGTAGATGTCGTAGCCGAACGACCCGGGGAACGACCGGATGTCGACGGAGCCGGACCCGACCCAGTACGCGTTCCGTCCGGCGTACGGGCCTGCCGTCCCCCTGGCATTCGCGCCGTCGGGTCGGGTGCCGACGAGCAGGAACCCCGGATGCTGCGGGTCGGGGACACCGCTCCACGGTGCGTCGTTGTGCAGCTCCCCGCCGTTGCGGAGCTTCAACGTCGTCTTAACCTCGAACACCAGACAGGGCACCGCGGTCGTCGAGCAGGTGATCTCGTCGTGCAGGGTGCCGAGCGCCTCACCGCTGGTGATGTCGTAGACCGAAACCGTGTAGACGAACTCGCCCAGCTGCGTCGACTCGTTTTTGGCCGGCCCGAGCACGTGCAGGCCGAGCACGGTGTTGCCGCGCGCATCGGCTGGACGGGGCATCCAGGACGCGGCGACCGGGGCCAGGAGAACGAGCAGGACGAACACCAGCGCCAACCTCGCACGAGTCATGCGCCACCTCCGGCATGGTCGATCAGGCATCGATCACCCTGCGCTGCCGCTCCGCCATCGCGGACTCGGGCTCGGGCATCTGGTCGATAGCCCGAAGCGTCCCGTACGTCGGCGTGATCGTGTAGACCCCGAGGGCCGCAGACGCCGCCGCCGAGGCCGCCCGGGCGCCGGCCACGGCCCGGGACCTCGGTCTGGTCGCCGTCGAGCGCCGGGCCGCGACAGCGCACCGTGGTTCTGGGGAGCCTTGGCAGTGTTCCCGCCGGGCTGATGTCGGCGGCATCCGGCGTCGTCGCGGATAGGCTCGTGTGCTCCCGCGACGGCAGGACACGATGCCCTCAGCCCAGGACCGCTGCACCGCGTTGATCCGCCGGTTCCGGCGGGATCCGGACGCGAGTGCCCGCACTCTGCTGGTCACGATCTTCGGCGACTCGGTGGTCCCGCACGGCGGCGAGATCTGGTTGGGCAGTCTGCTGCGCCTGGTCGAGCCGCTCGGGATCAGCGAGCGGCTGGTCCGCACGTCGGTGCAGCGGCTGGTGACCGACGGGCTGCTGGTCACGCGACGACGCGGGCGCCGCAGCTTCTACTCGGTTGCCCCGGCCGCGCGGCACGACTTCTGGGAGGCCGATCAGCGGATCTACCACCCGCGCACCGGGACACCGTGGGACGGTCGGTGGACCGTCGCGGTCGAGACCCCGGGCCTGGGCGCACCGGACCGCACGACGCTGCGTCAGCACCTCGCCTGGCTGGGGTTCTCCGCCCTCGGCGCGTCGGTGCACGTTTGCCCGCTGGACCGCGCCGACGAGGTGCAACAGCTGTTGGCCGACGCGCAGCTGACCGGCCAGGTCGCGGTGTTCCGCGCCGAACTGGCCGCGCGCGGGCTGACCGACGCCGACCTCGCCCGGGTGATGACCACGCAGCTGTCGGCGATCGACCCCGCCTGGCGCACGTTCCTGCGCCGGTTCGCCCCGCTGGCCGACGTGCTCGCCGCCGACGACGCGGAGCTGGACGCACAGACGGCGTTCCTCACCCGCACCCTGCTGGTTCACGCCTATCGGCGCGTGGTGCTGCGCGAGCCGGACCTGCCGGCCGAACTGTGGCCGGCGGAGTGGATCGGCGAGCGCGCCTACGCGATCGCCGCCACGTGCTACCGCGCGCTGACCGGCCCGGCCGAGGTCCACCTGCTGGCGGTGTGTCAGGTCGGCGGCGCGCCGCTGCCGCCGCCGGAGGCGGTGTACGCGGCGCGGTACCCGGACGCCACCGGCTCGGGCCGCCGGCTGTCCGTGGTCGGGCGCCCTCTTGACATGACACAGCCAACCCCGATTCGATACACCAATTCGGAGTCATAACGAATCTGGTGTGTCGCATCGTCCGGAGGCGTCATGGCCGAGATCGGTCGCAGACGGATGCTCCAGCTGCTCGGTGGCGCCGGGCTCGGCGTGGGCGCGGGCCTGCTCAGCCCCAGCGCCGCCGACGCTGCGCCGAGCGCGGCGGCCGGTTCGGACAAGGTGCTGCGGACCCGGCTGACCGACGCCTACCACATCGCCTACCCGATCGTGCAGGCTGGGATGGCCTTCTATGCGACCCCGGAGCTGGCCGCCGCCGTCACCAACGCCGGTGGCCTGGGCTGCCTGGGGCCGATCCCGGAGACCCCGGCGGGCACCCGGGCGCAGATCCAGCAGACCCGGGCGCTGACCAAGGGACCGTTCGGCGTGGACTTCGTGTACTTCCCGTTGGCCAACGCCACCGTCTACGGTCCCGGCTACGAGGGCGACGGCGAGCACCTGACGCGGATGCCGACGTGGTCGATCAACGACCTGCACATCGACGTCGCGATCGAGGAGAAGGTGGACTTCGTCGTCTGGTTCTGGACCGCACCCGAGGCCCGTTGGGTGAAGCGGCTGAAGACGGCGGGCATCCCGCAGTGGGCGCAGGTCGGCACGGTCGCCGGCGCGCTGCAGGCCGTCGAGTACGGCGCGGAGGTGATCATCGCGCAGGGCAAGCAGAGCGGCGGGCACCAGCGCGGGTTCCAGGACGGCGACCCGCGCTACCGCTCGGAGATCGTGGCCATGATCCGCAAGGCAGTGCCGAAGAACGTCCTCGTGCTCGGCTCCGGCGGCATCGCGGACGGCCGCACACTGGCCAACGCGCTCGCCGAGGGAGCCGACGGCGCCTGGGTCGGCACCCGGTTCGCGGTCTGCAACGAGTCCTTCGCGCACCCCGAGTACATGAAGCGGGTCATCGCCGTGCGGGACGGGTGGGCCGAGACCAACCCGACCTCGATCTTCGGCCCGGAGTTCCCGCGCGCCTACACCCGCTCGATCGTCAACCGGGTGCTCAAGGAGTGGAAGGGCCGGGAGGACCAGATCCCCACTCCCCCGCCGCCGGCACCGATCGTCGGCACCGCGCGGTTGATGCCGTGGACCGTGGCCGGCGGCATCCCCTACGCGATGCCGAAGTTCAGCGTGATCATCCCGACCCGCGGCTCCGAGGGCGACTTCGACGAGATGTGCCTGCTCGCCGGGGCGGAGAGCGCCGAGATCGTCAAATCCGTCGAGCCGGCCGGAAAGATCGTCGCCGAGATGGCCGCGGACGCCGCAGCCATCCTCGGCGCGAAACGGCGCTGAGGTTCGGATCTGACGAGCCGTCAGGCGCACCCGCCAGACGGCGCAGGTCCAGGACTCCTGTGAGCGGATCGACCCCGGGCAGCTTGGGATCTCGAGTCACCACTCCACGGTGATCTTCCCGAAGTGGGCACCGGATTCCTGGTACTGGAAGGCCGCCTTGAGCTCGTGGAGGTCGAACCGTCGGTCGATGACCGGTTGGATCTTCAACTCATGCAGCGTGTCGACGCAGTGCTGCTGGTGCTCGCGGCTTCCTACGATCAGTCCCTTCATCCGGACCTGCTTGAACAGCAAGGGCCGGGTGTCGAACTCGGCGTTGAACCCGGTCAGCCCGCCGATCACGGACACCAGGCCGCCCAGTGCGACCGCGGTGAACGACTGCGGGAAGTTCCCGACGCCGCCGACCTCGACGACGCAATCGGCACCCTTGCCGTCGGTTCGGTCCAGCACGGCCCGACCCCACTCCGGCTCGTGGCGGTAGTTGATGGTGTGGGTCGCGCCCAACTGGCGGGCGCGGTCGAGCTTCTCCTCCGAGGACGAAGTCACGATGACCTCGGCGCCGAGGCCGACCGCGATTTGGAGGGCGAAGATCGAGACTCCGCCGGTGCCGAGCACCAAGACGATCTCGCCCGGCTTGACCTCGGCGTCGACGACGAGCGAACGCCAGGCAGTGACACCGGCGGTGGTGATCGTCGCCGCCTCGGCGCGACTCCACCCGTCGGGTACTCGCGTGAACGAGGTGGCAGCCGCCACGACGGCCCGCCGGGCGTACCCGTCAATGCCGTCGCCGGGCACCGAGCCGAACCCCACGCTGCGCGGCGGCCCCTCCAACCAGTCGGGGTAGAAGGTCGACACCACCTGATCCCCCGCACGGAACTCGGTCACGCTCGCTCCGACCGACTCGACCACCCCGGCGCCGTCGGCCATGGGAATCCGACCCTCAACCGTGGGGATCCGGCCGATGGCGACGGAGTAGTCGTGATAGTTCAACGACGTCGCGTGCAGCCGCACTCGGATCTGGCCCGGGCCGGGTTCACCCGGGTCCGGAACTTCGATCGCTCGGAGCCTGGCCAGGCCCTCTCCCGATCCGATTGCCATCGCGTCCATGCCACTCGCCACCTCACCTGCAGATCGCCCTGGGCAATTTGACATCGATCCCGTGGCGCCGGTACACACCGGGTCTGTGAAGCGGCGACGCGGTCGTGCACCACGATCGCCACAAGGCGGCTCGCGGGCCCCGACCTGACAGCGGGCAGACGTCGCCGGCCGCCCCCGGGCACCAGATCGGCAAGGCCCACGCGATGCACGTCATCGAGGTCCTCCCCGGCCATCGGCTCGACCAACAGCAACGTGCCATCGGCGGCCGGCGCGCTGCTGATGTGCGCGGCCGCGGCCTCGGGGTCAGGCTGCGGCTGCGCAGCGCCGGTGAGCCGGCCGACGAGATCGCCGACCTGTGCACGCGGGCGCAACGCGAGCCAGCCGCGGCGGGTTGGTCAGTCCGTGCCCGCGACGACTGGGAGACCCACGCGTTGTGCAGGTTCAGCGCCGACCGGTGCCTCGATGAGCAGGTGCATCGCCATCGAGGACAACATCCGGCCCAGGACCTCGACGGCGAGACGCGTCTGGAACTCGGTCGCCGACTGGATGAGCGCGATTGCGCCCTGACACATTGTTCGTGCCTCTTCGGCGGTCAGCGTCGGGCGCAGCTGCCGAAGCATGTGCACCCATTCCTCGGTGTAGAGCCGTTGCAGGTAACGCAGTCGGTGCCGGTCGGCCTCCTGCAGGCTGCGGAACTCGGTGCGCCAGGTCTGGATCTCGGCCGTGTGGCCGAGTACGAAACCCACGTGGTTGTCGACGGTCTCCCGCAGGGCGACGATCGGGTCGGGGATCGAACGAACCACCTCGATCACGTTCTCCAGGCACGTGATGACCGCCTCGTCCAGCATCGCAACCAGCAGAGCCTCCTTGCTGGGGTAGTGCCGGTAAAAGGCGGGGCCGGTGAGGCCCAATTCGCCACTGATTTCATTGATGCCAACGGCGTGGTACCCGCGCTGGGCGAACAGTCGGGCAGCCGCCGCCATCAACGCTCGTTGCCTGGGCGTGCGGGAGCCGTTCCTGGCCTGACTTGTCATCACGGACTCCCGGCCGGTTAACCATCAGTGTGAGCGAGCAAGCTCGCTCACACTGCACTCGGCTCACTTCGAGGTGTAGATGACGAACTGGTCGGGGTCAGGAAGGAACCCGCTGGGCGAGCCGTCCGGATTGGAGACCGTGTTGGTAGAGGTGTACTTGTACATGAACTCGCGGCCCTGCCCGTAGTCGTGGTTCCAGTTGTTGCCGGTGCGCTCACTCTGGATGTACTGGAACCGTTGGTCGAGGGAGGCGTCCGAGGCCCACACGGTGCCGTTGTTCCACTCGGCCATCATCCGTTCGCGAGTCAGGTTCGGCCCGACGGCCTTGCCGGCCTTGGCGAAGATCAGCGTGGCGACGTAGGTGGCCTGCACGATGTGGTGGTTGGTGCCGCGGTTGAACCGGGAGTACTTGTTCATGGTGGCCATGAACTCCGGGCCCCACAGCTTGAAGGTGGTGTTGGTCCAGTAGCGGTTCACCGGCCACGCGCCGAAGATCGACCCGAGGACCTCGGCGGCCAAGTGGTTACCGCTGATGCCCTTCGGCGGGTAGTAGCCCTGCTGGGCCGCCTCCACCATGAACTTCGCCATCGTGGCCGGGTTGATCACGTAGTGGATGATGTGCTCCGGGTTGGCCGCGC
>Ga0157362_1000742_pt1 | contig 11999 bp, 2 predicted proteins | sample AttlaeALBM3_FD_111480 | JGI IMG/M metagenome (GOLD analysis project Ga0157362, IMG submission 111480) | Fungus gardens microbial communities from leaf cutter ant in Ribeirão Preto, State of São Paulo, Brazil - Atta laevigata ALBM3 | ecosystem: Host-associated > Fungi > Mycelium > Unclassified ... | reverse complement strand
CATTCGCGCTGATTCGCGCGAAGGAGGCTTGTGTGCGTGAGTGTGTACTTGAGCTGCTTCAGCATCCAGTTGCTTTTTATTACGTCGCGCGCGCTCCGAGTTTCGTATACGCGAGAGATTCAATCCGAGATTGTCATCTGGATTGTTATTCAAACGCGAGATACTTCCGGGGAGTTCCGAAACGCGGGAGAGCGTACGCGAGCATACGTCGTACGTTGGTCTCTCTCGGTGATCGCGGGCAGATTTTGAAAAATGCAAATGGCGGCGAAAACGTTGGAGCATTCGCCAGCTACACCGGCCGCTCGTGCGGCCGAATGATCAGATGTGAAACCGTGTGTGACGGGAAATCTCATTTCCAGGGTGAAACCTGGAGCGAGTTCGAGATGGACATTGGCGAGGACACGACGTTTATTCGAATAATCACGTAACTGCAACGGTGGCATCGGGTATACGTGTCAGTGTCACCATGAGCAGTGAGAGCGGCTGCTAAGAAGGACAGGATCCTGATCGACTACGTCCGATCGAGAATGGAATTCGGGGGCTACAAGGGCACCGGACCCCACATCAGGTTGCGCCGTCGCTCGAAATTGGGCAGACGGCTCACCAGGAGGCTGTCCCTCGTTGCGAAAATGCCGGCTGCGATTCTCAGCAGGGCGAACCCACCGGAGCCAAGACCGGTCGAGATCACGGCGATTGCACCTGACAAAACGCAGCTCACGGTGAGTACAGTGCTCTGTTGACTCATAAACATGCCCGTTGATATCGGCTAGCTAATAATTCTTCCTAGACATTAAATCTTATATATTGAAAGAGTTGGTATCGGGAATGAATCATATATGTGAGTGCTCGATATATTTAATAGATATTTAATTAACTAATTAATGAGATCGAAATAAATTGCATATATATAACATGTATATTGATTACAAATAACATTGATTACAAATGTATATTGATATAAATTACAAATTGTCTTGTAAGTTTTTATACAGGGTGTCGTTTTGTCAAAAATGCTTGTGTGTATAAAAATTGTTTTTATGCCTGCAATTCTAGTTCTAAATGTATTTTAAATATTTATACAGAATGATTCATTGTAATCTTAACAGACAATTATTTTTCAAAGATATGTAATTTTTTGTATTAAAAAAGACTTCAAATAAGAGTTGAATGATACTTTTATTTAGAATATTTTTTTTTTGGTAAAATTGTAATTTTTACAATATTTACCTTTTAAAATTACAATGAATTATTCTGTATAAATAAATTAAAAACACGTTTTATGCTAGAATTGCACGCGGGAATCAAAACAATTTTTATAGGTAGCTACAACTATTTGTGACAAAATGAATTCTTTGACCTCGAGCACTATTCCGGTCGTCGCGAACTGTGAAAGTATTTCCGATGTAATTATAAACAGAACCGATCGTTGGAAAATATATCGTTGTCATGGTTTTACTTGCTCGCCGTTGACGTTTCGAAGAATACAAGCATAAATTTGTGGCAGGAAGCAGGCGCAAATTCCAAGGTAGAAATCAAAGCGTCATCGGTTTCAGCGATTAATGTAGCGATACAAATATATCGAGTTTACACATTGTATATACCGGAATAAGAGGTGTTACCTTCGGCATTTAATATTCTCTCTACAGGGAAATTCTTTACACTTTTCATTCTCGTATCTCGCGGTCCGTTGATTTGTACCGCTTTCGTGCGCACATTGTCAAATATATTCTCTTTGCAAAGTTCGCATTCTGTTTTCAAAGTCATGATTGACATAATTGATACAATTAGATTTCAAACATAGCGATAAAACGTATGAGCACGTTGACAATTAAATATGTAGAACCTCTTGCGAACAAGCGCGAAAAGTAAGAGTTGCATCAATTATTATTATATTGTGAAAAAAATGTACTAAATCTTATGTATTTTTTTTATAGTACTGATTAAACGTTTATTTATAGTAAATAAATATTTATTCATTAAAAAAGATTAAGTTAAATTAAATTAATGATTCTTGTACCAAATAAATATTTACTTAGTGTTCAAATAAATATATACTTAACATAATATAAATAAGTATTCCCAAATAAATATTTATTAATATTTAGTACACATTTTGTCAGTGTACATGTATCTTAAATATGTCGCATAAAAGTCCTGAAGGAAGTAAGATGTATAGAAAACCGGAAAAAAATCGCAAAGAAACATATTGAGATTTACGTCGGGATCAATATACACGTATTCTCACGGCTCTTCCTCAAGTGAATCGGAATAGAATTATTTCGCGTGACGCGGATAAAAAGAGCATTGCGGACGTGTGCGAATTAATGCAATGTAACGTCATTTTCACACTTGCTCTTTCGCGCGGTGCACGCGAGGAAGCAGTTTTATCCGGGTGCCATCGAGGAGAGAAATAAATCTCCAGCCTCCTGATACATGTTGGCTTCCCTCGCGCATTTCCGCCGCGATTGCGATGAAGGAAGTGCCGGATACATGCTCAATCGCGGGCGAAGGAAGCGCGTCGTGCGCTCAACTCCGACGTCTTTTCGTAATCGGTCGTAAGAAGGAAAGCGCGATCGATGCCTGGAGCTTTCTATTCATGCGCGAAGTAATGAGCGACATGTCTCTCTCTTTCTTTTTTTTGTGTTTTCTGTCTCATTCTCAAATTGGGTCAACGATTTAGCATGGGTTGATGCAAAATCGATTCGGACTTTATGGCGTACATAAATGTAATGTCGACCAAGTATGATTATTACAGTCGCGATTATGACTTCTCCTTTTCGAACTCTTTCAGATTTAATCTAAATAAAAAAAAGAAGCATTTGAATGTTTCCTGAATCATATGTTAAATAAGAATGTTTTTTAAATACTTGAATACATAAAAATTTTGAAAACTTAAATGAAACAGTTAGAACAGTGTTTTATTTCTGACTTTTTCGAGTAACAATGTTATAGAGAAATTATATTTTGAAATTTGGGTTTTGTATTACGCATTTGTAACTTCAGGCACATATATTTATCGAACTTATATAATTTATAGGGTACGTTTATATTATGCGAAAATTTATGAAAATTTGTAAATGATAAATATAATTTATCTACGAAGGAAAATTGTGCAAAATATAAAATGCTAAGATTTAATATAAAATTTATACAAGAAGCAATATATGTTTTATATGTATTCAAATAGAAAATTTTCACGAAAAATTAATTTTTTTATTTTTAAAAGGGAGGTTGTTGAAAATAATTCTACATAATATTGAATGAGTTGCATACAAAATCTACGATTCAAATACGAGCTAATTTAGATCACTTTGTAATAATTAGCTACGTATGATAATAAAAATAATCAAGAGACGAGTTAACGGTATCAACTATACCTGGATACTTAAAGTAGATTGCCGTTTCACAATTCATTCGTAACTCTAAACGTACAGATAATTGCGACGCGGCTATGCGCATTCGAGCAAAAGAGTAAAAATCCGTGGTCAGTTAAATGCCGATATTCAACCGCAAAGGGTTAAAGAAGATTTCATACACAACGCGCACGTGCATTTGTGTGTGACACTAAACGATAATCGGCAATATTATCGCTAATACGGCGGACCGTTGAGCCAACGAGCTCTTGGCAAGATCTCTCGTCGATCGCGTGATAAGTACGTGTGATTTATGTCGTAATTATGCCTGATTATGTTTGCGTTTGCGTATATTATGCGTATATTATGCTCAGAAAATAATTTGTTACGATTTCTCTTATTGTTAGTTGAAGATTACGATTATCATTATGATTTTTCTATCTCGGGATATGTTATACATGCAAATAATTAGCTAATTAAAAGTATTTTCCATTCTAGGAGAGGATATTGTATCTACTCGGATTGCAGTGTAAATTTTTAATTGAAGTACAAATAAAGAATTAATAGTTTAAAAATTTTTTAGAGAATTAGATTTGAAAGAAATTAAAAATATTAACTAGTTAAATGTATTAGTAACTGTTTTTTGCATAACAAAATTACAAAACAATATATATTAGGAGATATGACTTCTGTTAATCGCATTTTTAATTACTATATTAATTCTTCTTTATTTTAATATAAAGTTTGTTGCGCAAAAATATCAAATGAGACAAAATCATGTATCATTCTTGTTCATCATTACAAGTTAAGGAAATATTCTAATCTAGAAAATGTGATATAATTGTGTTTAAAGTTTCAAATAGTTACAATTAAAAAAATAAAAATTTATTTCTAATATTAACGATATACCAGGTCTACAAAAAAACAAATACTTCTTCTAATTCGAAATGCTTCTATTTTTCATTTTCTCCAATCTATGCTTGATAAAATGCCTTTGAGCATTGACAGAGTGCATTAAATGGTTTATACGATACACTTAAAAATATCTATCGTTTTTGGATGCGTTCCGAGTTACGCATGAAGCGCGTGATGTATTATTTGTTCTTGTTGTTTACCAATTAATAAAGAAGGATAAAACGATTCATGTGCACTCTTTATTATTTTGACGAATATCAATAAAATCTTTTAGTATCTAATTTTCGAGATTTTAAATATTTAAAAAATGTAAAAAAGAGAAAAATTAATATTTTGACATTCTAGAATAGCGTATATCTTAAGATGTACTTTTCTCCGTCTGATCTTTACAGCTATTTACAAAAGTATTTGAAGTATCCTGAAATATTGGCGCGTAAAACGCAAGGACGCGTTCGACGTTTCTGCAGTCATTTAATTAGTTATACAATTATGTTGTGTTGTCCTGGCTGTCGGAAAGTCATTCCCGATGAATTATATGGCGCATAAATAGTGTCATGTACATGTAACAAAATGCATAAGATATCTTGATATATTGCGGATAAAGATAATCCGTCTAAAGTATAGCAGTGATTTATGAAATGGATTACACATACATATGTATATTACTTCTTATATGAATTCTTAATTTTTGTCTTTATTCTATAATAATTATCCTTCGCATAATTTTCCTTCGCAAATAAATGGCATTTATTTTTTACTTTTTATAAATTTTATGCATAATACGAACGTTATTCTACAGACTCAACAAGTTCGATGAAAGTATGTGAAGTCTACATAAATGCGGGTATTCTGTAATGCGACGTAAGGTGTTTTTATATCGGTCATAAATATCATAGAAGAGGGGATATCGTGTAGACGTTATTTTTTCGGCTAATCGACGCGAGGAATACTTAAAGGTTATTGACTCGTCGCCTGCGAACGCGAAATTCACTTTCGTTTCTCGAGGAAAGTAATAAAGATATTAATCACATTGTTTCTTGATCATATCGTGTTGATTATGTCTTCGATTTTTTTCACTGTTTAACTCAAAATAGTCATCATGAGTTACGGTAGAAAATCTTTTTATTTGCACATACATACATATATTTTTAAAATTTTAATTACTTCCTTTTGAAAAATGTTGTTAGCAATATAATCTTGAATGTAAATTTGTGTTCAAACTTTTAATATTCGGATTTTAATTAAATACGAATTAGTTATTAGCGAATTAAAACTCCTAATTCTCGCAGTTTATGTTCTTATTGCATACACATACCAACGAAAAACATGGATCAGAGAAATTGTAATGTATCATACGGGCGACTATTGTTCAGCGTATCTACTTACGTAAGTATTGTGATAATAAAATTTTTACCTTCATTACGTGTCACCTTCGATAGTCTCTGAGAGATGCGAGTTTCATTCTAGCTATTATGGTCATTCTTAGACAGGAAATTAAATACAATTCCCCATCGTGGCATCCTTTTCAGCAGTTAGGAAAGGTTAAGCTGGATGGTTGTTTAGCTGAATAGAGAAAGTGATGCTTGTGTGATAGCGTTTATGGTGCCGTGATTAGAATGTTGGTGCTAGTTATGTCGGTTATCCGACAAGTTCGATTCTCACTCATTACGTACTTGTTTATTAGCCGATATATGTATCCATATATGCGTATCCATATATGCGAACAGGAACGGCATGGCACAAGTATTTTCACTTGATTCACGACTAATATCGTATTATTTCATTCGCGCTGACAAGTTAATTATGCTTGATGTGGTAAAGTTCTCTAGTTATTACCTCAGGTTAGACGAATTACTTATGTACAGTTTTTCATTCGATCTGAAATAATATTCTATCGAAAGAGCATCGTTCAATGTCGGCATTAATATCACATTATTAGAGAACGAAAAAGATTTCTCGTAGAGTGTAATATTTCTCCTCTTTTGGATATATATTTTAAGTAATTTATGTAAATTGTGAAATGATTATAGATGATTATAGGCGAGTATTTGAATAAATAAAATTCAAAAATCAAGTTGTTTGAACTTGATATGTGATAGGTATATGAATATTTAATAGCTTAATTTAATGAATTAATTTTAATAAATAATTTAATTTAAATTGTATAAAAATATATATTTTTAAATACAATTTATTATATCTTCATATAACTTTCTACAACTATAATTTCTTAACCGTACATGATTACCCAAGTAAATGCGGAACAAGGATTGAATAATTTTTAAACGAGGTTTTAGATTCATTCACTGTACGAGTATGTAAATTGTACGATTGTTCGATCATCGATATGAATGGCTGGGAGAGATAATTCGTAATGTGAACGAGAGAAAGCAATGCTCGAATTAGATCTCCATCCACGTTTATCGCGATATGATTAGGCCGCGCAGTTATACCAGTTATATTTACCTGTACTTTATTGAATCTCGATGCATCACGCACCTATCAATTACTACGTATACATCTTTGCATTCTTATGCATATATCTCTAGACTGGCTCTCATTACAGGCTGAGTCAATTAAGCTGAGATAAAGAATGTTGCCGGAATGATGTTGAGTCGCGATGATACATATTAATATCGGGTTTCTTAAAAAAGGCGATGTATCATTACAGTCGATTTTATCAGTGAGTCAGTAAAATTGAGTAATTTTACGCGTCATAAAATTTTGTAGAAAACACTTTAATTCTTTATTCGTAAGTTTCTTTCGATTTGTTTTCTTTGTTAATTTTCAAAATTATTTATTTTCAATTAAAAAAAAAAGTTTTAATAATTATCTAAAATTTAAATGAAATATATATATTGGTATAATTGTTTTGGAATGACGGAATAATGAATGTAAGTTTTTATAGTATTATCTTCAATAATAATATTTTTTGACCTTTCGACTTATGTATTCATGTTTTATTTAATTTTTTTTTTCCATTTGTCAATTGGAATTCCATCGTTAGCATGAAACTCTTCCATAATAAGTAGTATTTTTCTGCGAAGGCTGTATTTGCTGAAAATATTATGACCAACGTCATAATGTTCTTAGGATGTTATATTTTTTTTGAGAGATGACATTGAACAAGGACACCGAAATTATCTGCCGAAATTTCAACCGTTGTCTTTATTGGAAACCACAGGTAGATTGTAAATGTTTTTTTCAAGATATCGGTATTGATTATAGGCGTTGATTATAAGAGTTAATAAAGAATATTTTTAGATTCGAAGATATTTTTCTAGAATATTGCCCTATTATTAGAAGGCAGATAATGCGCAAGTCATAGCTGTAAAATCAGTCGTCGATTTGTGATGCTTTTTGTCCGTCGACTCTTCGGATCTTTGTGCACTGTATTCGTTTGTACCTGCCGCGCGTGCTGCTAATGTCCCATAATTACGCATGCGGCGGCAATTCGAGAAATGCTGCTTGTAGTCGAAGTGCGAACGTGGCGAATAATGACGTATGATAAGTTTTGATTTTGCCGAATGCCGACTTTGAATCTTAGAAATTCCTCGCGCTTTGCAATACTCGCGTGGTAGTTAATAACTTTATCGAATTGTTACGATTTTTAACAGACTCTTAAGTAAGCGCATTCCGACGTTTTCCAATAATTTTGGCAAGAAAGCTAGGACGTTAAAAAGAGGCAATGTACTACACGTGTTTTCACATGCTTATATGTGTATAACGTGTCACTAAATTGAAAAATAAAGTCAAGCAAAATTTCCAGGAAGTAATTCATGGTTCTGAAGTTGGCAAAGCTTTCACTGCACGGACTTATATCACGCTTGGAGGTGTGTAACGAGCGGTAACAGATTCAATAAAATTACTTCAATTCTTTTTTTAATCTGAAATTTCAGATCACGTCATTTTTTTAAGGATGACGGACGTCATCTCTAAAGTTTATCGCTCAAATAATCTTGATTTCACTTTTCAAGAATCATGCTCAAGAATTTTCGCTCAAGTTGCTTCGATCAAATTGAAAGTTGATATATATAATTTTTTTAAAGGCGTTTTAAGGCATTTTTCTCCTATTGATTGTGTCTTATTTCATATGTATGGTCCTATAAGATTCTTAATTTAAAGTAACTTTTTAAATTATGATATGGAATACAAAATTTCTCATTTTGAAATTGAATATAAAATTCTTTTAATAACAGTTACGCAACGCATATATCTTTTTTAATCTATTTATCTCCGAAATAAAAAATTGGAATTCTAAATATTTATCACGTCTTTCTGTCACGTTTTTGGCACAAGCATACCGAATACCAGACTCTCGTCAAGCACGATAAACCACGCTTTTAAATAGTATCTATTATCTCATTTCCTATTCATCTGTTTCCAATCAGACAATGGGCCGATTGATTCTCGAAGGCTTTCCGCATTTGCGTGTTAGAGACTTTTATCTCCTTGACAGAGTTTGCCTCTCGACAGCAAACATATACATTGGATAGCTCAACGCGTATTTACAGAAGCACGTGCATACGCAGCACCTCGTGCACGATATCTCTCACGAGGTCTAACAGATCTAATTTAATGTGATTAAGGTTTAGAAATACTTGTCAATCATAAAATCAAAACTCGATGGATTGTCGATAATAGCCTTCAATGATTCAATTATATAAATATTTTATAAGTGAATAACATCTAAAATGACACGAAAAGTCTAAACAAAATTTTTTGATGCAATTTTTATTAAATTGTGAGGCAATACAATTACGAGTAAAAGTAAAATTAGTTTCAGTATTTCCTAAAATAGAAGTTACTCTTTATAGGGATGTGTTTACGCAAACGCTCCTGCCTATCTTATTCTGAAGTTACCAAAGATACGTCGTATTCGTCGCCGTGCATAAGCAGAGATCTACAGAGAAGCGAGGATAAAAACATTGCGTAAAAGCCACACCGGACTTGTTCGCCGCGTCTCCACCCGATCGGCGGCAAATACGACTCGTCGTTCTCTGTATACCTTTCCGTCTATCGTGGCTCTAATGGCGAGAGACGGCCGATGCTCAGTGCTAATTTGATTCCCGTGTAGTGCAATCACGACCCTGATTGCCGACGTTACGCACATCACGCACATTCCTGCGTGCGTGCTCGTGCGCGTTCTCCATGTTGCACGATTAATTGTCTCTTGCCGTTTGCCACGATCGATTACTTAATGCAGCGGTTGTCCGCACAAGGAGGAAAGAATGTAACATTGACGAGACGCACTCTGTTCGAGCGTAATATGATAACGAGCGCCTGATAAAAACGAAGCGTGATTAATCTTGATTTATCTTGTCTTATACGATTGACTAACGTTCGATTTGACGAGAAAAATTTGTTGGACATTTGTTTGTCTTAATGTGGCTTTGATCTAGATTTCTTCTCTTTGTTAAAAATAATAACGTTAATGCAATATCAAGTTTTCTCCTCTCTTACATATGTATTTTTTATTACGTTGTGTGTATTATAAATACTTTTGAGGATTCTTATTGTTAGAAATATTTATGCAATAAGAATATTCATCTTCTTGATTTTCTTTTTAAAAAGAAACGTCATAGGTCGTTGTCTTTGTAATTTTTCAGTTTGAGAAAGAATTCTTTTGGAAAGAAAACGGAACTGGATATTGTGTCATTCATCATAAAGCGATCATTCTTCTCTCAATAAGAAGAAAACGAAATAAGAAAAGATCTTTTCGCTATCTGCACATATGTACCGTTATTAGCAAGTTCATTCATCGTAAATTATACAAGCGGGTGTAATACACTTTTTATATTTTCGTCTGACAAATGTGACAAATTAGAAACGGTATTTTAAAAGCGAATTCTTTATTCATATTTCTCATTGTTTTTTTTTTTTTTCATAAACCTTTTTACGACATTATATTTTTATTGTTGATTATAAGTGTAAATATAATAATAATAATAATAATAATAATAATAATAGTAGTAGTAGTAGTAGTAGTAGTAGTAGTATACAATAATAATAATAATAATAACAATAACGTATGAACTAGAATCTATAATAAAGAAAAATGATGAGAAGAGCAAAACTTTTGGAAAAGATAAATCTGTAATATTCAGTTTTTAATACTTTTGTATATTTTTGAGAATTTAATTAACATGAATAAATACAAATTAGATATACAATTAGCTAAATTTGCAACACTTAGTGTGAAAGTATTATTAATTTAACGTAGCATAATGATATAAATAAATTTTATCTAATAATATGAGAAAGAAAGAAGAGAGAAATGATGTGTGATTCATGTGTAGTATTGCATTACGCACTATAAATGAATTACATATTTGTTGCACCGATATATTTAAACGTTTATGAATGAACGTTGAAATCAACTTCACAACTCTATTGGAAATTATTTTTTTTAAAGGCGTGAGACTTTTTTTTGTGATCGAAAACAAAAGGGATTTGAATGTTTCAATAGACTTTTACGCCCGATATACGCCCATACAGATAAGGTCTGCAATCTTTCGTACACACACACACACACACACACACACACACACGCGCGCGCGCGCGCGCGCGCGCGTACATTTACACATGAGTATATAGCAATTTGTATTCGTAAACGCTTTCACGCTCCATGTGGCACGTTATAAATTCCGTCGTAACTTTCGTTATAGGAAATCTGTCGTTCATATATATATTCAGAATTGTTCACGAGCTATTTGCGTGCTATTTTACGAAAACATTAGAGTCAATTATAAGAACGACGATCAAACTTTGTGCACGTGTTTAATAAAGACTAGATCTTTTTTTGCACACAGCTTATTATTGTATTACGCTTAATGTCTTAAACTATTCAATTTTCAATTGATATTTTTACGTTAATTGTGCAAAATCTGAACGTGCTTATTCTTTTTTCGCGAAAGTGAGGGTTTACCAAGATTGATGAAAAAGCGTGTGAAGAAAAAGAAATATCGATCGGTAACGTCGAACGTCAAACGAGGAAAAGCTAGCGAGAATCATGAGATCGCGGTTAGCTACGCATCGTTGCGTAACCATACGCGGTGACTTAAATAATTGAGAAAAACTGGGTGTGCTGAGATATTTATTATAAGACAGAATCACGTGCGCGCGAGAGACTACCTGGCTCCTGCGTCAGGATTCCTCAGATTCCAGCGGTGAATCGGCAATGTGTCCGTTTATCTCGCGAATTATTTATCCCTTCTTCGTCTATCTACACCCGCTTGAAATGAATAATTTCGTTCCCTGAACATAATGCTCGATCATAAGAATTCTCGTTGCCAGTTTGGGATTTTCGCGGAGAGAAAAAGATCTTATAAGCCATATCCGTTAAGTCTCAGAGACTATTAAAATATTTTTTGCTCATAAATAACCATAAGAATTATTAAATAATATAGTATAATATATATAAATAATATAGTATAAAGGAAACATTCTTTTAGCATCTCATTCGTAAAAAAATGAAAGATAATCGATATCCTCATAAGGTTGCCGCTTGCTGACGCATTATTGAATTACGCCCGTGTTATCTTCAATCGTAAAGACTTCTGCGTATTACTTCACGTAATGGAATTCGATAAATTTCCGGTGCGTGATGCACGCAAACGCGTGTAACGAGATTTTTTTTCCCGTCGAGTTCAACGGCCGAGTTAAAACGCATTGAAAAATGTTATTGCTTTTAGTCGGCTTTTTTTCGTACTCTTATATAATAATGTATAT
>Ga0157362_1000741_pt1 | contig 12009 bp, 6 predicted proteins | sample AttlaeALBM3_FD_111480 | JGI IMG/M metagenome (GOLD analysis project Ga0157362, IMG submission 111480) | Fungus gardens microbial communities from leaf cutter ant in Ribeirão Preto, State of São Paulo, Brazil - Atta laevigata ALBM3 | ecosystem: Host-associated > Fungi > Mycelium > Unclassified ... | reverse complement strand
TTTTTTCTTTTTTTTTTTAGAAATTCTATATTAGACCTAAAATGGCACATGTCGTGCATGCACGAAAACATAGTTTTTATTTCTAAATTTTTGTAAAAAGTTTAGAAGACAAAAAAAGCTTAATCAAAAGTTAAAAATGTGAATTGCAAACCAACAAACTCTATAGAACTATGAATCTATGAACTGGTTGAAAAAATTAAGATAAATGATTTGTAATTGGATGAAATCGTGCCTGAGTTTTCAATGTGAAAGAGTTTGCATGGGAAACTCTCAAAACAAACACAAGACTGACGACATTCGGAAGAACTGAGAACCCAAAGAGAAATGCATATCCGGTCGCAACAGCTGAGTACTCGCGGAGTCTCCATGGACATGAAAACATCATGGGCGGCTCCGGAACACGATTCTACGTTTCCTAATTTGGAGACTATGGTACATTGATTTCAAGCTCGATACAAATTTCGAAAATGAAGTAAATGTGTCACAAGATACAACAAGATCCAAAAATAATCCAAGTCCGCAGTCCAAAATTTATTAGTTTCTCTTTATTAGTTTCTCACAATTTTTCAAATTCAATTGTGTCTTTAATGAATGAATACCATAATTTTTTTTTTAATCAGGATCACCGTATCAATACAAAATTATCGTTTAATGAGCACGTTTTAAATGAAGACGGAGAAGTAACGCAAGTAGGTGATCGTATCATTAAAGCGGGTCAACGTCATGCATTTCGTAAGACAGTATCCTGAAGTTGGAAAAGGAGAAACTGCGAAGTGAGGTATGCGGGAGAAACGGGAACATCGCTATTCTATATTCGGTCATGTATGTCGGAGTCATCGACTTCACGAAACTCGGGTAGTCCGCATGTGCCCAGGCGATTTAAATCGACACCCAATTCATGATCCTTCCTAAAACCACGCATACGCTTCTATCGCATGTATAGAACGAGCGCAGTTCTGAAATGCAATTCACATATTATCTATTTTTAAGCAATTAACCCTGCCATTTAAATCTTTTTATTTATTTTTATCTTTCTTGTCATTTCTTTATTAGCAATCAGTTATTAACAGATTGAATTATATTTAACTAGAATACAATGAAAATATAGCTATCATGTTTACAATTCATATCGTTATAATCTCGCGAGCGTGAATTATCAATGCAACACATTACAGGTATTTATTGGGTTAAAGAAATAATGATAATTCTATTATACAGACACAATAATGCATATAATTTAACTCTCTGTGGTTAGAGAATTTATTTCCTATACCTGGAAAATATTTTTGCTTTGCAATACTGAATTAATCTAACATTAAATAAATATACATATTGTAAGATGGTTGTCTAGAATTCAATATATCATTTTAATGCAGTTTGTATGTATATACATCTTCTAACATTTCTTCTAGCATATTTGCCAGTTATAAAATTACGAATGTAAATTCAATTAACATATTATTATTATCAATGATCTTTGCGCTGAATTTATGAGTTTATGCTTGTAACTGCATGGTATACAGAGGCAAAGTGTCCAATATGGCGGGTTCATTAGGAATGAATCAATTAGTGGCGCGGCTGATTGCCGATGCAATCATCGAGGGGATATGCAATTAGGAGGTGCTGCATGATTATTAAACCGCAGTTGATCCTTGCTCTATCAAAACGAATTTTATACAAAATTTCAATCGTTACAAATGTATTTTAGGCCGTTATGTCATAAAAACATAATTTTTTTTATTGAAAGAACAACAAAATTAAACCTTCACGAAAAGATTTTGCTCAAGTATCTAAAAATTTAGGTAGATATAGATCTGAAAATAATTTTGTGGAATCATTAAAATAATTAGAAACTCAAGAATGATTAGCAAAAAGCAATTTGATGTATTAGTAATCAGTTTGAGTGTCTTACATAATTATTTTGGTGATACAACAAAACTATTTTTAATTCTATATTTTGCTAAATTTAGATATTACAGCAAAACCGTTTTTTCTATATTGAAGAAATATATAGAATCGTTCCATTTTAATTTACTTCTTTATAATATTCAATGAAAACGTATATTTCAAATGCTATATTATCACATTTATTAAATCTATAGTTTCCCCATCGGAAAAATCTTTCTTTTTCCAATATACGATTATAATTAAATCAATATAATTGTAAAAAAAAAATCAAATTCCAATTTACAGAACGAATAGCAGCACGAATCTATTTTTTTGCCAACTCGATTTATAAATGCAATTGGAACTTTATCTTTTTAACGCGGCTACATAATAATCGTATGAGTTTACAACTCTACAATCAAGAGTAGTACCTTTAATAATAATATACACCTTGGGAGTAAAAGAGCCAAAACGTCGGGGCGGCGCAGGGTTAAGAGACGAACGAGCTGCTTTAGCATAATAATGAGTTTACTAACCCCCCCTTGCATGTAGGTTAAAGGTGAATCGATGAGGCAGCGCCGGTGCCTGTATGTGCATCGTTCCTATAGCCTGCAAGTAGAGCTTGCCGCGATACCATGCACCTCTCGCATGCGAGCCGATGTTCCAACCGCGGGCAACGTCGGCCCGCATTTCTGCGCGGTGATACGCCGATGCTCAAAGCGAATTATTCCATGACACAGGCTCGCTTCCAGCAGAAACAGCTGCAGGAGAAGGAGCAGAAGCTGCTGCAGCTGTACGACCAGCAGCAGCAGAGAGCCTATCAGGTCGTACAGCGAAGTAGCGCCGGTTCCAATGGTTCCGGTCCGATCAGAACCGCGTCAACGACAACGACGGCATCCCATACGACCTCGACCTCGCAAGGTGGTAAGGTAAGTGAAAAAACCAGTTTACCTATAAACTTGTTTTATTGTACGTTGATTTATTTCTAGAAGTGATTTTAGAAATATAAATGCCATTTTTTTATTTCTTTCGCAAAGAAATGGGATTTTAAATTGCAAATTTAGACTATCTCGAGTATAATTTCTTAGAAAGATTTCTTTGAAATCTTGCTCGAGCTTTAATTATTGTACAGGTGAGGCAAATGTTCGACGAGAGACGGCAGACTACCGTGAAGGGAATCGACAGAAGCTACCCGCTGGAACCGCTTGAGAACAAGCTGCGAAAGCAAGTGAATACAAACGGCGTGGCGCAGAAGAATGGTAATGTGACGGTGAATCGACAGTCCGTGAAACGCGTGTCGCGTGCGGATGTTAACAGCAACGTTAACGTTGGCAAGCCTGTTGTTTCTTACCATGAAGAGATCATTCGCGAGTCGTTTGGCCCGTCCATACGCCGTCACGATGATGAAGACGAGTACTGCGTCGAGAATCGCATCACTACGTTCGCCAATGGACATTATCGTCACGAAGCTGATAATGAGGTTGGCTGCGCGTGAAATGTCAACACTTTGCTTGATCTTTAATTTGACGTTGCGTCCTACATAGAACAATTTTTCTGAAATTAATCTTTTAGGAAAGAAGTCCTTATCTCAACTAGAATTCTAATAGATTTAATCAGAAAATTCTGATTCGTCTATTTTCAATTATAATTCTAATTAATTCGACTAGACAATTTTCTCAGTGTATATCTAAAATTACAAAATTAAAATTAAAAGAGTTGGAAAGAGTATTCCCTCAAGTATATAATTTTATTCAAAGCAGCAGTTACTCTGCTGAGCACGTTTCAGGAATATTGTTATTTTTTTATTATCTGTGTGTTAATATCTTGTATGCAGCAAGAAGAAACATTGGATCAGGAGACGGTAGAGAGAAATCGTATGATGGCGAAGATTCATCTAATGGGGTTCGACGAGACTCTGAAGCATCGAGTGAGGAACGATTTGGAGAGCGAGGAGTTTCCTGAATACCTCATGGTGGATGTGCCCGACAAGCTCTCGAAGAAGAACGTTACGAAGAAATTGTCTCAAGCAGAAGAACGACTCGAACGATTCAAGAACGCGAACGCAAAAAGAAGTAACATGCCGAAACAGGCAACTTCGACCAATACGGTGATAAGAAAGCGGTCGGAGCAAATGATTCCGAAATCCAATTCCAGGTAAGAACGTTTCTCATGTTATTATTGAAACTGAAATTGTAAATGAAGAAGTGAAATAATATAATATATTAAAGAGATTACTTTAATGTGTTATGAAATTAAAAATTCCTGAAATTAAAAATTCCTGAAATTAAAAATTAAAGCCCGTATTCATATTTCACTTTTATTGATGAATGTGTGCATTTATTTTTGAATTTCTATACAACTCTCCGCAAAGATCCAAACTTGCACAATAATAACTAATGTGTGTTAATAACTAATAAAGTCAAGTAAATACAAATATTCATATTAAATGTTATAAACGTTTAAAGATTTATAAGCAGAATGCATTTACTATTATTTCTAGTAAAAGTATTTGAAAAAGTTCAACAATTATTAGTTCTATGAATAAAAGTCTGCATTCTTCCTTCTAAAAGAATGCAGGCTTTAATTTATCAAATTAATTGTTAAACTCTTTCGAATATTTCTACTATACTAGAAATAACAATAAATGCATTCTATTCTTAAATCTTAAAATCTATTCAATCTCATTAATATATTGTGTAAGTTTAACATCAACCTTTGCAGATATCTTGCAACATAAATTACAAGATAAATGCGCGTATTTATTGGTAAAAGTAAATTGTAAAATATTTACATCTATTATTTATTTTATTTATTTACATCTGTTATTTACGTAGCTGTATAAATAATTGTGAATCTCGATCATCGACAATCGCTAACAAATCGCCGCTGCTTGCCAGAATTAATTTACATGCCACGTAGTTGCAATCGCTATCCTCGATTATTACAAATACTGCGCTAACAATGTGTTCGCAAAGAGTTCAAAAGGAAAAAGAGATCTGAGGAAAAGCATAATAATATCACATGATCGTTTTTGTTCTAATATGTGTTTATCTAACCCCGCCTTATCGCCGTAAACTAGAGCGAATATTAAAAAAAGGACAGACGGTGGATAACTAATTTGGCAGAATCGTATTGCATAAATGAGCATTCGGAGAAGAGTAATTAATTTGATTAATCTAAGTATGCAAACGAGTGAACAAGTATCTCTGTTCCGATTCGAGGAAACGTGCAAAACCATCCAAGCTTAATTATCATCGTATGCGTCGCATTTAACCGCAATTCACGCGGGGCAGATTTAACACTAGGCTGAGAGAAAACTATAACTAGCGCAACGTCCACTACAAACAAAAACAACTAGCGCTAATTAGCTTGGGCGCTGGGCGAAAAATAAGGACGATCGCTGTAAGAAAAAGCACGCCTCATTTTTAACGATTCTGCTTCAAAGTCGTTCTACATTTACTTTCTCGACTGTGCGTTCTTAGAGAATGGAGCGAGGTCGCCGGAACTTCCCCAACCAGCACGAGAAGCGGAAGTAGCCTGACCTCAGAGCGCAGTCAAAGGATTCTCGAAAATATAAACAGTCCCCTGCCGACTAGAACTCGCATAGTTGACGAAATGAGCTCGAGACGACGGGAAAGTTCGAGTACTGAGACACTCGGTCAACGCACGAATCCGCGAAGCTTCTTAACAAGAGAAGCTGCAAAGGCGAAAGACACTTCGAGAATTTATCCCAGACGTAATGAGTACATATCATTGACGTCTGATGGAAAAATATTCATAAGACGTAGCATGAGTCCGCAGGTTCTTTGTAGAGAATCCAAAAGATCTGGCACGACTATGAGCATCGACCGAAAATCCGATTCATCCGGATCACCATTATTCTATCAAGAAACATCAACAAAACATAGTAAAATTCCATTTTTTCTTAATGAATCTCGCAAAACGAGTGAATCTAGATCATCCTTATGGAGTGATAGAGGAATTTCGTCAAAACAAAGCGCGAATTCGCAATATTTCTCTGAATCCAAACGATCAGAAACAGCTATGAGTACCGATCGAGAAACTATTGGATCCAAATCGTCCGAATGGAACGAAGGAACATCAACAAAACGAGATACCAATTTTGATCGGAAAGAAGTTCAAACAAGTACGAGTCTTGGCCGACAATCTTCTTTATTTAAATCACCATTGTATGAAGAAAAAATATTAAAAAAGCGAAGCACCAGTCCGCAATTTTTCTGCAAGGAATCCGAACAATCCGCCACAACTATGAGCATCGATCGTCCAACTAGCGAATCTAAATCGTCGCTGTATGATCATGAAATAGTAATGAAACGAAGCAAAAGTCCACGATTCTTTCTCAGTAAATCTGAACAATCTCGCAAAACAAGTGAATCTAAATCATCGGCATGGAATGGCAGGGGAATTTCGTCAAGACAAAGCACGAGTCCACAATATTTCCTTCGTAAATCCAAACGATCCGAAACAGCTATGAGTACCGATCGAGAAAGTATTAAATCCAAATCGCCCGAGTGGAGCAAAGGAATAAAGAAACGAGATATGACCGATTTCCAACAAAAGAAAGTTCAAACAAGTCTTGATCAACAATCTTTTCCATCTAAATCATCATTATATGAAGAAAAAATATTAAAAAAACGAAGCATCAGTCCGCAATTCTTCTGCAAAGAATCCGAACGATCCGCTACGACTATAAGTATCGATCGTGCAACTGGGGAATCTAAATCGCCGTCATACGATCATGAAATAGTAATGAAACAAAGCGAGAATCCGCGTTTCTTTCTTAGTGAATGTAAACAATCTCGCAAAACGAGTGAATCTAAATCATCAATATGGAATGACAAAGGAATTTCATCAAGACAAAGCACGAGTCCGCAATATTTCCGTCGTGAATCCAAACGACCAGAAACAGCTATGAGTACCGATCGAGAAACTATCGAATCTAAATCATCCGAATGGAGCAAGCGAAACACAAGTCCGCGATTCTTTTCAAGAGAAGCTACAAAGGCGGAAACTTCGAAAATTTATGCGAGAAGTAATGGATGTAAGTCATTGACATCCGATAGAAAAATATTCGTAAGACGTAGCACAAGTCCGCAGTTCTTTTGTAGAGAATCCAAACGATCTGGTACAACTATGAGCATTGATCGCAAAGTTGGTGAACCTAGATCGTCATATGATCGAAAAGTATTGAAGCGAAGCGCAACTCCAAGACTGTTAAACGGAAAGACCAAGGAACGATCTGCAATCACTACGAATATCGATCGGAAATACGGTGGATTTAAATTGTCTGAAGTTATGCGCAACAAACGCTCCGCGAGTCCACAATTTTTCTGTAAAGAGTCTGAAAAATCCGCTACAACGATGTTGATAGAACCAAGATCGAGATCAAATTCTACTAAAAGTTTATTAAATCAGCGCAATTCAGATACTTCTTATAAGCGACCTATAAAATCTCCGATTGATAAAAAGAATAGTTTTACGAAAGATGGACATACTTCAAGTCCTTCAGTTGCTAAACATGAAGTGAAAAAGGCTTTGGAGAAAACCGATGTTTTCAGCAATATTACAAAAACTCGCAGATCGTCGAAAATCTCGGAGACCTCCGCGACATCGTCCAGCTCGATCGTAAACCTCAAGTACGGTTTGGAATTCGATAATATTTTCCAGTCAGCAGGTCTGGTCCGTAAATTTATGAAGTCTCAAGATGGAAAACAGCGCTCGATTCGTCAGTCGCCCTCGAAACGTAACACAAATGTTCGAATCTCCGCAAGAGGTAATCAATCGAAAAATCGATGTAAAACTTCTGTCCAAACAGCAAGATCACCATCTATCGAAGGTAGGAAAAGAGCTACGCCAGAATTTTCTTGCAAAAGTATCACTCCGACGGAAGTTGACATGGACATTCAAGAGATTACTATGACGGATCATCGTATTGAACGCGACAAACTGCAAAAAGCGCCAAGTCCAATATCGAAGCGACAATTTGATGGAACGTACACGAAATCGTTCAATAGTGGAGCAAAATTCAAAACCTCGATCACCTATCCCGTTCGCAAACCGTATAGAGAAAGAGGGTCCATTTTAGAATCAAACGTTTTCAAATCGAAGGGAGGCTTCTCCGAAAAAACATTCATGGGTCGTCAAAGCGGCCGAGAAAACAAAAGTGTCAGCTTGAATAAACTCGGCTTCAGTCCTACGAGCGGAAGTTCTCGGCGTATCATAAATCAAGACAAGATAGATGAAATATCTTCCCAAATGCGGAAACAATCCACAAAAAATGAAGTTAAATATAGTGCGACTCAATCCACGAAACGTGAAGACCGACAGCGCGCGAGTTCTCGATCTCCGATTCACATGCGAAATCGTTCTGCGGAAAATAGAGCAGTTGGCAGTCCGAAAGTAACATCTCCTGATGTTTCTGAGATGAGAAAATATCCCGATACAGTCTCGCCGATTTTTTACGACTTCGCGGAGAGGAGGACCAAAGGAGCACGCACAAAAGTTGATCAACCACAAAGTTTACGATCTGCGCGACTAGTGCAGGGTGTTGTAAAGGACAGGAACTTGTCTATAAATGACAAATATAATCGAGGAAAAGAAGGACATGAAGATAAAAATATATCGGTAGATGAAGTTGACGCTGATATCGGCGTAAAGTGTCAAACGGTAGTCAAAACTGCTTTGACTAAAGAAAGCAAAGATTATAGCAAAATTATTCGCTCAAACTCCGCTGATCGGATTACAAGCAAAAGGATCTTCCTTCGCGAAACTACGCCGATGAACTCGAGTACTTCAAAGAAAACGATTTCTCCGACGAGAAAATATGGCAGGCGGCATGACTTAGAGTCTAAGGTTTCACCACGAGTCTCACCTTTACGGAAAACAGCTGAAATTTCTCGTGGCATCTACCCTCCGAAGATTTTCTCATCCCAGAATATCATAGCGAAAACGGATCAAAGCTCCACGTTCAAACTTTCGACGTATACCGTCGAAGACCGCAGACGCGAGAGTGTCGCGAACAAATTGGCGGAATTCAATAAAATGAGCGTAAAACGTAAAACCGAAAAACCGAAGAATATTGTAAGTGAATTTTCTAAAACTCAATGTGAGGACAAATATAAAAAAAATCTCGAAAGGATGGACTCTGTGGAATCAGCGTTGAGACGATTTGATTCCATAGGCGCGGAATTTGAATGTTCAAGTCTGACGAACTTCCAGGCATCTCCAGATATCTCCTTGCAGACGATGGACCAAAAAAAAGTTGTTAAAGAATCAATCGATTCGAAAGGAACGACAGTCCCTTCTCGTAAAGTAACGGATCATACAATTTTAAAATCGAAATCTCCAATTGGTAAAAATCTGAAAACTAAAAACGTGCGTAAAAGTGATTTAAGGATTCTTAAAAAGGAGATTCGTTCCTCTAAGAGACCAACAAGAAGTTCCATTGAAAGCAAACAGAGATCTACGAAAATTCAATCACCAGCATGCAAGCGGCGATTGTTTGAATCCGATTCAGAGAAAGAGCTTCAAGAAGAATTGCCAAAATTGAATTGCACAAAAGCGCGGAAGGATGAAAATTGTTCTTTCGTAAATATAAGATTTCGTAAAGACGAAACAGTCTCAAACATAAGGTCTTCCAAAAGTCTCGATCGCGACATTACAAAAGAATCGGAAGAAACGTTTACGTTTTCCGTGAAACCGTTGCGGTCCATCGAGGATATTCGGAAATTGATCGATAGCGAACGAAATAAATCAGTCACTACGGAAGAATCGAGGTCAGCGATTGCAAATCAGCGTTCGGCCTCGCGAGAGAATGTCGATGCGAAGAGATCGAGTCCCGCAATCGATGCAGCAAAAAACAGGACCGATCCCGCGAGACTGACTAAAATTAAATCCTGTGTATCCAGGATCACGAAAAGCCCGAGTCCCGATTTAGCTGCGATAAAGCAGCGCGAAATGAATGCGCGAACAACAAGAGGAAGCACTCCTTCATCCCCCTCAAAAAGTCCTGATGTTGCCCCTACGGTAAGTACAATTACAAAAAATCACTAATCACTTCCGAAGCTGATGCCAAAATTTGTAACACTGGATTTGTAAAGCCCACTTAACGGATGCTAATTAAAAGATATTAATTAAATTCAAAGAACCAAAATGACATAATTCATATAAAAAAGGATGAATATTTTAATAAAAATAATCCTTTATAGATATGTAAGAAGATTGAATTGTTTGACAAAGATTTTTAGGATTAAGTGGGGTAAATATAGTCGAAGAGTTAAATCAATTAAATCATTAAAGATTGCCTTGTAATGAAGGTAATCTTATTCTATTCTCTTTTTTTCATTTATTTAAATATTTTTAGTTCTATCTGTTATCTTTTTTGTCTCTTATCTATATACAGTAAAACGCAACTTTTATTCATTACTATTAAATTTTTCTACAGATTAACTATTTTCGTTAAATTGTAATCATGAAAACAGAATCAGCGTACAGAATCGAGGAATCAAGAAGTGAAACCTTCGAGAAGATCAACAAAACGTGCGGATTCGAGCGGGAGTAAAGTAACCGGAACGATCGATACAGTTGACGGCATCGTTCTCCAAAACGGTTCGCCGAACGAATCCACGAAGAAATCCGACGCCTTCATGGTTGACTTCGACGATCGATCATCGAAAGAAGACGACATGATATCGAAAAAATCACCGATGAAAAAATCTTCTAACGACGTAAGAGTGATTTTTTTTTCTTTTGCTAAAACTCGATACACGAATGTTTTTTATTTTATTGTTTTTATTGCATGAGCTAAGTGATGCGAAATAATCCATTTTTAGATTTTCATATCATTGAAATTGATCGCTACAAATATAACGTAAAATATAGCTTACTTCATATTACTCTCTTATATAAATCAAATTAAAATCTGCACAAGTCTAAAAACGTTCTTTAATATTAACATATGTTAATATTAAATTTTATGTATTTTAAATGAATTAGTAATGAGAATACCAGTCTGGTGCAAAATAAATATTAATCATATTTCTATAATCTTCTCACGGTCATGCAATTTATTTCCAATTCCATTGCAATATAAACAATTGCAATCAGAGTCAATTGGCAGATATGATCTGCCAAAAAATCAGAAGAAAACTCGCATATTAATTGCTGAATTCGGGAGAAAGAACTCATGAGGGCAATTAATAAATTTAAATTAAATTATATAAGGTATAATTATGTTAACCTTAGTAACCTAAATTTTTATTTCGCCATTGAAAAACAAATTATTCAATCAAAAAATTTTTACATAACGCATACGTTTTAGGATGTATTCAAATATAAATTCAAATATAAAAATATATACAGACGTATATTTTTATGCAATTTATATTTATTCAATTTATACATACAATCTATTTATTTGCAGAAGCAACAGACAGCTTCCAGTGCTTCAGGCCGGCCAACCTCATCATCGAATTCCAGTGTTAACTTAATTCAAGATTCCAGTACGAAAAGAATGGAAAGTGAAAGAGGGAAAGGAATAGGGAAAGGAGGGGGTAAAAATAGAGGTAAAATTATAGAAAAACCTTCTTCCAGTAATGGCAAATTTACAAACTCGGCAAGTTTCAATGAAGATGCAACTAACGACACGTAAGTTTTTCCAATAATCTCTGTATGTTTTAGAAAATAATTTATGTCAAATAAAAGTATGTATAAATTATCATTAAAATTATAATTTTTATAATTTATATTTGTGCCAGAGAAGAAATGCCACTTTGATAAGCAGTAGTAACAATTACGAAATGTGAACATGACATTATTTTTATAGAATTTAATATAATTTCTATTATGAAATATTAGAAAAAAATAAGGACTTAAAAACTTTCATATTATTTTTTAATATTAAATACAGATTAATTATTAAAATTATTCGCATTATTAATTGATGACAGGAAGGGCTTGGTAAAGTGTAAAACATGCGGACGTAGCTTTGCACAGAATCGAATCGATCTTCACGAAGAAATCTGCATGAAAACGACAACCAAGAAGAGGAAGCAGTTCGATCCGGTGATGAGCCGAATCAGAGGAACCGAACTCGAACCTTTT
>Ga0157362_1000740_pt1 | contig 12009 bp, 6 predicted proteins | sample AttlaeALBM3_FD_111480 | JGI IMG/M metagenome (GOLD analysis project Ga0157362, IMG submission 111480) | Fungus gardens microbial communities from leaf cutter ant in Ribeirão Preto, State of São Paulo, Brazil - Atta laevigata ALBM3 | ecosystem: Host-associated > Fungi > Mycelium > Unclassified ... | reverse complement strand
TGAAATTTTTAAGGGTTTTTTTTACTCTCGAAAATCGGAGAGACTTTTATAAAATTTTCAGGGAAATTTTTGAAATTTTATACTTATAAAGAATCCCGCACAAACCTTATAAAAATTGAATTTCGATGGAATTGGCTGAAAATGTATTATGTTGTAGATTTTCCTGATAAAACTTTTTAAAACGGGCTAATACTACAATATCTTATTTTCAATGAATTACATTCTTACGTCTTTAATTACATTTATGTATATTTTTTAGTAAAAAGTCATAAGGATAATATTGACTTGATTGTTTATCACAAATGATTGGAATGCTTGATTATTGCTTGAGTTCCCCTGCTTCTCACAAATCGAGATGCGTGTTTATTGCGAATCCCTCGCCTCTCGCAAATTGATGCTTGAAATCCGTCGTAAAATCCGGACCACGGAAATCGACTCGCAAAAATCCAATATAAGGATAGTTCTAAGAATAGAGAACATGAAGAATAGAAAGATTGCGCTTGAGATTATTATACATTTTTGACTCGCAGGAATAATCTCGCCTATTGTAATACAAGTAAACACGCTTGAATCCAACCGAACAGAGAATATCCAGCAAGTGTGCTAAATCTCCACAATCAAACATTCCGATTTGTGAGAAGTAATCGAGTCAATACTATCCTTATAACTTTTTTCTTAAAAATATATCTAGAAAGTGCAATACGTAAGAGTATATCATACGTATATCATATGTTGAAAATAAAATTAATTAAATGTTAATTAAATGTAAAATAAAATATTGTAGAATTAGCCCGTTTTGAAATGTTACGCTTCATAGAAATCAAACAGTTCATTATAGAGAATCATGTCTGTGGAGATTTTTTATCAGGACAAGATTTACAATGTATCAAATTTTCTGTCAATTTTACCGAAATTCAATTTCAATAAGATTTGTAGAACTTCTTTTATCTCTTTCAGAAAACATTATTTCTTTGATCAATATTTTCTTGATAATACAAAATGTCAGTATCGATTAATAATAAGTATAGCATCCGCATACATTTATGTATATTCTTGTGTATCTCGCGAGTTTAAAAAAAAATCACGATAACAGTAGGAGATATAGTACACAATAGAACAGAATAAATAATTTACCTAATACTATATTGTAGTAGGTCTTCTTCTCCATCTTATATAACAAAAAAATAAAAAAAAAATCAGAGCCAATAAGAATCTGTCTATCCTATACGTTTTATGGAAACAGAAAAGACTAGATATAATTTGTGAAATTTTTGTTTTCTATATGGAAAAAAATAATGTGATATTAACAGCACTGGTTTAATTACAAAATAAACATGTCAATTCAATAATAGTATTAAGAAGTGATTTAGTTTCGAGGATTTTTTTCTCAAAAACTGATTTATTTAAACATCACGTAAATGTTTAATAACTGTTGTACGATCAACATTTAATTTTCTGGCAAATTCTGACGTGGATTGTGCTGGATTCTCATCCAATAATGCTTGCAAATCTACATTTTCCAGCTTTTATCGTTAACATTGAAATCACCTCTTTTGAATCGATGGAACAAATATTTACATGTCTTAATTGATGGAGTAATATCATAAGTTTCTATCAAAGTTCCACCTTCCCAAGTTTGACCTTCACCGTTTTCTTTTGATTTAAAAACAAAAGTAATGTCGAAAACGCTCTTTAGGAAGTTCCATTTTTAAAATGATATAATAAACAAGATCTTTACTGTGTCTATTAACGACTAAATATCATGGAATAATATTAAAACATTAAGAAATAATAGTTGTGATTGGAATGTCTTCACTGACATTAACACTATCTCACAAAACTCTCAAAACTAAATCATACTCCTAATATTAATGAAATAAATATGGTATACTCTTGTTTTAATAAAATATTATTTATTTGATTAATAATGTTTTGATTAATAATTGTCATCGAATTAACAAAATTAGTTTTATTTAGTTTGCTGTCTACTAAATTATGTTAACACAACATAATTTTTTTGTGCATCAATTTATAATATACAGTTCATTTTTGTATTATTTTTAAAGTTGCATTTAAAAATTTTCTTGGAATTAATTTTACTTGGAATTTTAAATAAAAGTCTTCTAGTTTTGAAAACTTTTTACAAAATTTTAGTAAATAGTGTAAAAATCGGACTTAATTTAAAACCTCTTCATTACCAATGACATAATATGAACTCTAAGAAATTTTTTCCTTGGACCTCATGGACCTAAACACTATTTGTTATGTATATTGCAGATACTTCCAGATTGCCCACGGCTAGATTTACTTGTCTTGAACTCGGACGAGAATCTGAAAGATCAGAATCAGAATTCTATCAAGTTCGAGGAGGAAGACAAGGATTTGTTTTGCGTCGGCCGGACATTAGGTACACAGGATCCATATGGGCAACGCGTGCTGCAAATCGCATCGATCCTACGGAATCTTAGCTTTACGCCAGAGAACGCGACGGTATTAGGCAGGAATCGATGTTTCCTGCGATTCGTGCTGCTGTGCGTGAGAGCAAGGTGGAGCAATTTGCATCAGCTCGGCTTCGACATATTAGGGAACATAGCGAACGAAGTTATTTTAAAGGAAGCTGGCGAAAGGATAACGAACGTTGTCCTAACGTGTGTGGCTAAGGGAATTGAGTCTCAGGACAGATTTATTGTTATATCCTGTCTGGAGGTGCTCAACAAGATTAGTCAGCAAGACAGTAACGAAGAAATTGTCACATTTGGTCTGGCAGACAATGTATATGAACTTATATGCAGGCAAGTGTATATTATATGTATATGTATATTTATATAATCTTTTTCGGCAGAAATCAATTAATTTTTAGAGATTTCTGTTAATTGAAACAAATCATAAAATGTAGTTCCTAATGAAAAAGATTGTAAAGATTGAATGATATTTTGGGCAAATATTTTGTGATATTTTTTCATATAAAGTCAAATCATGTATATAAAAGATGTTTCATTAAAAATAAAAGTTTGTGTTATGTTAAAAGCAAATTTTTTTGTTTCAATCTAAAACTCAATAAGAAAACTGTTGTATACAAATAATTGTAATATTTAGTAATTTTCTGAAAACACTTACACAATTACGATATCTTTTATCAATACTATTGATAACGATCGTGAGTATTTTTAATACGTTGCGTCGTACAAAGCATGCGAAATTTCGTTTTCTGCTTGCAGATTTCTAGCTCTAAGTGACATAGCCCTCTTAGTGTATACTTTGGAATGTCTGTACGCTTTAACGTCGCTGGGTGAGAGACCATGCACGAGCGTCGCGCGGGTCCGCGGTGCCATCGATACGTTAGTCGCCCTCGTCACTGTGGAGGCGCAGAGCTACGGCCCGAAAGCTTGTATTCTCATGCGAGTTGTTGAGACAGTGTCGACAGTAGCAGCACAGCAGAACACTACAGGTCAAAGTTCTGTCCCCGCCTCTCCTGCCACACCAGCCACGACGACTGCGTCCGCGTCCACTCCGTCTACGCCGGCAACGATTACCACAACACCAGCACCTGCCAGTCCAGCATCTTCTCGACCTACGACTCCCGCCGCGACCTCGACCAAATCGACAACGCACAGTACGTGATTGAAATTTTTTTCGCTTCTTGTTTAACAATGAAGTCGCATATTCTTTTTTTCTACATTTCTTTTTCTTCTCTGTTTATTTAGAAGTAGTGGAGACAGCTAACGCGATTCAACAACAAAATGCGCATCAGCAGATTATTCAAGAGAACGAACAATTCGCTCTAGGCTGGGTAAAAGCGACTTTTGAACTCACACCCGGTGTACGCATTGAACAGGAGGAATTGTATAAAAAGTATCTTGGCTGCTGCACGAAGATCGGTAGACGAGGCGTGATAGCACCACTGCATTTTCCCAGATGCGTCAGGTAATTACTTCGAGACATAAATCATTATCACAATCCTTGTTGCATTAATACACGTTTGTTTTAATAAACGTCTGTACAGATCCGTTTTCGGCAATATTGTGGGGCCGAATCCGTTGAAGGGCGAAAATACCGGTACCCAGTATTACGAAGGCATCCGAGTACGGGCCACACCCGCGCCGATCACTTATCCGAGCCAAACTACCGCTGCTGTCGCGACTAATACACCACCGATTCCGGCGATCAACACTACTCCAGTAAAGGTGCTTCCCGTTCAACAGCGTACAGTCAAGAATATAAGTCCCGCACCCGATAGCACGGCCGTTTCCCAGGTCGATAGTCCCGCCGCGTCATCCGGGACGCAAACGACCTCCACTCCCGCGTCTCCCATCCTCAAGGCCCAATTGTCCGCACCGCCGAAACCCCCGTCCAACAACACCTCGAGTCAGTCCCAAAATCCAGTGACTAAGGTTGATTCTAAAAGTCAGGTGGGTCCGAATCCTAGTTCTCTCTCTATACCATTCTCTGCCATTCTCGTTTATGACCTTGGTTCTCACTTTGGTTGTATTGTAGCTTCGTAATGCTATTCTTACTGTTGGTTTTCCCTTTTAACACGAGCTAGAGCTACTTCCTTGTAACACAGAGGTGAGAGAGTTCTTTTTGCATGTCTCGTGAATCCTCAATTTAGCGTTCTGTATTCGCCGAAAGAATAGATGAGAGAGATGTAGATAAGTAGAGTAATTATAAGAGCAATATTTGTTTTTTTGCGAAAAATTTCAGTTTATTTAATAAATTATTTATTATTATATAAAATTTTATATAGGATGAAATATTATATATTTTCTATTCGTAATCGTTGCTGCGGTTATGGAAAATATCGACTGGAATTATTTCCAAGGAATCATATTGTCTGTGATTTACGCTTGTCAAACGCTTCTTCCGACTGCGTAAATAGTAGCTACGCTATAATATACGAGATATATCGCAGCATGTGCTCATGTAAACGCTTGAACTATACTTTCCGATGCTGTAATTCGCTGTGGTGGTTGAAATTTGTATGTTGCCTCCTTGTCGATTAGGTATCAGTATCGCATCCGCATCTGAGTCAAGCGTTACTAGCAAGCGGCTCCCAAACGCCGCCGCAGCAGCCGCAACCGCAGCCACAGTTACAATGTGTCCAGGTAGTTGCTAAAGAAGATAATCGAAGTGGCACTACGTCGAGTTCCATAATAAAAAGCCTATTGGCTACTAAGGTAACAGTCAGCAGCGACTGCATGCCCAGTGCTGCTGCGACTTGTGTGTCTACCCCTACTGCCTGCGTAACAAACACTACTGCTAGCATCGCATCCAGCATCAGTGCCAATCAGCTAATAACCAGCAACCAGGTATCATTGTTGTATATTAACAAAAATAAGTAGTTCACTTTTTTGAGATTTTTCTATTTTTGTCTGGAAAGTACTAAATCAAGATCTTAAGAGTTTCGTTCTGTTAATGTTTTTATGATTATCCGAATTACAATATCCGAAGGATATATAAAATGTATTAAGTGTGTTTAAAATTAATTACATATGTAAGTAATCTAAAATAAAGAGGAACTACTATATAAATTATCACATATGTGATTGTAATTGTCTTATTGTATACGAAAGATAAGTTTTAACTTTATTTGCTTATCTATTATAGAATCTATTAGAAATAACATCATATTCTAAGAATCTCGCATCAAACTACTTTTCTATTTTTAGTAAATTATTATTAGGCTATAACTATGCAGGAATATATAATAGATTATTATTTACGTTTTTTTTTTTTTTTAGTATTACTTGTCAAAATGTTTGCTTATGATGTAGTGTTGGTTGATGTATTCAAACTTTGTTATGTATTTCTTTGTTCTTTTGGAATACGAATTTAGACCAGAGAATGTCCTCTCTCCTTCCTTTCTTGACGAATATATATGTTACAATAAAAGAGCCATTAGCAATATTTAACAGAGTATTATTCTGAAATATAAATGAAATGAAAGTATTCATAATATCAAGTACTAACAACAGCATGGTTTTTGATTGGTGAATTCGATTGTTCTTTTGATATTTATTCTATCATAAATATAATAAAAAATCGTTGTGAGCGCGTGAAAAGTGATACAATTATGGGAGAAAAACTTGATTCCCGATTAATATTATTACGGATATTTTCTAGGTTGCCCAACGTCAACAACAACAGAGATTATTACAGCAACAGATGACGAGTATAATACAGCCCGCTGCACCCGCGGCCACTCCGGCCACAATACTCCCAAAGACTCTCATCAACACTAAGCAGAAACCGGCAATCGCACCCATTCCTGCCAAAAAGATACAAAGGCTCAATGGGGCCAAATTCGTTGTGACTAATAACTGTGAGAAGGTAATGATCACTCTTACAAGTTTACAGCTTGACGAAACCTTGCATAATATCTTATTATTTCGAACATCTTACATGTTCTAGACTGAGATAAACGATAACGATAATACCAATCAAATTATCACGTCCACGACTACGGTGGTAAATCCGACTGAAAACCACATATCCTCACCGGCAAAGGTCTGTCGTCCGCCCTTGACGACAGTCAACCTCGCCACCGCTACACTGAACAAAACAAATCAACGCATGACATGCACTTCCATCGCCGAAGATTCGGACTCTACCAATAACTCTTTAGCATCGAGCAGCGGTATCGGTGGTAGTAGAGACTGTTCCTTCAGGGTCGAAGAGGAGAATATGCCGACAAGTTTCGAAGGTATTCTACTTAACGGCGCGCCGACAAGCAACAATATGGATATCGATGCGCAGGAGGACGGCTCATCCAAAGATTCATCGAGCGTGAGCTCGAAAGACAAGCCATTACAGAGTATGATGTTGGTGGACTTGCTCGAGAGGAAGGTTGATAAAGAACCGATTCTGAATGGCGTACTCAGCAAGAATTCAATTAATGAGAAAGAGATGGATTTGGTGGAGAATCACATCAAGAAGGTATTAAAAGAATCTCCCGCCGAAATGAAAATAAAGTCCGAGATAGAGAGTGGCAATGTTATACAGAACGAAGTGTCCGAGGATACTCTAATCGAGGCGCCACGAGGAATCAAGAGATCAGCTAGTGAGTCAGATGAGCTAGATATCAAAAAGCCAAAGTATTCCAATGGCACAATGTCTCCTGATCCAGCGGTCGATTCGACCACAGCAGAATCTACGGTATCAAGTATAAAATCCGAGGAGCAGGATGACGATAAGGACAGCGAAAAAGTAACTGTTTCTTCCACTGCGGCGAATTTGTATGCTGCTCTGGCAGCAGACTGCATAGAAGATGAAATCGATTTGGAAGAACAAATGAACATTAACAAGGATACAATAAAGGAAGAAGCATCAGCGACGGCGACAACACCGACGACAGCGACGGTAACAGGGTCGGCAATAACGACAGCAATGGCAACAGTATCAATGGTAGCGACGGCGACGATGGCGATGCCAGCAACAGCAACGATGGCGGTAGCAACGGCGTCTTCAACTTCTCTTCCTCCTCCTCTTCATGTAAAGACGGAAACGACGCCAGTTCTTGTGAAAGAGGAGCCACCGACTCTACACATCAAGGAAGAATCTCATATATTCATCAATCAAATTGCAAGCATGAATCAAGCGTCGCAGCCGCAACCACCATCGCTTCAGCAACAACAGCAACAACTTATAGTTACAACACCTAGACAAATAGTCGTGCAGCAAACGATCCCGTCGAGCAATCAAGTGATTATTCCTACCACGTCGGTAAAGGGCAGGCAGCCTTCACAACAACCGCAAGTACTCTTACAGCAGAGCGCGGGCGGACAGCTGCAATATGTAGTATCAGGCGGTGTACCTGGTCAAAACTATGTATTGGCACAACCACAGACGGCCTTGGTGCAGGGTCAAGCGCAAACCGTCCTTGTGGCACAGACAACACAGCAACAGGGGACTGGTACTAAGACAATTATCATATTGCAACCGCAGGCCACTGCGCAACCAACTCCTCAAAAGATGGTAGCAATGACGCCACAAGGACAGCAGGTGGTTGTGACACAAGTTCCTCGTCCGATTCTACAGAGTCCGGCGCTTGGCAACATTCCGCCACCTCTTGTACCCACATCCGCCACTATCCCGCAAGCCTCTATTATAGTCAACAGCTCGGTAGCGCAGACTAATCCAAACACTGTGACTGTCACAATCCCAGCGATGGCCCAACAAACTCCAGTATCCACCAGCGTGCCGTCCAGAGTGGTGACGCCTACTCCGGCGTCTACGCCGCCGCCTACTAGGCCCACAACTCCGCATCAAGCAGCGGCTACTCATGGTGTGTCTACTGTCAAATCGTCACCTGCTACCAAGATCGTGAAGACGGTAAGTTCATCGACCTCCACCGAGCCTGAGTCGAAACCCTCTACAAGCCAACAACAGCAGCAACAGCAGACGCCACAGCTAATGCAGGAGAACAAAACCATTACAATTAAAATTGATCCTAACGCTTACCTGTGCGAGTGGCGGGGCTGTCTTAGGTAAGTTCAAAGATAAATTTTTTAAATCAATTTTATTAAACAATTTTGTAAAAGCTGTCGAATAAAGTACAGTTATATTTATGAGATGTTATGAATTTTAATGAAAAATATCTCAAATTATTTTAGACAATTTAAAACACCGCATGAAGTTTATCTTCACGTTTGCGAAGCCCACTGTCCGAGTGGTGGTGAGGAAATATTGTGTCTGTGGGCGAGTTGTGACGCTCTCAAGAGACGCAAGTTTTCGTTAATGACGCATCTCTATGATAGGCATTGTAACGCGGACGTAAGTAATCTTGCATCTTACTATTCGTGATTTTTTTATTGGATAATGAAAATTATATCGAATGATACTTGATACCATGAGATTTACATTCACATTTTTCTCTCCTTAGACAATGTCAATGAGAAGGAAACAATTAACAGTGACGGGTAAAACTGAAGTCTCTACGTCTACGCCTCCGACTCCGCATCATCCTGGATACGCACCCAACGCGGCATTCCATGCTATTAAACGGCATGCTCTGGAATTCGTTAATCCTAAAGAGCTAATGGTAAATTTTTTAATATTTTAAAATTCCGAAACTATTATTTGAGAATACAGAATTAAATTTTACTGCATTTTCCACACGTATTTAATATTAATACATTGTACGTTGGCCCTATCATATGGAATTAAATTTCGATACATCTACTAAATTAATTTTAACTTACAGTATATCTTTTGCACTAAAATTGATAATCTAGACTTTAATTACATGAAGAAATACAAATTCTGAAAATGTAATATGTACGGGAATTTTACAAAATTTATTTATTGTCATTTTACTTGATTTATTTTATACTTTATTGTCAAATATTACTAGGAACTGCTGAGAAACTTTGGCACACTCACTAATAATCACAGGTGACTATCTAAACATAATCTGTAATTGATCATATTAAAATTTTTTTTTATCTCAGAAACTTGCTTAAAATAAAAATTTACAAATAACATTTTTTCTTAATTTTTCCATTGATTTTCAAAAACTGTTTTACTACAGTATTTTGAATTTTAGGATGTACTTTGTACATACTATGTCAATTTTGGCACAGTATAAAAATAATTGATATAAATATATTAATCAGGGAATGGAAAGTTACTTTTTAAAAGTAACAAGTTACAGTTACTCGTTACCGTAGAAAAAGTAACGTAGTACAAAAAAGTAACTTATAACTGTAACTTCATTAATGAGTTATTTTTCTGATTTATGAATATAGATATAAATATACCTATATAACGTACTGTTTCAGACCACCTGTACCACCCTTTTATCTTCGCAAAATAAGGTCCAATCGTAAAAGTGTTCAGAGAAAAGTTATAAAGTTTAAAAAGATCTATTTATTGATATATTATCTTATCACTTTGACCTTAGGTGGCGTCACCAAGGTCAGATCAAGGTCACGTTGATTATTTTAAATGGAACATCCTATTTTTTATTCCAGAATCTAATAGGCGATGTCGAGAGCTTTCCAAAACACTATAATAAAGTTTTTTTATTAAGTACTTTTCGAGTTATAAGGCTCAAAAGTTACAATACCGTCAGCATTAGCATTACGCGTAGTGTCCGACCGATGGGACGATTAAATGTTGTTCAGGATCATATTCTGGATAACAATTGTCAAAATCAAGATATTGTTCCTCTTTTCAAGAAATTATTCCTCTTATTTTCATTTTCATATAAAAATTCATTTTTATATGAAAATTTTAGATTCATTTAGATATAAAAATAAGAGAAATAGTTTTGATCTTGTCAAAACCATGGTCAAATGTTATCAAAAAATTTTAGCCGTCGGTCAGACACTTTGCATAATGCTAATGCCAGCGGTACTGTAACTTTCATACTTTATAACTCGAAAAATACTTTATTAAAAAATAACTTTATTATAGCGTTTTGAAAAGCTCTTAACATCGTTATTAGACACCGCTATTAGATTCTGGAATTAAAAATAACGTGTTCCTTTTAAAAAAACGATGTGACTTTGATCTGATCTTGGCGACTACCTAAGATCAAACTGATAAGATTAATAAATAGATCTTTTTAAACTCTACAACTTTTGTCTGAATACTTTTACGATTGAATCTTATCCTGCGAAGATAAAACGGATGGTCTAAAACACCTGATGGTATATATAGGATAGTCCATTTAAACCGATCATCTGAAATATCGTATATTTTTGATAATATAAAAAAAGTTTCAAATGAAAATGGAACGGTTTCGAGGGGTATTTTGGTCATGTTTTTTTTCTAAGTGGAGGCGCCAAAAATACATGAAGGTTACCTTTACTTTTTTTAAATGTATGTTATATGATTCTTTTTACACAATATGGTTCCTCTAATTATTCTGCATATAAAATTATTAAGGTATATCAAAAAACTAATAATTTACATTTATTCTGGCACATATTGACATAAAATGTTAAATAATTTGCTTATTTAAAAAATTATCCATTTTGTATACGTGTTTTTTAAAAGCAATTATGTGTTTTATTTACACCATTTAATTCAGTTTATTGTTCTGTTCATAAAAGTAAGTTAAGGTGATTATTAAAAAAATTAATAGTTTACGAATATTTAACATTTTATGTCAATATGTGCCGGAATAAAGTATAAAATATCTCGTAAACTATTGGTTTTTTTTTACATCACTGCCTTAATACTTTTGTGTACAGAATAATTAAAGAAATCATTGTGTAAACAAAATTATACACAAAATTATACAATTCCATTTAAAAAAGTGAAGATGACCTTTATATCTTACTTCCATCTAGAAAAAAAAACATGATCAAAATATGTGCCTTAGAAACCGTTCTATTTTCATTTGCAACATTTTTTTATATTCAAATATCAAAAATAAATATATTCCAATTAATCGATTTAAGTGAGCCACTTTTGTATATATAGGGCTTCAGAGATTCCCTTATCGCCCGCAATACTTCGGGAAATAACTCGGGATCCAAAAAGAACTTTTATGTAATTTATTTTTCATAATTACAATTATAATTTATTTCATATTTTAATATAAATAACTATATTTTGGTCTATTTGGCGTTACTCAGGATGTACCACCAGGATGTGGAGGCATATTCCGCTTGGCATCTCTCTAATAAAGTAAAAAAAATTTTTAAATAAAAAAGAGAAGGATGCCTGGGTAACAAAATAATCCGAAATGTAGTTATTTATGTTAAAACATTATGAAATAAATTATGATTGTAATTATGAAAAATAAGTTACAATTATTTAAATATAAAAATGATTATAACTCGGAAATGATTTATTTTCGGACTATATTTATATAGTTTCTTTTTCTTCGGATTATATTTTTATAATTTCTTTTTCCTTCTTTTTAATTCCAAATCATTTCTCGAAGTATTGCGATTTTCCGGACCCTGTATATTAACATATATTATAAAGATAATTAATATTTTTAAATATTAATTATCTTTATTTAATTACAGCGAATCTTAATGTTTAAATGTTTTTTGT
>Ga0157362_1000739_pt1 | contig 12021 bp, 6 predicted proteins | sample AttlaeALBM3_FD_111480 | JGI IMG/M metagenome (GOLD analysis project Ga0157362, IMG submission 111480) | Fungus gardens microbial communities from leaf cutter ant in Ribeirão Preto, State of São Paulo, Brazil - Atta laevigata ALBM3 | ecosystem: Host-associated > Fungi > Mycelium > Unclassified ... | reverse complement strand
TGACTGAGAGGCCGATTAAAAAAAAATTTTTTTTTTTTCCATCTTTGTCAATCTAATGATTTTTGTCAATCTAATGATTAGTTTATACGTTTAGATCCAGTGAGGAATTAAGGGCAAGACCAATCATTAAAGAATTTTATAACAGTTGTAAAGCTGTTTTCTCTGCTGACTGCAGCCACCATCATGACATTGAATGTCATGACACTATTGTGCAATATTATTATGCACTAACAGTTTTTTCCCATAAGGACTGTATTAACTGTAAAGCACAGTAAATATAATACGATAAATTAACAAGTTAGGTAACACTAAGAATTAGAAAGTTAAGGAAAGTGTGGGAAATATGACGCATGTAAAGATAAATTTGTGATGCGTTTAAAGATAGTGGATAAGAGAAGTTAAGACAAAAAGAGATCAAAAAGAGGGAGGATATTCAAGATAGCAAAAGTATTTAATCGTATATCATCAATTCTGAGTTAATTTTCGGATACAAGAAGAATCTTTTCAGAACTATTTAGAAAAAGGATTTTTTTGTTTGAAAATGAATTTTAAATTAATGACACAACTTTTTTGAATTATATTATAATAATAATATTTTTGAACTTTCTAAATCTGGGAGAACTCCAAAATGTTAGAACTCCAAAAATTTAGAGATTCGATGTAGAAACTATAATCTAATTAGAGTATTTCCTTGCAGTAAGGATCCAGCATCTGAAAAGGGATTGAAATATAATAGATAGACATATATTCATGTGTGGTCATACATTGTCCAAATTCTTGATTTTTCAATATTTCGATTCAATCAAAGTATAATAATTCTTTGAATGTATTTTAATCTATATGAGATTGAAACAACAGGATTCCTATTCTTTTTAATAAAAAAAAGTTCTGTTAAAAATCAACAACAGAGAAATAAATTCCCAAGAAATAATAAATATAAATAACATAAAAATACAACAACAAGTTAATGAAAATTGACGCTGTAATAATTGCGCTATTACTTTCTTCAAATTCTTCTTCAAATTATATGTATACATCATATATATCATTAGATTTAATTTCCTGAGTCTATGATTATCTATGATTGTCACTTATTGTTCATAAATTTTAATAGCTATAATATTCTTTCAATAGTAAACGTTTTCATTAATTTTTAGCCATCATCAGTATCGAATTAAGAATAAAACGTGATACAATTTATCATATGCGCAAATAAAATAAATATCATAAGGCGATCCACCACTCTCCCATGCAATCTTATACTAGTTAGATAGCTGAATAATTAGATAGCTGTCAATCGATTGATTGATTTCACTGGTGTAAATTATCAATCAACTGATCGTCTCACGATACTTATTTTATTTGTGCTTATGACAAATTATGTCACGTTTCATTCTTAATTCGATACTGATAATGATTAAAAGATTAGCCGGAACATCTTTTATTGAAAGAATGTTATAGTTTTTAAAACATTTATGAAATAGTAGCACCATTATCACAACCCATTGACTGTTTTATTTTATTTATATTTGTTATTTCATGCAAAAAAAGTAGCGCAATCCATTTTTTAAATCCACAATATATAGAATTGAAATGACGTAATTATTATTCTTTCAGTCTAAATGCCAAATTTTAAATTAATATAAGTTGTTATGTTTGCTTCAGATTCCAGCAAAACGAGGTATGAAAGTAGCCAAAATTGGTGGACCCGTTTATAGAATTGGTGTAGGTGGAGGTTCAGCAAGTTCCATGGAAGTGCAGGGTGATAATAATATGGAATTAGACTTCGGTGCTGTGCAACGGGGCGATCCCGAGATGGAACAAAAATTGAATCGCGTTGTGCGTGCATGTGCAGAGATGGGTGATAACAATCCAATCCTTAGTATCCACGATCAAGGTGCTGGTGGTAACGGAAACGTCTTAAAAGAGTTAGTGGAGCCTGCCGGTGCTGTGATCTTCACAAAGAATTTTGATCTTGGGGATCCTAGTGTAAGCACGTTAGAACTTTGGGGTGCAGAATATCAGGAGAGCGATGCAATTTTATGCAAATCAGAAGACTGTAATTTACTGAAGAAAATTGCTGCACGTGAAAAATGTCCAATCAATTTTGTTGGCATTGTCACTGGAAATGGGAAAATTATTGTTTCTGAGGAAGAAGATTGCGATATTTCAAAATATCTTAATTACGAGAATAAGAATTTAGATAGCAGAGAGAGAGAGAGTAAGCATCCAGTGAATCTAGAGCTAGAGGTAATTCTTGGAAAAATGCCACGCAAGGTTTTCAAATTACATGATGTGTCGGTGCAGAAATTTCCAATGAAATTGCCTGATGGATTAACTGTACTTAGTGCATTGGATAGAGTTTTAAGGCTTCCTTCAGTTGCTAGTAAACGGTACGTTTTATTTTATGTTATTATCTTTTATTATTTTATTATATAATATTATATTATTATATTATTACTATTAGAAAAAGAAATGCAAATATGTACTACTTGATTTTTGCGCGGAAATACTCATTAGACTTTGGTCAGTCAGAATGTAAAAGAAGTTCGTTCAAGGAGATGAGATGCAATGAAAAAGAGCAGTGCCGATTACAAATGAATAAATATATATTTTTTGTAGTTGTGTAAAAATTATGTTCGATTACAGAGATGTAAGAAGTTACATCTCAGATCTTACGTCAGAAGTTACAGCGATATTTCAGGCCAGGAATTTCATGATAGTTAGCTCGTGTATGCGTGCGTGCACATATGTGTGCATATGTTGCTGTCTGGCGTGCGTTGTGTCAGTGTCACTGCAGACGAGTTTTTCTATATGCGGTGTTCGCGAGTTGCGTAAACGCGAGTATAGACCAAGCACGAATCGCAATGCGGCATACTGTTTTTTTCCCCGATGTGGAAAATACGTGGATGTGCAAGGAAGTACTCGACGGCCGAGAACACTTAGCAGAGAACAAAGAAATCTCTATCCCGCAGTGATAGCTGCCATCAGCGGAGAATACTCGATGGAGATAGAGTACGTTCTATCGCCAGTGCGGTAGAAGCGGTATGCGGCAACTGATGGCGGCCGAGAACGTTCGGCGGGGCAGAGTACATTCTAGGGCTGCGTTCGAAAACATCACTCGGGTATTCCTGTACATCATTTTATCCTTGTTTAACATTGAGTAAATAATAAAGATAAAACGATATACAAGAGTACTCGAGTGATGTTTCCGAATGCAGCCTAACCCCGGAGAAATAGGAGACAGAAGCGCAGGAATTATAACAATTGGCAGCCAAAAATGTTCGGTAGGATAGAGCATGTTTTGTTCTAGAATTTCCCGTCGACCCAGCGGTTTTTTGGGGAAAGTCGCTGCGCTGTCAAGAACGCTCAACGGAGTAATCTTTATCACCTTTTCTCGCTACTCATCAAATCAGATTCTCAGGATGCGGAATCGAAATCGGAGAAAACTAGAATATGATGAAGAGTGGAACAGGCTTTAACATTAGGCCTTTATTTATGAATTGTTACTTCTGCTTGATTTGTTCCATCAGCGTTTATAATTGTCGCCGATCGACATTACGAGCGAGGGAGATGTCGTTCGGTTGTACTCGGCCGCTGGGAACAACGGTCGTTTGCAGTCATTTGTAAATATATTTTGATTTTTAAAAAAGATTACGTGCGCGTTACTGCAGCAGCCATTCTGAGCCAGCAGCGGTTGGATGTATGCCTGGAACAATGAAGTAAAAGGGGCGCATGGTTACTGGAAGGGTGCCGCTTAATAAGGAAGTTTTATAAATTAAAAATAATATTCTCTTTATTACATTATGTACAGAGATACCCTTTGGTATCTCTTATGAGAAATTTTGCGGCGCGTGCGCGCGTGTGTGTGTATGTGTGTGTGTATGTGTATGTGTAAGTGTTTAGTCTTCTTCGAAGTCCTCGATGTCAGAGTCTGTCCCGAAGAGTTGACGTGACAGCCGCGGGTTGAGCTTCTTCCTCTTCCTTCGTCCTTGGTGTTAGGAGTTGCTGGCAGAGGGCTTATCGGCGGCCCGATTTCCAATTCCTCCCGGCAGCGGTAGTGACGGTCTCGACAGTCACAAGGAACTCGTACTCGTCTGCTTATGTAACCTGGATCGTTGTAGATCCTTGACGGGAGAACTCTATCGCGGGAACTCTAGAGGTATCAGCCTTCACGGGAGGAGAGTAACTTCCGAATCGAGCAGCTTTTCCGTCGGTAGTTCTTCTGGTGTGCGAGGAGGACCGGAGTGGTCTCGGCGACGTTTCCGTGACAGCTTGTAGACCTTTAGCTTGCCAGGAAGAGAATTCCGCAGAGGCCCGAGTAGAATTCGCTCTGCTTCACGAAGGCCCGGTAACGAACTCACTTCGCGAGGATTTAATTCAAAGGCTCTTGAACGAGCTCGTTTTGCTGCAATGACCCTTTAGAGAGGAGCTCACTTTGCGAGATAACAAAGGCTCAAAAAGAACTCGCTTTGTCAGGTTACACATACAAAAAGTGTTCTGTCACCAGAATAGAGACCTTTGACGGAGCTCACTCTATCCTGAGTGAAGACTTCCCGCAGAGTTCTACTTCTATGCATGGTGAATCGTTCTTGCGTGCGAGGCCTTCTCGCGGCGGTGAGCGGGCGCTCGGTCAATGTCAAGCGCGATACCGGGCGCGCGACTCAAGGACGGCGCGGATCGCGCGCGTGCTTCGGTGACTCGATTAGTGATGTTTTAAGTCGCCATAGTTACATATGTATATATGTGTATCTCACTGAGGTTTTTATAAATTTTATGTATTGCAGAACACAATTATAAAATAAATAATAAATAAAGTACCCATTTTTATAAGTGATTTTTCTCACACTGAGAAGTTTATAATGATGTACGTCATCACTGTCCGAATGCTATTGCAGTGGCTTTTGGCCAGTGTTGTCAGGTCCTTAAAAAATTTAGCGGTATATTATTCTCTAAAATAGTGATAGATGGCGATAGAAATTACTAATTAAGAAAATGGTGCCGAAAAATTTTTTGAATCTGTACCATTTTTTTCTCTTTTTCTATCGTTTTTCTAAAACAAAATTGCATTTTTATCGCTTCAAAACTAAAAAAAAATTATTTCTTTATAAAATCTATCATTTTTTCTTTTCCTTTACCATTTTTTTACAAAATATATTTCTAACTTTTCAAAATTTTTTAAAACTAATAAGTTAGAAAATATATAGATTACTTTTATTACTCTGAAAAATTCAGCTAAATGCATTAGATAGCAGCTCTAATAAATTTATAAAGTCAAGTGAATTTAAGAAATATTTAAATATTATTAAATTTGAAGTAGATAGGTATATATGTATATAACTAATAGAAAATTGAATATAATCAGTGTAAGCATTTTATTTTTAGTTATATTATATATATGATCTAAAATAAAATTTTTATTAACAAAATTTGAATTCATAGGATAATAAAAATAATAGGATTCATAGAAAAATAAAAAAACATATAAATGTTAAAAGTATATGAATAGACAGCCTTATATCTCAGCTAGTACTCTCAGTTTTTTTTTAGTTCAAAATTTGGTCAAATTTTTATCAAAAATAAAAACAAGAAATAAATTTTTCTTATAATCAACGAAATCAATTGACAATAACAAAAAACAAACTTCTCCTTACAATCCACAAAGTCAATTGATAGTAGTAATAGAGAAGGTATTGCGCGTCAAAACATTCCCCCTCCCATGCCTCCCCTGGGTCAAAATAAAATGCAATTTTTTTTTAGAAAAACGATAGAAAAAGAGAAAAAAGCGGTATAAATTCAAAAAATTTTTCACCTGCGGCATTATTTTCTTAATAATTGATAATTCTTCATAATTAGTAATTTCTATCGCCACCTATCACTATGATGACCTAAACGAGTCTGTCTGGAAGGATGAGCTCTGATTGATCGATGGATAAAGGGACCATAACTACGAGATGATTGGAGAAGGGAGTGGTAGAGGCTCTCCGACAAAGTGGAGGGTCCGGAAAAAAATGAGATTGGGACCATAGCATTTTTGTCATGGGGAGGGGATAAGGCACAAACAGTGGACATAAATAGCAGGTAGTTTTATGAGAGTTATTTTTTGTTGGCATGACTCTATGTCTCCGACGTCTTAGTGAAAGTGTTTTTTTTTTTAGTATTTGTAACGGGATTCTTTATGAAAATTTTCGAGACTAGGAGACTCTTATTTGAAAAAAAGGGGGGATAAAACAAGAATGAACATGTGACATTCAACTGACGCCTTCCATATGCTGATTCGAGTGTTACATATTTTTTTAAATTCTTTTTAAATTTTAAGTATTTAATATCCATTTTCTAAATCTGAAATACTGAGAAAAAATATGTTTATTAATGATTATAAATGAGGGCGAGATTAAGAGTAAAAAATAGACGAAATTTACAAGTCATTTATTTTTTAAAAGAGAGATATTACACGAAATAGTTATTTTAATTTTTTTTTAAAAGAATACACGATTGAACATGACGGCATACAACATGAGAATTTATAAATTTATAAATTTCTGACAGGGTGCGTCACCAAAATCCGGACAAATTTCAATTAAAATTTTCTGCTATATTGTATTTCTGCCAGAAGTTGTTGGTGTTCGAGAAAGCCTGATGCTTCTAGTAAACAATCATATTTTCAAAATGTTGATTGTTGTGCGGAGTATAATCGAAGAGCCGCGATCATCGAAGGCCTTCGCACTAGGCGCTTAGCAACAGAAATAATTCGGTTTTTTGGATACCCGAGATCAACCGTTATGGCAAAATAACGGTCGTTGATCACAAATTGCAAAATGATAAAGGACTTTTCGACTTGGTTTAGTCCGCTCTATATGAAAGTTTTATCGTTTACCTATCGAACATCTTGTATGTGCTTATCATTGTTTTTTTTAAATAAGAGAATTTTTTCGTTACCAATTATCAATGTATTACAATCGATAATTCGAATTTAAAAATGATTCGTACAGAGGATTAGTTGGAAAAAAATAATTGATATATTATCGTATTTTTGTTTTCAAAATTATTAATTTTTTTTATAACAAATGTCCTAATGAAAAATATAATCTAATTAACGTTTTATGGTGCAATATTACTCGCATTTTATCCAATTTGAAATTAATTTTTAAATCATTGAGGCATAATTGACAGTGATTTTATAACGATGCGAATAAAGATTTTATTCACTTTATTTCAATTTTTCCTTAAATCTGATGTTATTATAATGATTATTTTCAATTTCTACGAAGAAAAATATATAAGAAAACATAAAAATAAAACGATCCCCTAGTGGTCGCGAAAATTGTTCTCCTTTTATGTGTAAGTATTAAAACCATTTGAATCGGAATAGGAACATTTTTGAATAGGAATATAAATATATACATATAATATATACTTAAGTTTTATTACGTAAAAATGAAAAATAGTATCATTTGGATTGTATTCTTTATTTAATTTAGTATGGGATTTAATTTGACGCTAATTGTTGATATCAAATCTTTCACTTAAAATCTTACTTTATTTTGTTAAGAAAAACTTCTTTAAATTATAGTGATATTCATTTAAGATTTGGACTTTTTGTCAACATTCCAAATTTTGACATCTCCTTAGTCAGGGAGTTTTCACTTTTGGGATTGACAATATAATTTTCTCCTTTTCATTTTTGTACTTGGATTTTATTATTATTTTTCTGACTATATTAAACATTCTGAAGATGAATTAAATAAAGAAACGTAAATTTAAGTATTTATTTTATTATATTTAAGTTTGCGCACAACTTTATCTATTGCTATACCATCTTTGATACGTATTAACTGTTTTTACTTTAAAAATTATTATATATATTATATTATTATATAAATTATTCATTTGTATATCTAATATAATACAGGAATATAATACAGAAAAATTAAAAAATTATTACATTTTTACTAGATATCTGACGAATAAAGTAGATCGTTGCGTGACTGGCTTAATTGCTCAACAACAATGTGTTGGTCCATTGCATACTCCTCTGGCAGACGTTGCTGTGACAGCCATTTCGCATTTTTCTACGAAAGGCATCGCCACTTCCATTGGTGAACAACCAATTAAAGGATTAGTCAACGATGCAGCCGGCGCTCGAATGACAGTAGCTGAAGCACTTAGCAATCTAGTGTTTGCGCAAATTTCTGTATTGCAAGATGTCAAGTGTAGTGGCAATTGGATGTGGCCGGCAAAACTTCCAGGCGAAGGTTCAGCACTATACAAGGCTTGCTCAGCAATGTGTTCTCTAATGAAGGAACTTGGGATTGCGATCGATGGCGGTAAGGACTCACTTAGCATGGCTGCACGTATCAATAAGGATATTGTAAAGGCACCCGGCACTCTTGTCATATCTTGTTATGCACCATGTCCTGATATTTGCCAAGTAATCACTCCGGATCTCAAAGCTCCTATTATGGGACGACAGGGTTGTCTGCTTTTTATTGATTTGTCTTATGGCAAGAGTCGACTTGGAGGAACTGCTTTGTCTCAGGTATATTGTCAATTAGGCAACGATGTGCCGGACATCGAAGACGTGCAAACTTTCAAGAATGCTTTTATTGCTACGCAGCAATTAATCGCCGATAAAAAAATTCTTGCTGGTCATGATATTAGCGATGGGGGACTGATTACATGTCTTCTAGAAATGTGCTTTGCTGGAATCTCAGGAATCAATGTTAATATAACTCATAAATCTGATTCTGCTATTGAGGTTTTATTTTGCGAAGAACTTGGTTGGATATTGGAAGTCGACGAAAAATATCAAGATGAAGCAGTGAAAATGTTACAATGCTACGAAGTTCCAGTATATTTAATCGGAAAGTCTGTAGGCCTTGGAATGAACTCTGAGGTGATCGTTAAAGTTGGAAATGAAATTGTATTAAGCACTACAGTAATTGATTCAATGAGCATTTGGGAAGAAACTAGTTATCAATTAGAACGCCGTCAAACAAATGTCACTTGTGCAATGGAAGAATTTTCCCGGCTAAGAGAACGAACTGTTCCAGCTTATCGCTTAGATTTTGATCCTATTAGATCTCCAATATTAAAGGATATAGCAGAGCGTGTTAAGGTAGCTGTCATACGTGAAGAAGGAATTAATGGAGATAGAGAAATGGCAGCTTCTCTGTTGGAAGCAGGCTTCGATGTCTGGGATGTTACAATGCAAGATTTGCTGGAAAATCAAATTACATTGGAAGTCTTTAGAGGCGTTATCTTCCCTGGTGGTTTCAGTTATGCCGATGTTTGTGGTTCCGCAAAGGGATGGGCAGCCAGTTTCCTCTTTCATTCATCTTTACGTGAGCAATTACAGCGATTTTTTGCTCGTGAAAACACTTTCAGTTTGGGTGTATGCAATGGTTGTCAATTAATGAGCATATTAGGTTGGATTGGCGACGAAGATACTAAAGATGGAAAGAGATCAGGAATTTGTTTGGATCATAATCTCTCAGAAAGATTTGAGTGCAGATGGGCCACTGTTAGAATTGAGAATTCGCCTTCAATCATGTTAAAAGACATGCAGGATAGCGTGCTAGGTGTATGGGTGGCTCATGGAGAAGGAAGATTCACTTTTCGCGAGGAAGTTCTGAAAACTCTTGAGCAGAATAATTGCGTAGCGATCAGGTATGTACTCACATTTTAACTTTTAACTTTAATCCTCGAGATGTGTGATATGTGATACCGCCACAGACTTCTATAACTGGACTACTCACTTCGATTATTTGCGTGTAATAAAATTGATCGAATTGTTCTTGTCTATGATAAATATATCATGCACATGTATGCATACTCTGTGAATATAATACCTGATTCGACTGCATTGTGACAATATATTATCTAAAAGCTCTGTTTTAATATGTGGTAAGCACTGAATATAAAATTTAAAAACGAACTCTTAATTTTTAAAATAAAAATAAACAATCAATTCAAGGGTAGTGAGTTTTTTGATAAATGTTTATCTTTACACAGCCCGCCTCAAATGATTTTTTACCGACCTCGATGTTAACTTTCAAGGAAATCAAAGTCATTGATTTTTTTCGTTGCTCGTTATTCATTAAAAAAAGTTATGAGAATAATTTTTATTGTTTCGTGCGCCTTCAAGCAGGGGGAGGGGGAGTCGCTTCGCGTGAAAAGTCGTGCGGGATGCACGACTTTTCACGCGAAGCGACTCTCACTTCCCCTGCTTGGAGGCGTGCAACTTTCACCCAAAGTGATTTTCACTCCACTTCCTCCCTGTTTGGGGGCGTACGATTTTCATCTGAAGCAATTCTCACCCCTCCTCCCTCCCCTCTGCTTGGGGATGTGCGACTTTCATCTAAAGCGACTCCTATCCCACCTCTTCTCCTGCTTGCACGTGACTTTCACCTTTCTTTGTGAAGGGAAAATACTGCTGAAATATGTGCTTTATGTTTAATGTAAAATTATATGCTATTCATAAAAATTATTCTGTTCATAATTTTTTAATGAATAATGAAATGAATAAAGAGCGACTAAAAAAATCAATGACTTTGACCTTTTTCAAGATCAACATCAAGGTCAGTGACGAATCATTTGGGACTGTATAAAAATCAACATTTACCAGTTTTATTTTAATTAGATAGAGCCCAACAATTAAATTCATTTTCGGCACCATTTCCACAAGATTAAAATTTTTATTTTCTACACGTGTTTGTTTGAAATAAAATTCTATTAATAATTCGAAAAGGGCTTTGAAAGGACTCCGTGGTTTTTGATTCCTTATATTCTGACAACAGCAGATAAATTTATAAAAATTTGTAAAAAGAAAAAACTTAAAACCAGCTTTTTACAGTAACGATAAATTCAGTAGATTCATTAGGATCTAGAAGGATCATTCTCTCTAAAAATCAGAAAAAAATTTAGTATATAAAAATTTAATAGTATATAAAATATAAAATTTAGTATATAAAATATAACAACTTCGGTGCGAATTAGTTCGCCGCAGCATAGTTAATGCGGAACGCCAAAAAGGCTCGCTTGGGAAGGAAGAGAAGCAGGGTAATTATCATACGGTAAATGAATAGGAAGAAAGCTTTATTCGATAATCTGTGTTTGTATAGTATGATGTGCGTGCGTGCGTGCGTGCGTGCTCCTGCAAACTTTTTTAAAAAGAAATGAAATGAAAGACTGAAGAAAAACAGCTGAATAATCGATTATAATCAATTATCTTGGGGTCATTCAATAATCGATTGCTTTCGATTATGCGGCCGTCGATAATTGATTTAATCAATTATGAATTGATTAAGTGTCCACTACTGCATAAGTCGACCAATCACAATCATATTTCTCTCTCATTCAATTGTAAAAATGGAATAATCAACTGTGATTAATTAATTCTTACAAATTACTGCATACAGATACGGCTAATATAAATGCTCCTTTATTTTACGAATCCAGAAAGCAACAATAATGATGTTAATTATGATTATAAACTAAAATTTATGTGCAAAATTTCAAGTTAATCGCGAGCGAGTCATTCGGAATTATTGGGTTGTCCGGAAAGTTCATGCCGATTTTTGATACATGGCGTAAGGACAGATCTGAATATATCAGAACAATTGAAAACAAATGACATGCGTACATATCGTAAAAGATGATACTTCAGGCATACTTGGAAAAAAATTTGGTTGCGATACATTAATTTTTGTCAGTTTTATACGCCTTTGAATATGGAAAAAAACAAAATGCATTTTAAGCATTTAATGCTTTTCTTTTACCGGAAAGGTAAAAATGCCATACAAGTAAACAAGATATGCACTGTTTATGTGCTGTAGCTGAAAGAACTGTGCGAAAGTGTGGTTTGCTAGATTTAAAGATGATGATTTCAACCTTGAAGATCAAGAACGATCGAGTAGGCCTTCCACCACAGATGAAAATCAGATTAAAACACTGATTGAGAATAACCCACGCTATACGACACGTAAATTAGTAGAAATGTTGAATATGTCAAAATCCACC
>Ga0157362_1000738_pt1 | contig 12034 bp, 7 predicted proteins | sample AttlaeALBM3_FD_111480 | JGI IMG/M metagenome (GOLD analysis project Ga0157362, IMG submission 111480) | Fungus gardens microbial communities from leaf cutter ant in Ribeirão Preto, State of São Paulo, Brazil - Atta laevigata ALBM3 | ecosystem: Host-associated > Fungi > Mycelium > Unclassified ... | reverse complement strand
ATCCGATAATTTACATTTATTGAGAAAGGACGCACTTACTTTTTCAACGTACTACAATTCTTATTATAATTCTTTCCATATTCAAAGATCACGTTCAATCGATTCGATCACGTAAGATAACTTGATAAAATCAGATTATTTCCTTATTATTAATTGCTAATAAATTACTAATAGTGACACAGTTCAGAGAATAATATCTAATAAATAAATCTTCTACTTAAATGAAATTTTCAACTTTTAATTGGAAAAATTAAATACATATTAATATTTAAGAGAGTCTTAAACGTTTTAGATTTGGCTGAATAATTGTGAATAAATACGAAAAATATTAAAAATATAGAATTGATCAACAATCAAGCGACGTCACAATCGCGTATTTTTCTATTATTGATGTTAGGCAAATGTCTCACAATCTACACAAAATGTTGCAATAAATCTTTCGCAATGAGCGAATCATGTGCTCTAAATACTCTGCAACATCCAACAAGAAAAATTTCCTCAGCAGGAGGGGAGAAAAGATTACATAAAATCAGATCATTGAGAAATAGAAGAATATCGAACAATAGTGCATTTCACAATCGTGGTCGCATAATCAATTACGATCCGCCGTGTTGGCATCAGACTATCGATGCTTAAATCGCATCAAGATATTCAATCGACTAATCAAATGTGAATGCGATGAAATGCCACATGTGAAACTCATATGTTAATCAATAACGATACTAACTGATAATTTTAATCGTTAGTTCATACGCTCAGTGAGTTTAATGCGTGCGAGACGCATGAATCATACAATTGTGCTTTATTGTTATACACAGAAGATTTCATAACGTCACGGCGTCAGAAGATAATTCTACGAGAAATAGAGGATAAAGATAATCTAATTTGACATCAAAATTGAAAAGAAATAGAATATTATAAAACGGTATTAAACAATGATGTAAAAATTATTTCATTACAATAAATATAATAATTGTAACAATTTGATTAATAACATTATATATTAAATTAAAAGATAGAGAAAGAAGAATTTAATTGTATAATTTATAATTCAGACGTTAATAATGTAATTTAGGAAAATAAATTTATAAATTACATTAATTTATGAATTATAAATTATATAACCAGTTTTTGTTTTTCTCTACTATTTAATTTATAAAATTTCTAGATTATATTAATTTAGAATTTATAATTTTTAGATTCGTACTTTTACACACGTACTTTTACAAAATCTTCATTAATATGTAAATCGTACATCATTAATTTTGTGACCATAAAGGTTGCTTATAATAAAATATCAAACTGCAAATTAACTTTCGATTAATGTCTGAGACTTTATCCACGTACCCGTATTAAACAATAAAATTTTCTCGATCAATCAATTTCTATAATGACTCCGTTGTTTCATTTATCAAAGAACGCACAATAAGTTTCATGTTGCATGCGGGACTATCGCACCTGCACACGATAATATTTACGGGGAAGATATGAACACCGCGCGCAGTGATCGTTGGTTTTTCTCATGAGTCATCGTGAAACCCCCTCATCATATTTTCGAACAACGAGCCGACGGTGTAAGCGTACACGCGTGTAAGCACACTTTTCTCTCTTTCTCTTTGTATCTCCTCTCGCCTACCCTCATTTTTTTCTCGCGTCCGCCGTACGTCCGCGTAACACACGCGGCGGCGAGCGTACCGTACTTACGTATACGCAACAATAAATGTAACACGACGTGGATGGAACGCCACCCTCGCGCTACGCCGACGCAACCTGCGTGGAACTCGAACATTACCGAGCAATGCGGCCGTGGTAGGCCAAGTGTGGATATTGCGTACTCGCGTGTGCATCGCGTTCAGTTATATCGTGTATATCGTTTCGTGCATATACCGAACACGCTATACACACACACACACACACACACACGCGCGCGCGCGCGCACGTACGCACACACATATGCAGCCGCGCGATGTGTTCTAAACGCAATGCCGCCACATGCTCCTCTGTAACATTCTCTCGCGATGCACGTGTTGCAGTCGCGTCGTTCAAGCGCTTTCTCCGTCGCGCTTACCACCTCTCTTCGCCGGAGTACGTGCGTACATAAGCAAACCTGTTGTTACTGCTCCTCCACTGCGTTATCTCTCTCACGCATCGGGCGCCGATTTTTATAGGCGAGGTGATTCACGAGGCAAGTTCATCAAGTCTCCTTCCCCGCCTTTTCTGCGGATGCATCAAGCGCTTTCACGGGGATTAGAGGGACGCGGGTGTTTCTTCTTTTACTTCTATCTGTACTTCCTACATCTATCAGTGGCGTAAGCGAAGGGTGTTCGCACGATTTCGAAACCTCTCTCACCGCGACGACCGTAAATCGCGTCGCGCGAAACCAAGCGGGAAAGCTGCTTCGAGAAGGACATACTTTAGGTACATTACACTCCATTCATGCGCCGTTCACACTGAACGTTATAACTGTATATTTGAGTTCAACTCAGAAGATCCAACAGCTTTACATTTATTCTGATACTCTGCCTCGATAGAGAAAAGAATTGATCTGAGATTTATATACGAAAAGGCTGAAGTATTTGAAAATTTAGCTAGATATAAATCTAAAAATAGCTTTGTTGAATTGAGTTAAAATAATTATGAATATGCTTAAGGTAGTTGAGAATATCAAAAAAACTTTTTACAGCATTGTTCATCATGTTTGAGTTTTCTACATAATTATTTTAATAGTCATAGTAGTAACAAAATTATTTTCAGATTTGTATATATTTAAATATTTAGATACTTTACACAAAATTGTTTTTTTCGTGTATAAAAAAAGAATCAAAAATAAGCATAAATATATGCGTCAAAAAATACAAGAAAGATTCGATATGGCTGATTTAATTTTCACTTGAATATTATTATAAAAATTTGACAATTTTTTTAAATTAAACAGTTTCCAAAGTTCAATACAATTTTAAATGCCATCATGAAATGCATTGTTATTAAAAAAATATTGATAAAGATTTAAGCAAGTAAAATACAGTGGTTTACAGAAATTAACAATAGCTACTTTCGTTCTCACATCATAAAACCGAAATTTATGAGTCATATCTTTTTAAAACATAATATTTGAGGTCAAGCTTAGTCTATGATTACACTGTCGCTTGACACATATTCTTTATTTAGTTCTCTATCAGCAATCTCATACACTATATCAGTATATAGCGTTTCCGCATACGCATATGTGTGTGCTCAATGATTTGAACACACTAGACTTCGTAACGCGAATGTACTTGGAAGCAAAAAGAAGAGCTAGAGAGAAAGAGAGAAAGAAGCTGCGTCGTTATCTTTACGCCTAAATCGAACACAGATGAAATTCCGAGAGTCATACAAATGGATAACACCACAGGAACGTCCGCAGCTTCCTACATCGTCGTTGTTGGCGTTCCGATCAGCGAGGACGATCAGCTGTTAAGCGATCCACCCACCCACATATCCGCGCGCGCGACAAGATTCTGTCTCTAACATGATCCAACCGCAACCACGCAAATGGGCGTGTAAGAGGTAATCAGGACAGTTCTTCTTTTGAAGGTAATACCGACGAACGTTACGTTTCTTATGATCTTGATACGCTATTCCAGCTGTGACGGTATTACTGATGATATCATTTGTCCTTGTTGTCACCGGAGCACAAAATGTAATTTTACAAGCGACTTGCAGGGAGAAAAGGCTAATACGTGAAGACGTTAAGAGAATAAACTAGTGAATTAAGGCAAAAATGACCGCGTATGTATATAATCTTGTTTCTTCTTCGCATCTTTCTATTTTATTTTCAAAAAAACATCATTAAATTATAATTTTATATCAAGTTATAACAAATGCAAATTGTTATATTTATAATATATTCTTTGAAAATATTTAATTAAGCTAATTTTTTCAAAAAGAATTTGTAAAATATATTGTAGAATATATTTTAATATTTTATAAGTGTAAATTGTGCTTGATTAAGCGACGTGACTGTGTGCATAATATCGGGATACGTAATGTGATAAACAGCTGAAGACATACCTTTTATGATGGTATCGTAAAAATAAGATGTAACATCTTTCAGTTGTAACTGTGCGAAAACATGAACAGTACTGTTTCGTAATGTTTATGATGACACGAAGCAGTTGGTGTGAATCGAAAAATATAAGTTCCTTTACTGTTGGTTTTAATGAGATAATTTATATGCGCAAAGCTGCATGGTGTCGGGGTAGAATTTGAAACTTAAATATTATCATAAAAGTATCGAGTCCTGCAGCGATGGAAATCAAATTATAGAGACCAAGAAATCGCGACCTACTTCTCGTACATACTCATAAAATCTATCTACGTTGAACTTTTCGTGCCATTAAAATTACAACAGAAAGGCTCAATAAAAGAATATTATATTTTTAAAACAAAAAAATATCGAATGCTATAAATTTTAGCAACAATTTTTTTTTTAATTTGATTTCATCTTTCTTAACATATATGTCAAGTGTCAATAGTACTTTGCAATAGTAATAAATATTAAATTTTTCACATAATCAGATTACAAAAAATACACAAGTATTTTAAATTTATAAAATGTATCATCTTATATCAAATTTACAAAATATATCATTTTATATCAAAGATATTATTAAAGATATCATTAATAACAAATTGTGGAAAATGTTGAAAGATAATAAATGGTTTCTTCTCCCCTTTTTTACAATGTTTCTATCTTTCTGTGGCCTTGCACGCGAACTAGCTATAAATGAGAGAATCATAATGAAATTAATGTACTATCCTTGCCCATCCCTAAACCGGCTCGATCCCGATCAAGATCACTAGTCGAATTTATGAAGCACCCCACCCATCTTAATTCCCGCAACAGCGGAACAACAGAAGCAGCGGCAGCAACGAAGGGCCATGGTCACCGCGTAATTCACGCGAGAGAAAACGTGCGAGCGAGCGATTCGATCGCATTCGGCAGGCATTAAAGGCGAAAAGGCGAACGAAATAAAAAGTCTCGGAGTCGAGAGAGCGCACGAGTGAAAAGAATAAGGGCGCCGTGTGAGCCCTCCGGTAGCGTATAAACGTAGCGAGACATAGAAGGGTCCGTGGCTGGGCGTTCTTTGAGATGGTTGATCGCTCCGCGGCGCGGAATCAATATTGTTGGATTGCTTCGATAACGCCTCGTAAATATAATAAAGCCTTCCAACCCCTCCCTATACCCTTGCCCCACGTAGTGTCTCGCGCAAGGCAGAGAAACTGTTCAAGAAGAGATAATGGTCGGAGCCCTGGGCACCCAATGGGCCGGTTGGTGGGGACACGTTGGGCTAGGGCCCCATCACAACCCTCCATCGCAATTCCTCGTCTCGCTCTATCCACATCGTTCCTCACTCTTTCTCTCTCTTTCTCTCTTTCTCCTTTTCTCCCTATCTGTTTTACTCCCTCTCCGTCTGCCTCACGATCCCTCACCACGACGCGTCGCGGGCAGACCCGGCAGACCTGCCGAGCACCAGAAGAGTCGACTCAGTGAGTTTCAGCCCGAGCCGGCGAACGCTTGGCTCTCTCTCTCCCACGGTGCGCTCGCCCGTACCGTCCATTCCCCGAGAACGTCCGTGACGATCCCCGAAGACTACTTGGTGGCTGTGTGTGGTCCCGGTCCTTTTTTCTTACCCGGTGGGATTCTGTGCGGCCCGATAACAAGGACGACGCGAGTCATCTACGATTGTCATTCGGGCAATAGCTTTTAGAGTGACTTATTCACTCTAACTAAAGAAGCTAAGTGAAACTGATTCCGATTTTATAGTTCGCAGGCGCCTTATAGTCGGCGGAGTCGGATGGCTTGCGGTGATTAGGATCGACGTAAGATTTTTAAAACGCGACTCTAATTTCAACAACGAGTGCACTTGTAATCTTGATTGGATTGTCATTCCCACCGAAAGCACGTGTGGAGACTTCGACGACCGATACGGAGGATGTCACGCTCCATGGACCACCCCGGCTGCCGCGGCCGTCGTCGTGTCGCGGTGGCGACGACCCTGCCGGCGAACTTGTGATGAACATCTCGCGTGTGCATAATTCTGCCGTATACCGACGTAGAGCGATATAGAAAAGCGACGTAGTGTGACTCTCGGTTAGTGTCATTGGAGAGTCAATGAGGCTCCAGAGAACGTGGAACGATCGCAGCGAGGCGCAGCCAACGTGGTCTTCGCAGTGAGATTGACCGGTTTTTTCGAGTGATATTTGCGGAAGGAAGAAATCTCGATGTTGTTGTTGAATCAATCAGCGTGTGATTTATCCGAGGAAGAATATCGCGTGAATATTGCGCGCACGTAACGTGTTTTCTACGAGTGACAGTAAGCGTTTGATGTGCGTTGCCTCCTTATCTACGTTCTCGCACGACGCCCATGGAAATTTGTGCTAATCACGGATTAATGCATGTTGGAAATTGCAGCATGGAGGACATAAGTGTGAGTATTACGTGTTACTTCTGTTTTATGTTCATAAAAACGGAAATGGAACTTATAAGCTTTTCCCGCCACTCCCATTCGTCGTGATAATTAATTGCACAATTTCGTTCGATATGATTCGATATGATTTATCGATGATCGCGATACCATAAATGCGAAGGTTAAAATTCTATCAAACGTCAAATATATCGCGAAAATATTGACCAAATATCTCGTTCATTCTTTGTATTTTCAAATATATAATTGCATATTCAAATATATTAAAATTACTCGTTCAGATAATGCGAATATTTTATTGCCTATTATTATTTCATTTTCAGATCACTAGTGTTTTTGAAGAATTTTTTCGTTTTTATTTATATGATCATGAGAGTTTAATAAATCTTAATTAAATCACATTTACTTTAACTAATTCACTTACCGAGATAAGAATGAGAACCGAGATAAGAATCGACGAATAGAAAAGGAATAACATGCGATATGCATTCTAATATAAATTCATGTTGAGCTTTCGCTCGTCTTTGCCACGCCAAAGGCGCCGTAGTAAAAATCGCAAAACAACGAACTGAAGTATGAGAAACGAGTTCGTCTACTTCGCCAAAAGTATCCCGAGATGGATCACCGTCGACGCACCTGACAGCCGGTGTATTAAGGCAGCGACAGACAAATTTCCGCCGGGCGGAGCGCAAAAAACGGCCTTCTCGCGGAGACGAGGATGGATTTGGTCGCTCGTTGCACCCCGGTCGATTAGTCTCGGGAGACACGGTAGTCGGTGCTGGATCCCCATCGTCCCCATCGAGGCCGCGTGTACACACGCGTGCCCCGCGTGCACGCGAAGACGCGCCGAGCGCGCGTCGAACGACGAGCTTATTAGTTCGCATTGGCCGACTCTCACGCGTCTACCATACGGGACAATGCGCGGGGATTGCACATTGTTGTTTATATTTACGCGTCGCGGCATAAATCTTCGTTTAAGTCGCATTCAGCCGGCGTACGCTGAGAGCATGGCCGCGCACACATTCGCACACAGCCGGCTGCGAACGCGAACGCGCGCGTATGGTTCGTCACGGATAACGCGCGGTCTTCATTAAACTTAACTTCTTTGCGTGCCAACCGGCCATTAAGGACGCAGGACCGGCCTACGACTAATTTGTACTGTAAATGAGATCTCGAGGATCGTTACTCGCGTGAAACAACGTCGTTCTAACGGTCGCAGCCCGCTGCTACGTGATTATCGCTTTTGGTGAATGAGTGAATTGCTAAACATTATTTGACGTTTGTTTTTATCATTTTTTCTTTTCCAACTTGTTTCCATAATATATGAGCAAGTGCGACATAATTGATTTATCAAAAATTTAAATTTTGTAAAAATTTATCAGTCTACACGAGATAAAGTTTTAAGATTGCTTTGGAACTTGAAAATGACGTAAAACGTATTACACATGTTTATACGAATAGAAAAACTGACAATATATTGCACAACGGAAAGTAAATTTTTTAACCAAAAACTATATCTGTAATTATTTTTCGCCAAATGTTTTCACGTTTTTTTTTTAAATAAATAATAATATTTTAATAAACTGAATAATTTAATAATAATTAAATTATTTAAAGAAAGAACGGAATATAATAATTATTAATTTAATTTATCAATCTATACATGTTCACTGATTATATTTGTTAGCGTTGCAAAAAGTTCATTAATAATTTACTGTATATAATAATATAAGTAAGTCCTAGCGAAAACAATGTTTGAATTGCTTAATATTAGCAAACGTTGATATTGTATATATAATATAGGGTATTTTATCCGGCTTAGTATTCAGCTTAGTATTCAACCTATTAATGAAGCACAACTACATTTTCGACCGAGACAATGGCCCTCCCTATCACCGTATCTCCGTATAGCGAATAATGCTTCCGAGATTAAGACATTATTTGCGAGATACACTTACATCGCGTGGCATTCTGTGTATAGTAATGACGGCGTACCGCTTTCGGGATTGTCTATGCGTATGCGAAAGAGAGAGACGGGCTGTGATAACTACCTTCGGTTTGCGTTCCCTCTGAAGCAATTTTCACCGACTAACTGACCTACCTGCTTATACGTGCCGCGATCAAGACCGCCCATCCTCGGAGCATTTATATCGCTGTAGCGGCCGAGAAGTACGGACGTACGTAATATTTTGCCTAGGCACGAGCATCGCTCGGGATATACAGCTATCGGTAAATTATGGCCATTAAATTATGAATATAGCGGCGTGCGCATTTTACGAGAATTATTTTGCCATGTAAAGGGGAATTTATTCCTCGTGCGAACATTAATTCTTCGTGCGAATAATGGCAAGGTGAAGTGCCGAGATGCGGACCTAGCGAATCGATCGTGGATCGAAATCACGCCGTAACATCAGCGGGCACATGTAAGTTCGACATTTTTCAATGCGATTGACAAACGCGATTTCAATGCAGATAATTTACGCCGTTAAATCGGCTCGATCTGAACTTATTTATTAAATTATTATATTATTATATTATTATCAATTAAAGAATACGCGTTTCAAGAGATGGAGACTCGATCGTAATCGCCCCGTTAAAAGTTTACGATTATGTAACTTTATAGCATATTAAATTAAGAAAGGAATGGTCAATAATACATGCTGATTATAAATTATCGTAATGTCAGCAATCCTAGCGTGCCGCAGATAACAATGATATAAACATAATAGTACGATTCTTTAATAAAATAGTGATAGAAAAATTCGATGTTGCAGCTTTTTCTCCAAAGTAACATAAATTGCAAGTACATTAATGAGATTCTACCGGTGATTCTACCGATTCACAACTTCAAAAGAAGATACAGCTATTAAAATATCGTTAAATGGCAGGTGCGTTCTTAGAGATTGACATATTTGATCAGATCTATCAACGCTATGCTTTGAACAGTTAGATGATTTCTGCCACAACCTTGACTGGTTACTTGACTCTATACACCACGTAATCTTCTCGTTTTTCCCGAAGAAAATTGTGGCGTATCGTATGGCTTCGATTACCTGCTGCCTATACAAACACCTTAGAGTGCATACACATACATGAACCCTTAGGATGATGCCCGAAGATGGATAGTCATGGAGAATCTGATGCAAATACATAAATTCTTAGCGCTATATACGATTATGTCTTCCCTCTACCTTTCTGGACCAGTAAATGTTTTTCTCTGAGCTCACAAACAACATTCCACTCTAATTAAACTTCCACTCTAATTAAGAGTCGCCAATAAAAAAATGAAGCTAACAAAACGAGACAGACGCTTATATATAGATAAAAAAAATAGATTTGTTTTTCTAATAGTACATCTTTTTGAAACATCTATAAAAATGAGCATATTATTATATTTTGGATTCCAAACATCTTATAGCATTTTGTCATAATGCTGTAGCTTCTTTCTTTTTTCTCGTTCTCTTCCTGTTCTCTTCACCTCCGTGTCTCGCCACATTCGGAATTCAGGTAGGGAGAGAGAGAGGCCCTCTCACGATTATCAAAGGGGAGGAGTCAGTGGCGCGAGGAAACAGCGTCAGCGGTCTTCGCGCCAGATAAATCTACGTCGCGATCTGCGTTCAAGAACGTCGTTACTGCGTGTGTATACGCTCGCGCGCGCGCGCGCGCGCGCACCTGCAGGCTTCGAATGTGCGTGCCCGATTGTACAGGAGCGAGCTATCGTCCATCGCGATGGAGGTTTCCGAAGGTACGTCGGACTTAACAATCAGAAGAGGCGACCATATGGACCAGCTGTTACTGATATCACCCTAACTCAAATTTTGTTTTTCATAGAGAAATGAGTTGATGAATTATGATAATGTTTATAATGTGGGCTTATTTCGCTGGAAAAAGAGATGGTATTTTATCCAGATGAATCTAGTGGCCGATATTAACTGACTCGTATTTGAGTGTTACAATTATACTGAATACAAATTTTACATTGTGTGCGTGAAAGAAACGAAAGCAATATTTCATGACTGAATGCATGATATTATAATTGGCCTATCGGAAATCACTAATTACAAATTAGGTGATTGTTTAAAAATAACGCATACATTAGGGGGTGCAAGATATTATTACATTTCGATATGAAAAGAATGATTTTGCTAAAATATCTAAAAATTTAGCCAGTAACACTTCAAAATAATGTCGTTAAACCGAGCGTTAAACCATCAAAATAATTATGTAAAGAACTTAAACATGGTGGATAATGCTACAAAAAATTTTGACATTTTACAAGCTTGTGCGTCCTTCATTATTATTTTTAAAGTCAAACAAAGTTATTTTCAGAGTGCTTTATTTATCAAATTTTTAGATACTTCAGCAAAACCGTTCTTTCCGATAACGGTAGATAACTATTCTATTGACACATGTAGGTTACAGCAGCGAAAGTAGAAATACTAGTGATGTAGAAGTTGCTTTCGTCGGGAGTAGCTTTCATAAATAATGTATTTTCTGACACAGATGCGTAATCGATGCACCTGTATATCGCGCAAAACTCGTTGCGCGATTTACCTACTCCTGTCATCCGATTCGATTACCGTAAGAACCGGATTTCTGCATGATTGTCGAGAAATATGTATGTATGCCGACAAGGTGACTTTTGCGTCGAGTTGATACACGAGTCAAATCAACGAGTCGGAAATTCAACCGGATACCTACCCTACCGCTTTCTGTAGTCTATCGTTGGACGAGTACACGAATCACCTGCTTATCTAATGCCGTCAAGACTACGTGACTACATGTTCTTGAGAGCACACATCTCGCATCTCATTAGTCGTTGTTTTATTAGTCGTTGAGGCCTTGTAAATTGCAAAACTGTTTCTCGCGTTAGTGGATTTTACAATTCAAAAATAAAAGTACTGCTTACTCAGAAGCTTACAAAGCGGACGTGTCGCGTGCTTTCTGAAATATTTTAAAATAAAAGATAAGAATTATTTTAGACCGCATATATGAGAAACACAATCAATATTAAAAATTAAATGCCTATAACGGTCAAAAGCTGGATCTTTAATGCTTAAGGCTCCTGAGTCATTTCAGCCATATTAAATCGTGACGTCATAAGTGAGAAATGAAATCAACGCGTTGATTTTTCTTGCATACCATTCGTAATAAATAAAGAGAATTTGGATGAAACGAAATGATGAGATCACTTTGAAATACTTGTAAAAATTATTTTTATTCTTCTTATCTCCCCTGATAGTCGGTAAAGAGTTGAAAAAAACTCGTGAAGTGAAAATAGAGTACGCATGCACATGGAGTAAAACCTAGTAAACGCACTTTACGTGCTTTTTACGACTATTTACTGACTGTTAAGGGAAATAAAGATAATTTTCGTCCACTTTTACAAGTGTTTTAAAGCGATCTTATCATTTCATTTCATCCAAATCTCTTATCAAATAGCATGCAAGAAAACTAATGTGTCGCTTTACATTTTCGCTTATGACATTACGATTCAATATGGAGTGAGTACTCAGGAGTAATTCAATATGAGGGGGTGAGGGTTATATATATGTATATATATATAT
>Ga0157362_1000737_pt1 | contig 12035 bp, 11 predicted proteins | sample AttlaeALBM3_FD_111480 | JGI IMG/M metagenome (GOLD analysis project Ga0157362, IMG submission 111480) | Fungus gardens microbial communities from leaf cutter ant in Ribeirão Preto, State of São Paulo, Brazil - Atta laevigata ALBM3 | ecosystem: Host-associated > Fungi > Mycelium > Unclassified ... | reverse complement strand
GATGTCGAGATTCTGGTCGATGCGACCGACATTGACCGGCACGACAACGAATTGCGATTCGAGCCACTGTGCCACTTCGGGCTGCTCGAAGATGCCAGCAAGCATGCGGCAGTCAGGGCACCAGTTGCCGCCAAAATCGATCAGAACCTTGCGCTTGGTGCGGGCCGCAGTGGCGAAGGCTTCCTCAACCTGTTTCTTGGCCAGTGCGATATCCGGATAGACATCCTTCGCCGGGGTGATCTGCACATCCTTGTCGAGCACCGGCGGCGCAGGTGGCCCGTCCTTTGCATAAGCCACGTTGCTGGTGAGGGCAGGGGCCGCCACGGAAAGCGTCGAGAGACCGAGGGCAAGGGACGTCAAAACACCGAATTTGCGATGGAACACGAGGCGGGCCTTTCGGATGGCAGAGGCATTCGGGCAGGACAGCTGGACCAGAGGCCCAGAGATAAAAGCGCCTGTCCGATGGCGGGGGGTTGAAAGTCTGACAGAGTATGAAATGTTCCCTGTCCCGTGGGAATACAAGAGAGCGAGGAACGCATCATGAAACAGCGCCAGCCAGTGGGCGACCCGGGCACAGAGGTCTCGATCACCACAACCCTGCTTCGGACCATCGGGCTTGTTGGTCTGACGCTCGTCCTCGCCTGCCTGATCCGTTTCGTGCCCTTTCTCTCTCACGGCGTTCAGTATGTTGCAGGCACGCAAATCTGGCAGAAGCTTTATGCACTGCTGGGTATCGATACGAGCCTCGGGCGTGAGCAGCTTATCCTGATCGGGATCATGATGGCCTGCTTCATTGTGGCTTTGGCTGTGCAGACCGGTCTGGTTTACGCGTGGTCGCGTTTCCGGCGCTGAGAGAGCCAGGCCAACACGGCGAGCAGCAGCCAGGAGAGCATCGTGAGCGTGCCGCCCCAGGGCGCAATGAAACCGAGGGCTGGGCCGTTCAGGGCCAGCATCACCACCGGGGCAACAAAAAGGACCATGCCGAGCGCCATGAGGTAGGCCGCCCAGCGCAGGTCATTCCAGCCGCTCAACGCAATGCCCAAAAGCGCGATGGCGTGCCACATGAGCATCTCGACCCCTCGTGCCAGCATGGCTCTGCCGCCGGTGACGAAATGCGTATCCGGCAGATGGGCATCAAGCGCAGCTAGCATGACGCCGGCGCAGCCGGACAGCCCGGCCAGGGTCAGAATCAAACGTTGCCATCTCATCATGGGAAGCACACTCTTCATTACTGCGCGGTTCAACCGGGAAAACAAACCTTTACCACGCGCGTTGCACCGCCGGGATAACGAGAATGAGGGAACGCCCATGAAATTCGGATTAAGACCAGAGCTGCGTATCGGTCTTGCGCTTTTGCCGCTTTGTGCCTGTACGCCGGCCTATCCGAAGCTGCCCCCTCTTCCAGACAAGGCCCCGCCTTTCACGACGGCCGATGCCGCCTTCCTGCAGCAGGCGAACGAGCATGACCTGACACAGATCGCGCTGGCAAAGCTGACAGTCGACCATGCGCGATCAAACGACGTGAAGACGCTGGGTCAGGACGCGCTGAAGGATTACGAGGCCCACCGCAAGACGCTCTCGACGCTGGCAGGCAAGCATGACCTTGCCCTTACAACCACCGTGCTGGCCGCCGATCAGGAGAAGACAGACCGACTGTCAAAGCTGCACGGCCCCGCATTCGATCGCGCCTATATGAAGGCGATACGCGACGACGCGCAGGCCAATCAGGCTTCCATCGGGACGGTGTTTACCACCACCAAGGACAGTGATGTGAAAGCAGCCGCGACCGATCTGCAGAAGCTCGATCAGCGCTATATCTCCTCAGCCTTCAGCTGGCTGCCGCAACTCGCAACGCGCAAGCACCGGTCCGGCACTCATCGATGAGTGTACGCCTCGATCGCATTGTGACGCGCGGTGGTGATGGCGGGATGACATCCCTCGGCGATGGCGAGCGCGTGCGCAAGGATGATCCGTTGATCGAGGCCATGGGCTGCCTCGACGAACTCAACGCAACTGTCGGTCTGGTGCGCCTTGCTGGTGCGTGTCAGGAGCAGCTCGCACGGGTGCAGAATATTCTGTTCGATATCGGAGCCGTTCTGTGCATGCCTGGGCGCGACATGCCGCAAGCGCTCGCGGCGGATCAGATTGAATGGCTGGAGCGAGAAATCGAGGTGCTGCGTGCAAGGCAGGAACCACTCAGGAGTTTCGTGCTGCCCGGTGGGAGTGCCGGATCGAGTTGGGCGCATCTGGCCCGAACGATCACCCGACGGGCCGAGCGGCGGATCGTCTCGCTCGATCAGACGCGACTGGCTGGCGCAGCAGCGTTTCTGAACAGGCTTTCAGACTACTTCTTTGTTCTCGCCCGTCATCTCAATGACGATGGGCGCAACGATGTTCTCTGGCAGCGCGATCCTGTGTGAATTGTGTCACGGTTCCAGCTTCTGCGCGTTCTGTGAGATTCTCCGCGCAGCTGGCCCCGGTGCACTCGCGTTGCGCCCTGACGGGGTGGGGCGGATAGTCCCTCATCCTGCCATTGAACCGCCGATGCATTTGAGGGCGAGCGACGAACAAATGGTATGACGGAACAAATAACTGTGATATGCGTCGTTCCGTTACGCCATAAGCCCTCGGTTGCGAGGGAATGTGAATTTCTGTCATCGCATCCGTTATTATGACGAACTATGTGACGGTAGGCAAAATCATCTTGTGGGATGTAATAGAAGCCCGTCATTTCTGTTTTGCGCCCAAGTATTTCACAAAGTCATATTTGTTACGCAGTCGCGAATAACGAGGCCGGATTACTTTCCGCGTGGTGACATAGGGAAATAATTGGTCTAGGAGCAGGGGCAAATATGAACGCCTCAGAAATTATCAGAGAGACTAGTTGTCTCCCGCGTCAGGATTATGACTTCAAGGTAATGGCAGAAGTAATATCTTTCTACCGGAAGAAATAAAGTGGATATGAACCCGGATTTATCAAGTAAAGACGACCGTACAGAGAACGAAATCAGCGAGGATTCTCTCCGCCTCGCTCTCGAACGCCTGGGGGCCAATAATCGCAAGCGCCCCGGTCATGTCACCCATACCAAATCATCTCCCGAGCCGCGCCGCCGTCGTTTCGTGCAGGAAGGGCAGGTTGTCGTCGAGCACCATCAGGTATCACGCACGACACAGCGTGCCGCGCCTGCGACGAGCGATGACCAGAGCGATGAGATCAATCGCCTGCGCAACCTCGTCAAACTCGAACAGCGCCGGGCAGAAGATGCCCAGAGGGAACTGAGCGACGCTCAGGTACAGTTGCGTACGCTGGAGACGCATCTCGTGCACGAAAAACTGCACGTCAAGGAGCTCAAGACGCGCTGTGCCGATATCGAGCAGGCGCTGCTCGACTCTCAGGTTATGGTCGAGCGCCTGCGCGAGCAGGCACCGGCACCCAAAATGGCCGTTGAGCGCGTTGCACTTTCGGGCGCGGAAGGTGTCAGGAAGACTCGCGGGCCTGGTCGTCCGCCCAAGGTCCGGCCGCCCGTTGATCCTTCCAATGAGCCTGAGCCGGTTCAGTGGTGGAAAGACTGAGGCAGCAAGCACCGCACCTGCCGGGCAGGATGTTCGAATTGGCCGGGCGACAAGCCCGGCTAATCTGTTTTGGGGCTATGGGGCCTGAGGGTGAGGCAACGAGATGCACGATGCTCGGACCAGGCCGTGCTTGCGCCTCAGGCCTGTAGCAGGCTCGTCCGTTATCCGGGCTTGCGGGACTGCGCCAGCTGACGCGCAAACCAGACCAGGCTTGCTGCAAACACGACAAGGCCGATGATTTGTGCTGTGCCTGCGCCGACCGGCAACGCGAGGAGATCGCCGTGGCCGCTCATGCCGCTCAGCACGGCAACCACGACACCGATTAGGCTTTCGCCAACGATGAAGCCCGAGGCAATCATCGTGCCGGCACTGTCATCGTCATGCACGTCGTTACGATGGGCCTTGTCGAATAGCCGACCGATAACGGCGCCGATGGCGATGGTGACCGATACATCGGCAGGAAGATAGATGCCCATGCCGACAGCCAAAGGCGGCAGGGCAAGGTTACGTAGCCTGAACAGGCGGTCGATCACGATCAGGGCCGCGCCAATCGCAGCGCCGATCAGGATCATGGTCCAGTCAAGGTTACGCAGCAGAATACCGCGTGCCAGATCGACCATAAGGGCGGGCTGCGGTGCGGCGAGGGCGCGTGTGGGATCCATGTCCGGACGAGGCATTGTGCCGACAAAACCATAGGCCTGATATAGCACGTTCAACACGGGCGGGATGATCAGGGCGCCCACCACGCAGCCAACCAGCAGCACGACTTCCTGCTTCCAGGGAGCGGCCCCGACAAGCTGGCCGGTTTTCAAATCCTGCAGATTGTCGTTTGAAATCGCGGCCGAGCCGGTGAGGGCCGTAAGCACGAACAGGATATAGGCAATGGCAATATGCTGGTCATGGGCCGAGAGTGCGTCCGGCACCAGATGAAGGGCTTCCAGCCCCATCAGGGCCATGCAAAGCGCCACGACACTGATGATCGAGATGCCGGAGATGGGAGACGAGGAGGACCCGATAATCCCGGCCATGTAGCCGCAGGCGCTGGCTACCAGAAACCCGATGAACAGACAGGCAGCGAGGCCGAGAGCCAGCATGACCACCAGCAGGAAATCATGCGGTGTGACGGGCCACAGGAAGAGCGTATACAGAGCGCCCAATCCGAGAACGAGCGCTGCGAGCAGGATGTTCATGATGGCGGGGGGCAGGTCGCGGTCCGTCTCGTCCAGCGTCTGGCGATGCGTGCCCGAAAAGGCTTCCCTCAGGCCACGCGCGACGGGGCTGAGCAGAGAACCAACGGTCCAGAGTGCCGCGATGGCGATTGTGCCAGCGCCCATGAAACGCACCTTGTGCACCCATATCCCTGTCGCGAAATCGGTCGCTGAAACGCCAGCCGGGTGGGGCAGAATGGCCGTGAGCCAGGGCACGGCAATTCCCCAGCCCAGCACAACGCCGCCCAGCATGGCGAGCCCGCCTGTCAGCCCGACCAGATAGCCCGTACCGATCAGAGCAAAGGAGTACGCCCCCTGCAGGCGGAAGATGGACTGACCGAGACTGAGCGTCAGGCTCCAGCCATCCTGCATCACGCGCAAGCCGGTGCTCATGAAGGTCACGACAGCAGCAAGCACGCTGCCACGGATCAGGGATCTGAGCGCCTGCTGGTTCCCTTCCGGAGACGCAACGCGCAGGATCTCCGCGCAGGCAACGCCCTCGGGGTAGGGCAGGGCGCTATGGGTGACCAGTGCGCGACGCAGCGGGATTGTGAACAGAACGCCTGTTGCGCCACCGAGCAACGTGATGAAAAAGCTCTGCCAGAACGGAAAACCGCCCCAGAATCCGATCATGACCAGACCGGGGATGGTGGCAAAAACGCAGCTCAACGTTCCCGCAGCCGAAGCCTGTGTCTGGACCAGATTGTTTTCCAGAATCGTGCTGCCACCGAGGGCCCGCAGGACGGCCATGGATATGACGGTCGCAGGAATGGACGAGGCAAAGGTCAGGCCGATCTTGAGGCCAAGATAGACATTGGACGCGGTGAAGATGACCGTAATCAGGGCGCCGAGAATGAGTCCTCTTATGGTTAATTCCCGTGTCGCCTTGCTCATGCTGTCTCTCTGTGTCGATGTCGTAAGGAGCTGGTCCTACGACGAAGCGATCAGAAACGAAAGACGAAGTTGGACTGGTAGTAACTTCCGCTCTTGCCACCAGCCGTGCGCAACCCGTCCGAGCCGATGAAGCGCGCGCCATATTGGGTCCATGTGAGGTGACGATTGAGCTGCAGCGTCAGCGAGGCCTGCGGCACAACGCCGATAAACCCGCCATGCAGGTTATTGAAGGTGTAAGCGCCCGAGGGACCGTAAATAGCATCATCCGTCGATTCACGCCAGAAGAAGGGGCTCTTGAACTGAAGGCTGAGCCAGTTGCGTGGCGTGATGCGCAGGACTGGCGACAGGCTCACGAGGTTGCTGGGCGCAATATAGGTCGTGGTATCGAGATAGTTCGTCTGCGGGTTGAACGGGGCGATGTAGGTGCCGATGGTGCCGTTACTGCTCCTTGAGGAACCACCGGAATATAAATCGGCCTGAACACCGATGAAGGGATGCAGCGGCGAGGGCGTATGGCGATAGCCTGCGATGGCGTTGAAGGCGTAAGCCGAGACGGCGCGGTTCTGTCCGGTACGGTTCAGTTCGAAACTGCCCCCCTGATAGAGCCCACCCACCGAGAATTCGAAGGATGGCGCGCCGCCATACCAGCGAAATCCGTAATCCTGACGCGCCGTCGTCCCATTGAGCGTCGACCGGTTATAGGCGAGGGCCGCCGAACTGCCGCCCAGGCGAAAGGCAATCAGGAAGAGGTCCAGAAAGGACGACACGCGCTCTGCCCCAAGAGAGAAGGAAGGCGGTGCCCAGGTGACGTCGATACCGTGCAGACGCGTGCTCCAGTCGACGCGGTCATGGAACATCTTGTTGAACGTCACATTCGTGCCGACGAAATCGTAGACATCTGCACGCAGGCGCGGCCAGATGGCATAGCCGCGCACACCGTTCCAGGAAAGGGGAACGTTGGGTGTCTCACGGTTGTAGAGAATATAGGACGGTGCATCGAGAAACTGCTGGCGCCCCAAAATCACCCCGGCCTTTGCGCCAGCAAGCCTGGAGCGCAGTTCCACAAACCCCTGTTGCAGGTCGAGGCGCTTGCGATAGGTGGTGTTATAGCCAAACCCGCCCCAGCCAGCCGCATCGCCATTCACGAGTTGGCCGAAGAACCGCACATGCTCGCCCAGATGAAGATCGGCACCATAGAGGTTGCGCACGGCAAATCGCCCTGAGCCTGCCGGGCCACGTGTCCCGAGAAACGGCGTCTCCTCCGACCAGTTGCGCAGGCGGGTTTCCCCGGAAAAGCTGAGCCACCAACGGCCACTGGCATTGAGCGGGATGTATTTGATGGCATCGAACAGGTCATCATGGCGCTTCCTGTCACGCAGGAAAGACCAGTCTTCCGCCCAGGGGGCGACACCGTAGCGGCCTATCGGGCCGAACCCGGCAGATTCACCGTTTCCCCGCGTGAAAACGCCCCAATCGCCCTGCGTCCCGTGCGGGGGGCGGTTTTGAAGCGGGGTCACGCGTCGCGGCTGCCCCACCGGCCCGGCATGGGGAAAGTTCTGGATTTCGGGTCGGCTGGTGCCGCTTACCGTCACCTGTTCTTCTGCCGCTGTGGGATCAACCCGCGGTTTCTGGCGTGAAACCGATGGGGCGGTCGTCGCCGTGCGGCCTGTGTTGACCAGATTGATGGTTTCGCCATGCGCGGCGCAGGGAAGCGAGCCTGCAAGCAGGAGCAGGGCAGGCAGGACAGGATATGGGCGCATGACGAAACGTTCCGGAGAAAGATGGTTCCCCAGCGTATCAGCATAAAACGAGAATACAAAGTGTTTCTATAAAAACACTAAATACTTGTGTGGTTTAGTTCGTGTGGGCAGTGAACTTTGCCGGGCGCAAATGGGTCTGGTTGTAGTCGAGCTGCTCACGGCTGAGCTGGAAGCCGATCTTCAGGGAGTAGTTGGTAAGTTGCAGATCGGGCGAAGCAGGCACATCGATGATGCGCACCGGCGTACGCAACGAAACGGTGGACTGGTTGCCGGCAAATGAGACAGGAACCTCGAATTCCTTCTTGTCGATGATCTTGCCGTCGCGCATCACGGCCACGAAATAGGGCAGGACGATATCCTTGCCATCAGAGGCCGGGCCGCGCTCGACCGTAATGCCCAGGCTGAGGCGTGAGCGAACGGTTTTCTTGGGCGCACCTTCACAATTGCCGGTCAGACCGCTCATGGCCGCATGGGTCACAAGGCTGCCTGCATCCAGTCCGTGGCCGTCATACTGATAATAATCGGCTGCCGAACTCAGGATTTCGACCGGAGGGCAGACAGGGGCAAAGGCGCTTTGATCGTCCTGATCACACGCTGTGAGGGCTGTGCCCGTGCCGAGTATGGCGAGGAGAGGGAGGAACTGGCGGGCATATCTGGTCATGAACAAGGCTCTCGTCTATTCACCGGTGCGGAAACCGAGCCCGGTATGGTATGGTAGCGACACAACGCCAAATGATCATGCAATAACGGCCTCACATCAATCATGGGCTTGCATACTGGCAACGGGTTGCGTAGCTCCCATATGCGAGCCCATATCGCGAAGCGTTGCATCATCTGACATGCGTGCTGCCATGGGGCTTGTTCGCATATACCGCCTGCCGTGAGATTGGGGAACACCATGCCCGACACCTTGACCACTTCACGCCCGCAAGAGACCTCGGAGCAGGCGTCCGGGGCACAAACGCTTCGCGTTCTTCTGGCCGGGCCGCGTGGCTTCTGTGCTGGCGTGGACCGGGCCATCCGCGTGGTGGAAGAAGCCATCCGCCGTTATGGCGCCCCTGTCTATGTCCGCCACGAGATCGTGCATAACCGCACTGTTGTCGAGAATCTCGAGGAGCAGGGAGCGATCTTCGTTGAGGAGCTCGACGAGGTCCCTGCGGATGGCCATGTCGTGTTTTCGGCGCATGGCGTGCCGAAATCGGTGCCGGCCGAGGCACAGCGTCGCAACCTGCTTTATCTGGATGCGACCTGCCCGCTGGTCTCGAAAGTGCATCGTGAAGCCGAGCGCCATTTTGCCGGTGGTGGTCCCGATGCCCGTCATATCCTCATGATCGGCCATGCAGGCCATCCTGAAGTGGTCGGCACGATGGGCCAGCTGCCCAACGGTGCAGTGACGCTCATCAACGATGCGGAAGAAGCCCGTACCGTCCAGCCCGCTGACCCGACGCGTCTTGCCTTCATCACCCAGACGACGCTTTCGGTGGATGATACATCAGAGATCGTCGCGATCCTGCGTGAGCGTTTCCCGCTCATCGAAGGGCCGAAGAAGGAAGATATCTGCTACGCCACCACCAATCGTCAGGAAGCCGTGAAGGCCATTGCGCCGGAGAGCGACCTGGTGATCGTGATTGGTTCGCCCAACTCGTCGAATTCGCAGCGCCTGCGTGAAGTGGCCGAGCGCTCGGGCGCCAAGCGTGCGCTTCTTGTGCCCAAGCTGGCGGCGCTCGACTGGAGCGTGCTTGAAGGTGTTTCCACGGTCGGGATCACGGCAGGTGCCTCGGCACCTGAATCGCTGGTTCAGGAAATGGTCGATGCCCTCTCCACGCGCTACAAGCTCGATATCGAGGAGCGTATCGTGAAGAAGGAAAACGTGGCGTTCCGTCTGCCTAGCCCGCTCGGCGAACCCGTCTGAGATCTGGCGGAACACGCATGAACGCTTTTCTGTCCGCCTGAATCGATGGCGGTCTATACAACCATCCCGCCGGAGACGCTTGAGGCGTTTCTGGCGGAATACGATCTCGGTCCGCTCAAGAGCGTGGATGGGATCGCCGAGGGTGTCGAGAACACCAATTATCTGATCGAGACCGAAGCCGGACGTGCGATCCTCACCCTGTATGAAAAGCGGGTGAATGAGGCCGAACTACCCTGGTTTCTTGGCCTGATGCAGCACCTTGCCCGTCGTGGTCTCAAATGCCCGACCCCGGTAATTGCGCGTGACGGCGTTGCCCTGCGGCGCCTCATGGATCGTCCGGCAGCCATCACGACCTTTCTCACTGGTCGTCCGATCGTCACGATCACAGCGGGAGCGTGCTTCTCGCTGGGGCAGGCGCTAGCGCGGTTGCACCTGCTGGGAGACGGCTTTCGGGCGCGTCGTGAAAACAGTCTTGGCCCGCAGGCCTGGCAACCATTGCTCGATTCCTGCCACGAGGCAGGGGACAGCCTGTATCCGGGCCTGACTGAAGAGCTTCAGCTTGCCATCGCCGATGTGCTGAAAGCATGGCCGCAGGAAGGGACCCTCCCGCAGGGGCAGATCCATGCAGATCTCTTTCCGGACAACGTGTTTTTTGAGGGCGGGAACGTCTCGGGGCTGATCGATTTCTACTTCGCCTGCACCGATCTCTATGCCTATGACCTCGCGATCTGCCTCAATGCGTGGTGCTTTCCTGACGAGCAGACAGCATCGCCTGCACTCATTGCCGGGATGATGGGGGGCTATCAATCCGTGCGGCCTCTCGCGGCTGAGGAAAAGGCGGCCATGCCAGCGCTCGTTCAGGGGGCAGCCATCCGTTTTCTGCTGACCCGGCTCTTTGACTGGATCAACACGCCAGCGGATGCAATCGTCACACGCAAGGACCCGCTGGCCTATCATCACAGGCTTCGAGCCTGGCGCGAGAATGCGAAGGGGTTGCTCCATGTCTGAGGCAGCCAAGCCACCGCTCCCCGAGGGCGCGCCGCACGTCGAGATCTGGACCGATGGGGGCTGTCGCCCCAATCCGGGACCCGGAGGCTGGGGCGCGTTGCTCTGTGCCAACGGGCATGAGCGCGAGCTTTCGGGTGGTGAACCCGAGACCACCAATAACCGCATGGAACTCACGGCAGCCGCTGAGGCGCTTGAAGCGCTCAACCGGCCCTGCCATGTGACGCTCCATACCGACAGCGAGTATCTGCGTAATGGCATCACGCGCTGGCATACTGGCTGGGTGAGGCGCAATTGGCGCAATGCGGCAGGTGATCCGGTCAAGAATATGGATCTGTGGCAGCGTATCCTGGAAGCGGAAAAGCGCCACCATGTGACCTGGCTCTGGGTGCGCGGTCATAGCGGCAACGTCAATAACGAACGCGTGGACCAGCTTGCCACAGCTGGGCGCGAGGCTATCGAGCGGGGCTGATTGCCCTGGCCATCGCTGGCCGACACAGATCCCTGTTAAATCTCTCTTTCTAGTCCTGCTCAGGCAAGCGACTGCCCGATGTCTCGGGCTCTCGCCGGGTCACAACGCTGTCGGGCATAGCGGGGCGTTCCCCCGCGCATCCAGGCCTTCCAGAAACCCCGCATCAGACGGGCAGGCAGATACGATGGGCGATGTCGGTCGCGTTATCGGCGTCCTGCATCAGGCCGAGCAGCTTGAGCTCGTCCACATATTGCTCGACCTGCACCCGAAGCGGATGCCCTGTAACCGGATGGCTGGTGATTTCACGATCCAGCATGCCCTTCGCATCGTCCGGTGCGTCCTTGTCCTTGTCCCATAGCAACGCCAGTTCGTCGCGATGCGCGGGGAATTCGTGCTGGGCATCGCTGAGCGCGGCGGTGAGGGCAGCAGCGAGGCCGGGGTCCTGAGCCAGAGCCTTGGTTGCAATACCGAGCGTAAGATCGATTCTTTCGCGTTCAGCCCCCGTCATGCTGTCGAGCATGTTCCAGCTGATCCCTTTGGTCTGTTGCAGGATTCGCCATCCCATCGGGTCGTGCACGGCGACGGCATCCAGCTCCCCTGCGCGCAGGGCATCGGCCATATCGTCTGCAGGAATCGCGACCCAATGGACCGAATCGGTTGGATGCAGTCCGCGTCGACGAAGCTGGATGCTGACGAATCGGCGGTCTGCACCCTCGAGGCTCACGACACCAATCTTCTTCCCAGCGAGGTCAGCCACCTTGTGCAGCTTCAGGTCGCGTCGCACCAGAAGCCGGTAGCTCCCGCCCCTGACGCCGCAGGCCAGTTTCGCCGGCAGATCTTCGGCGTCATCCTGATAGAGCGCAGGCAGCCAGTCGAGCAGGGGGCTGAGCGCGGCATCAGCGCGACCGTTCTGCACAGCATCGATCGCACTGTTTCCGCCGCCCACCTCGACGATATCGACCTGCAGATTGTAGCGCCCGAAAAGCCCCTGCTGGCATAGCCAGAGCAGGGGATCATAATCCGGTTCGGGCCAGGCGAGGCGTACGCGCCTTGGCTTTCCATCTGTCGCGATGCGGGTGCGATGATGAAAAACATGCCGTGATTGCAGGACTGTAGCGAGAATGATGCCGCCTGCACCCATGAGAACAAGTCGGCGGGAGGGCGCTGCCATCAGAAGAAAAACTCCATATGCAAAAAAAATGGCAAAGGGG
>Ga0157362_1000736_pt1 | contig 12043 bp, 5 predicted proteins | sample AttlaeALBM3_FD_111480 | JGI IMG/M metagenome (GOLD analysis project Ga0157362, IMG submission 111480) | Fungus gardens microbial communities from leaf cutter ant in Ribeirão Preto, State of São Paulo, Brazil - Atta laevigata ALBM3 | ecosystem: Host-associated > Fungi > Mycelium > Unclassified ... | reverse complement strand
TTTAAATTCAGCAACCATTCGCCCAGCATTTTTATCTTTCTCATTCCAAATAATCAAGAACAATTACTTTTGATACATCTAAAATATTTTTATAATAATATTATTTTAATGAGGATTTACACATTCGATTTCTTCAAGCATTCAACGCAAAATTATCCGATCAAAATACTTTGATCTAAATTTGAATTGTTTATTCATCGATTATTTTTTCTCCAATCTTTATTTAGTATTTTCATTCTAATAACATTTTATTTAGTAATAAGATTTGTGTACTAACAGCAGTGTTGTTTCTGAACTCGTGAAATATACACGCATGAAAAATTATTTCAAAAAATTATTTCAAAAGCGATTATCATTAATAATTACTGACAATAATCGATAAATGATACAAATATCACTATTATATTATAATAATAATAATGTTTCATATTAACACCATAAATAAAATTATAAAATATAATTAGTTCCTGGATAACTTAATATAACGATGCAAAAGGTCGATTTTATTCGTATCAAATATGCGTTAAAAAAGAATAACGGATGAAATGAATTATTACGCAGTAATTCTTTCAGTATGTGTTATTATTTAAAAGAGTTTAATTTCGTTTTAGTGAGCGATAAATACAGAAATTTGTCACATTAAATTTTAGAATGTAGCGGACACGCGAATAAGTAATTTTGATATATAAACCAATGAGCGCAAGATTAGTTAATAATTAATATAATTAATAATGACTGATGTATTTTCGAATGGAATTAGCTTGTATTGTACATAGAATTAGCGTTATGAAATACGTTACGAGACACAATATGAGATAACAATTTTCATATTTATTCTTCACGCGTCGATCATTTTCTTTTATCACAAGAAATGGATAATAACCGCATCGTAACTCAGTCTCTATGTGTTGATATATTATTCGTCATAACTAACCGATCACTTTTTGCAAATAAAAAACACATTTGCTTTTAATCGCCACATAAACACGTATTTCGAGCATTACGTACATTCTGTCTGTTCTGTTATTCAATAGTAAATTTTTCACATCATAAAAAAGCAATAAGTACGACAAAAAGCTTAAAACGCACAAATTAGGAAAATTGACGTAATTAGCATATGAATATATCGGTCGAATAATATTTTTAATGCAAGATTATATTAATATATACAATCTCAAATTTTGCATTTTTGCCGTTTTGTTATCGAAAAAATTAAACAATTAAATCCTATTATCTTTTAACGCTAGAAGTACTAATGTTTTTTTACTCACTGAAAGAATCAAACAAATAAATTACTACAAAAGTAAACAAAGTTGAAAAACCAAATACTTGATCAATATAAAAGACAATTGTGTATTCAAAAATAAAAAAATTTCAGAATTCTGTCTTTAACACAAAACGTATAATAACTGCTTGGTACTTCTAGTTAAAAAAAAACGTATTAAAATTTATTATAACATGCGATTATTTATGACGCATGAGTAACAAATTATCATCAAAAGTAAGAAATGCGAAATATGTAGTTATTTCTCACAATCCCGATATTTTATTGTTTCTAAAATAAAGTTAAAAAAGATAAAGTGAAGATAAATTGAAGTGAAAGTAAATTAAAGATAAAAAAGTCAAGATGAAAAAATATTATGTGTTCAACTTGAAATAAAGAACGTGACCCAACAAATGGATGAAAATAATATCTTCTTTCTCCATCGACGTTTCTTCCACTCCCTCTTGTATTCTCATTTCGGAACTTATTCTCAACATCAACATATCAATTCTTGGCCGGTATTCTTTTCAGTCGCATTATATCGAATCGTCGGTAATTACGCCCCTTAACCTTGTTCTCAATTTCTTTATATCTCCCACACATTGCATCTACGTAATTTCTATAAAGGGATCTCATATAAAGGACTGGTAGAGTCTGACGTAGTTTTGGCATATAAATAAACAGTAATCTTGAAATTACAGAGAATAAAGCATCCTAGGAAATAGACTGGCAAAGAAGTATCTCTGAAGTACCTCTATCTTTGAAGTACCTCTATAATCAAGCTTACAAGTGTTTGTGAAATTTGATCTTCAACGTACAATTTAATTTCAGTAATAATATGAGATAAAATCGAGAGAGTTTCCTGTCAATCAATTATCTCTATACATAGTTAATTACATAGTTAAAAACAATAATTATTCTTCATAAATGAAACACAAAGCAATGAAACCTCTATAGCAATTTTGTATTTTAAAATACATATATTAGTTTCCATTTTTTATGTCAAAAATCTCCAAAGTAATAAATTGTCATTATAACAATGATTTAAAATCATTTTTCGTCGTTTGATGTCAATGAATTAAATAATGATGTACAATATAATATTTGTGACGATATATTATTGCCATTTAATTATCACTCAAGACATATATATTGAATAAATAATGAATAATATTGTTAATTATTATATATCTTAATTAGGCAATAATTATAAGAGTAAATAAGTATATACTTATTTACTCCCCTATCATAATTTGGCAGTTATTGGCGCAATACATCAGCCCAATATATGTAATGCATGCCAGTGTTTAACCAATGAATTATGGTATTAGGTTGCAATTACTGCCTAATTAAAAAAAATAATAATTAATAATATTATTTCATTATTGATTCATTGTAGCTATTCTTATGCTTATCTTTGCAAGAAGCAAAGATAAAAAGTTTATGAAGATATATATTTCTTTTAGATAATCAGATTTTTCCCGAGTTTAAAACGTTGCACGCTGTATACTTGCAAAATTTTCAATTAAAAATTGCAACTATCTCTTCTATATTAAATCTACATCAAGATGTTCAATCACGAAAAGGCTACGTAAAACATTCATGGTTCCGTTACATATACACGAGTACTTTTACGTGGCAGGCGGCCGCGCAGCATAGTCACGTGAATCCTAACGATATAATCATTTAATGGAGTTTCTGCCGTATCCCGATATCTATGTTTGAGGATGGAAAGAGAAAAATACGCAGCAACATTTTTTCCGTGTTATTACATTATGATTCGCTCGGTAAATGAAATTCAGATAAACTAAGACCAGTACGATTAAACGACTTATTGTGATTCGAGACGCTTTGGCGAATCGGCAGTGCTCTCGAAAATATTGTTCTAGGTGAAAAACAGTTATTCTATCCTAAAATAATTCTTTTTTACTCCGCTTATTGTTAGAGCAAATTTTCTAAAAATCTTGAAGTGTTGTGAAAAAATTGCATTAGTCTTCTTTTTTAAAATTCTGCTATGAAATAAAATATATCATATATTTCCGAAATTAATTACAGAAATAATATAAATTCAATTAATCAAAATTTGAATTTTGTAGCTTCTAAATTTTAAGCAAAATTTGAATGGATTGTAATCCTACTAGTTCAGTCCGAAAATAAATAGAGAAGCATTCTCTATTGTCTCTATTTCTCTATTTCCAAAATATTGCATTTTTTATATTGATATATTATGATAGAATTAATGTAAACTAAGATATTATCTAATTGTGAGATTATATGTTCAATAAAATTATATTTGTATTGTAAAATTATATTTTTAAAAGTTTTAAAATCATGTATATCGACATATCTTGAGCTACAAATGATATAATATACAGATGAAGTTTTGAAAAGTCTCTAGGAATTTTTAAATTAGCCAAATTATCATAGAAATTCTTCGTTTCAGAAATTAGAGAATGTATTGTGATGTAAATTATTAAAATCATTTATACAACTTGTGCATTAAATTGTCTTGCATTACTAATGCGCTTTCTAATAAATTTGGAATCATCTTTTTCTTTTTGCTTTAAAGCGAAGCACAATTATGAACCTATTTAATATCAAATTAAAGGCTTTTGACGAAGTGGCAAGAATGCAAATTGATAAGGAAAAACTTTAGCTAATTTTTAGTAAGCTTTAGCTTAAAACGAATTTAATTCGATGCTTCGTTACCGAGATAATTAACATGGAAAATTCAAATGCTGCGAAAAAGGTATCTCATAAAATTTTCGCTTAAGAAGAGTTATCTCTAAGTTCTTGAATCCTTGAAGCATGTAACTTTTGCAAAATATCTTGCGCATATAAAATTGGTGATATTCCGCTCACAAGTCAAAGTTGGCATTAAAAATGTTGGATTAATTTTTCTGACATATCAACACGAATTTATTTATAAAATTATTTATTAATTACTTTACGAAAAGATTTGCTAAAGTATCTAAAAAATTTATTTAGATACAGATCTGAAAATTTTGTAGGACTGTAGGATAAAATAATTATCCAGGACGCTCGAGCAGCTGGTTGCTGAAATATGAAAACGTTTATTATTATTTATTATTTATTATAAATATCTTAATAATTTTGATATAATTCAATAAAACAAAAATAAAAATAGTTTTATGATTTCAAGAATAAATCAAATATAAGTAAATAGCCTATATAAGTCTCCGTGTTGTTAGGACATAAATAATGTATCTATAAGGTAAGGAGATATAATTCGCAAACAATTGAAATATATAACTTAGCAATGAAATTAACTTCAAAACTTAAGTCCTCTTCAGTGCAGGAGTCAAGCACAAACTATTGAAGATCCAAATTCAAATCCAGAATCAAAACGTTTGTAGTTAACATTAATGAGTAAATTCTAATTGTTTGAGAAGTATATGTTATCACCTTATAAACATTATGCACTAACAATCGTGAAAGCTCATTTAGACAATTTAATTGTAACCTAATAAAATTATTTTTAGATTTATATCTAACTGCATTTTTAGAGATTTCAGCAAAATCTTTCTTCCATGTACTCACATAGTTTAGAATGTACTTTTTTATAAAATGTCGATACAAACGCAATGATGAATCACGATGAATAATGTGAAAATGGCAAACAGCCTCATGCAGATTTGGATCAATCCGTGTTCAATCGGCTTGTCATAGTTGGACGCATCGCGTGACAATAAGGAAACACAGCGAAAACAACTCGCGAAAGGAACGCAACGAGCGAAGGAATGGACGGAATGAACGAGTGGCTAAGACAAATGGAGTCAGTATTTTACGTCGATGTAGACAGATACGCGATATCTCTGTCGAAAGAAGAACGACGTAAATAGACATGAGGAACAAGCGAGGACGAAGGGATATCAGTGTCGAAGTAGGGCGTCGAATAGGGAGAGGGTGTGCGTGGGACCGTACCTTTTGCAGGATTCTATCCCTTTCCCGCGGCGAAATCTGGGGGTACGTGGCCAAACCTGGTGGTCGATACGCGGGTCAGCAGTATGCTTCACTAACAGCGCCAATGGGGCGGTTTGTGAAATCCTCCTAGAACTAGTACAATCCAACTACGAAGTATTCCCCATTTCCGACACTGCGGGCTCCTCCAATTGCGATGGCTAAGTGCTCAGTAATGACCGTTGTTAATGTCCCGCTCGAGAGAAAGGTGAATTTTCCGAATTACACGAACGATATGATCGACGCTGAAAACACGCGCAAGCTTACCTCGAAATTCGCTAAATAGAAACTGAAATGGATCCATCCGAAATTCTCAGGATCATTTTTATTATCACACAGATCCACGTAGTGTAGCTATGCATTTTTTATCCTCCGATCAATATTTTTATATGTCCCATCCACTGTGTGAAAGATCGAAAAAATATTGACCACTTCAGATTCTTTAATCGTTTATATTTAAAATCCAATATAAGTAATTTATAATTCATATCAAGTTACAATTTTATATGTGTATATATATAGAACAATTTTTTGTACAAATTTAAAACGAGGTGTAATTATGGAGCTACTTAATTAGAGATTTTTGAGAAAGAAAGCATATATTACTCATATATTGAAAACGTTAATTAATTTTTACTAAGCTTTATATTCTCTATTTATAATTTTATCGTATATTTTGATATTTACGCGCATATTTTATATATATTTCATTCTCATTGTATTTTAATTCGTAATTTTGCTGAAAAATTTAACTTATTTTTCCATATCAAAATAATATAAATTTATCTAATTCATAGATATAATTATGTTACATTGTTATTTATGCTTCTTAATCCTTATTTTATTTTAGAAAGTCTAACAGCTTTTCGAGTAGATTTTCAAAGCAGATTGATGTCGCGACAGGTTCTCAAGAAAGGTTCTCCCTGTGAGAAGCTATTTGACGGATTGAAGAAACGACCGTCGCTTTGAGAAACTGCTTAGAGACGACGTGTTCTGGTTTCACAGTGCGTCCGTGCAATCGTTGTAAGATGCCACTTTGAGAAATTCCAAGGCTGTTGTGATATGTGACGCACTGCGAAAATAGTCGACATCTCTATTAACAGTCACATCGAAGTGAGATCAAACATCGTAATACGTTACAAAGAAAAATCAGTACATATTTCTTTTCTAGAAGCATCATTCAGATATCAACGTGTGCCAAACAATAATATTAATTTGTTGTAATCCAATAGAAATTTCGAATCTCATTTTACTTAAAATTTAAATTATATTACTTGTTAAGATATTTACAGTAAACATTTCAGTTCAGCATTTTATAACGTTTTGATCGATCCATTAAGGATTAAAATGCCTTAATAAAGGGATTAAATTATGACATTTATATATAACAAATATATATACAAATATACATATATTTTTCGCTTGTTACAATATATTTAATATTAAATATCTGATGAAAAAACTCTCCTGCTATTTGAAAATAACAAGCAAAATGACTTTTATCTTGAAATACTTCAGTTTAATTGATGATTTAAATTGGCTGATTAATTGCTTCCCAATTACCATTATCGCGATTTTCTCTCAACATATCAAAATTATTTCGTTTTTCTACCTTGCGATCAACAAAGCTAATCTACCTTTCGTTGTGCACAATAGTTGGTCTCACTAAAACTCCATTTCTTTCTCGCTATCTCCTCCCCCCCCCTATCTTTTTCTTTCTTTCTCGTTTTCTCTTTTCCTTCCATCTTCGCTTTATCTCGTCATTGTTGAATCGCAAGGTTGCTTGTCACGGAACAGAAGTGGATCTGAGACCGAGTAGACTGAAACCACGAGATTGAAAATCGATTTTCAACCTGGTGACAAAATAGTCACCTATTTGCCATGCTTATTCAATTAACGAAAATTAGTAAGAATTTGCAGTGCGGTCCACGAGCAAGCGAATAAAAAAAATTACGGATAAATGAACATACACCACGATTCATTAATGCTTTAGTATTTTCGAAATTTATATTAGAGTTGCTAAGACATACTTTTTTAGTCGACCACATTACATTTCGTGTGTCAAGACTGTTGATTAAACAGAATTATACTTTTATTAATCAATTTATATTATATTATATATTACATAAATTATTACTTATCTTTTATAATTGTTTAATTTTTTATACGAATTAAATACTTATCAGATACTGGGTTATGAGTGATTAACCATTCAAACATTCGATCGCAAAAAATGTATAGGAATGCTAAAGCATTAATGAACCTCAGTGTACGGTTTATCGGAGCCTAAAACGATCGTCCATGCAAATGTCGTGGCCATTAAAGGAATGGACGAACCGGAACGACCTCCTTCGCCTCGCCTGTTTTTCGCTTCTTGACTTCGCACGCCCTCGGCCTCGACTATATTCGCCGGGCGTTGAATCTACATTCTAGTGGACTCTGAAGGAGAAGTAAATCGAATCAGCGTGATTGAAAATCGATTTTCGATACGGCACTCAAAATCAATCTCTGAGGCAGCAGCAAATAATCCATTTGTGCTCTTGATTGACATCGCTGTTCAATGTCAACCGCATAAGATGTACGACCACTATTAACGACGATTAATTTTTTATCTCCATCATCAATTACGCTCGTTATTCTTCCATGGGTTAATTTGAAGATCGATATAACGTACATTGCATTCTGTGAAATAACATTATGAAAACTGTTTCGTTTATACAAAATCCGAAACAAAATGTCGGAAAGTCCTATAAGCACAAATGTCACGTCAAGTCGGATATAGAATTTTTCGAGTATGTTGGAAAATCGACATTATTTTCTTAGTCTGTCAAGTAGGCGGAAGATGATAGCAGCCGTAGTATCGGAAATCCATTTCCAATGTTGCATCTTGGATTTGTTTCCTCTATTTGAACATTGCCATGACAATACACGAATGTGGCAATTTCCTGATAAGATAATAATACTGTGATTGGAAAGTTCTTCAATTTTTTCTGCGTTATGACAGATTATATAAAACAGAAAAACTAAAAGGGAATACATCAAATATTAAAACAGATGTCATCCTTGAATATCCCTCTCTCTCTCTTTCTCTCCCCCCCCCTCTCTCTCTCTCTCTCTCTCTCTCTCTCTTTCTTCCTCTGTAATATTATTTCCTATTTTAAAATATGCCAATAGAGATGCATATAATCTCTTTTCTCATCGTTTTAAAACTTATTTCATGCATATATTAATATTATATATGCAAGGACAAAAAAGTTTGGCTACAAAGTTTTGTGTGTTTATCAAATCATTATGTCATTTGTCATCATTGAAGCCAAAGTATTATTAAAAACGTCATTTTTCATCTTGTTACTTACAATTAGATAATAACTAACAATTAGATAATAAATTAGCAGAATTTTAAAAAAATGCTAATTAGGTCTTATTACATAATTCTACATCAAAAGATTTTTATCGGTTAATAAACTGAAGACCACTCTATTGACTACCTGGAAGAATTTATTCGTAAAAAAAGATATCATCATTGATGCATTTCCACAGCGCTAAAAGCTTCTATCAAACCTAAAGATGACCATTTTGAATGATAATTATTATTTTTTTTACAAATACAATACCTGTATACTGTTACTAATAATTTATTAAACACAAAATTTGGTGATCAAACTTTTTTTACCCTGTATTGTTATCAGCTTTTCAATATGTAATTTTCAAATACACAATCAATTCAATTAGAATTTATTGATAACAATGAATAACTTTCTTATCTTAATGTATTCGTAAATACAATTTACAGTTTCTCGATAAGAGCGATTACGATTCTTCAGGTTCGCCTTTGAAAGAATGTCCCTATTTATTTAACCGCCTGTTCAACTAGATACGTCTTAATACGACGAATAGACGAAATAAAGAACTATGGCTGCGTGAAATGGACTACCTGCACGTCTCTTTAATCTATTAGAAGCATTGAACATAGATTCCGTCCATGGACGGTCGGGAGATTTACTTTCCTCGGTTTCTTTAACCCCAAACTCGCTTCGTCCATTTTCCACTTTTGCGACTCGCCGGGGTTCCCTATCTCTTTCGCTTCCCGCGTTTCTTTTTATCTGCGAGCACCGTCGTCTTATCTCGGTCCGCGTTGAGTCCTCTGTACCCGGGACTGAAGTGGATGGGGCAAAGTACGCGAAACGGATCTCCGAAGCCGCGCACGATTGGAAATCGATCTTCGGCGTTGCTCGTTCCCGGGTAATTCGTAAGAATGTCTCCGTTTCAATGATCGACGAATGACCGGCCATTTGTCTCGATTATCCTACTGCTACGAGGACAGTCGTCGCATAGGAAATATCTTTTAGAAATTTGTATACTGGTAGTGAACTTGCGTTCGTGAATGAACAAATGTACATGTCCCCGGGTACAAATACGACGAGCCACGCGTACGCTTCCTTCTATGCGAGATAAACCGATCTCTCCCCGCGTACAGCGGTGATAGAAAGTTGCGGATGAACGCGATATTTGCGGGAACTTCGAAATAAATGGCCGGGGACTACTTTTCTTGCGTAGCAAACGAAGAGCGGGGGAGAGAATTCCGCTTCCCCTTTCTCTTCCCGATCCTCACGCTATTCCGCGGACTGCTCGCGGGTCTGACTATTTGCGAATCTGTTTGTATGTACATAGCTCCGCATACATATAAGTATATATTCACTTCAGTTATAAATTTATGTACGTACCGTCTCCTCTTGAAATTTACAGCGTAGGCGAGTATTGATCAGATTGTATGCGCGTTCAAGGATGAAACCTTTTCCGTACGAGCAAAATAGTTGGAGTGTTTTATACTGCGATGTCGAAATGTGATGAAAAATAAACATTCAGAATTTCTCTTTTGGCTCATATGAAACTGTTTTATTTATACTTGCTGACATAACAATGGGATTTCGTGATTGATTTTAATAGAAAAAAATGTTTGAGAAATAGATTGTAATTAATCGAAGTGGAATATTTTCTATAAATTCATTAAATTCTATAAGCATTACTCGTGTACATAAAATGTATACTTTCTAAAATCTGCTTCAATAGATATTCTATACTTTTGGCATATACTGTACTTTATCGTTGCAGGCTATTGGTGTAGATACTCTATTGCACATGTTTCTCTCTGTCGTCCAACTCCCTCAGGTCCAAATGTCAAGATTAGGGGAAATCGAAATATTGTTGACCAACGGCGACATTCGAGATACGGAAAATTTCGAAACAAAATGTCACGATGTTGACATTGTTTAATGATCTTGATATTTCACATGGAAAGTAGAAAAATTCGCAAAGAACTAAATCAAAATAAAATAAAAATCAGAAAATCAAAGAAAAATCAGAAGGAAGTAAAAGCTTTATTGCGATTAATAAAATAATAAATAATGAGAATAAATATTTGATAAATAAATTATTTTAGATTAATTATTAAATTAATTTAATTATTAATTTTTTCAATATAATTTAAATATTTAAAATAATTTATATATTTTTCTGAAATAAGAAATATAATTTCTGAAATCTACCAATTATTAAATCTACTATTAATTTTTATTTAATTAACTTTACTCTGAATAAAATATAATAACTTACTGGCCATTTTTACAAAAAATGATAATCATCAAAGAGAACAAATACTATTCAATTCAATGGCATTCGATAGACGTAGATTGTTCAACGATTGGAATTAATTTGGAACAAGAAGAGATACTCGAGGCTTTTTTTTTCAATTTGTTCAAGTCACTTTTATCGTTTTTCAACTTTTATTTTTGTTCTGACATATATTCCATGTCTGTTCGAAAGAAACACTATCGCGTTTCAAAAACAATGCCTGAAAATAGAATTATCCGGTCATGTCATAAGCTTGGCCGATAGGCGAATAACCACATATTTAAAGTTTAAAGGCGATTTACAAGCTATTGTTAAATTGGAAACAGACAAGGTAACGTAAGAGGCGTTATTGCTCTCGGCGGAGACGAGATAAATTCGATGCATACCAATGCAAACCTATAGAGCCGGGACGACGATCAGGGACATATGATACCGTCGACGACAATTTATTTTAACGAATACAACGAGAATTGCGTCGAGTTCTTTCATTACTCTCTTGCTGTATCGTCTCCTACGAAAACTATTTTTCTTCAGAGATACACACACACACATATATATATATATATATATATATATATAAAACCTACCTTCATGTAATTTTGCAAAGCAAATCGTAATTCGACTACAAACTTAATAATAGACTGCACAAATTATCATTGTAAACTTCCTTTTACGAGTTCGGTTATTGTAAGGAATTATTTTCTTGATTTGGTCGTCGAAGCGGCGACGCGTAAAGCGCAAAACAGCGGAATAGTAACAGTAGATTGCTTGTTAGACTCCGAAACAAGTCTGCAAAGATTAACAATCGTCGGAGGAAATGAGCAGAATGAGATAAAGATGAAAATACGAAGACAGCATAATGGGAAATACATGGGACGAAAAGAAAAGTACGAAACATAATTACTTATTTGAAAAACTCTTATTTGTGGATGAATAGCAATGTTCAGATTTGCTACTCGTTGTTACTAAAATAGATAAAAGAAAACTAAAGCTGTGTACTAGCTAGATGTTTACTAAATATATTCGAGTGCATGACAAAATTAACCGCACGTGTACAAGGCGTGTCCAGAATATTTAAATTGCATAATTTAATATTCAGCCAAAATAATATCTAAACAGAAACTTCTGATTAATAATAAAGATAACTTAATTTTAATTAAGTTAATT
>Ga0157362_1000735_pt1 | contig 12047 bp, 10 predicted proteins | sample AttlaeALBM3_FD_111480 | JGI IMG/M metagenome (GOLD analysis project Ga0157362, IMG submission 111480) | Fungus gardens microbial communities from leaf cutter ant in Ribeirão Preto, State of São Paulo, Brazil - Atta laevigata ALBM3 | ecosystem: Host-associated > Fungi > Mycelium > Unclassified ... | reverse complement strand
TCCGCTTTTTTAGTCAGAAAAACACATTTTTTTTCCTAGGAAGCAAAAACAAATTTATTCAAAGCACTTGCCCTCGCTAACTATATATTTTTCCCATCTTTCGGGCAATTTATGTATACCGTCAAAAAAATTCCTTATCTTTCGAGGCAAACTACTCATCAAGACATTTTCTTCGTGAGAATCAAAGTGACGCTCAGCGAGAGCATGGCCCATCAACGAAAACAGGTGATAGTCAGAAGATGTCAGGTCTGGTGGGTAAGCGGGATGGGGTAGCACTTCCCAGTTGAGTGTCTCCAGTAGTTTTGGACATTGTTGACATGTGCGATGGTGCGTTATCGTGGAAGAAAATCAGCTTGTCATGTCTTTTCCGATAATGCAGCCTTTTTTCACGCAGAGCACGGTGCAATTTGATCAGTTGGTGATAGCAGTGAGCATTAACAGTTTCACCAGGTTTTAACAACTCGTACTAGATGATACCCTCCTGATCCCACCAAACGCACAGCATCGTCTTTCGTCCGAAGTGATTTGGTCTTGAGGAAGATGTTGATGGTTGGGCGGGATCAACCCAAGATTTCTTGCGTTGAGGATTTTGAAAATAGATCCACTTTTCATCGCCTGTCACAATCCGATGCAGGAACGACTTTCTTTTTTGTCTGGCAAGCAGAATTTGGCATGTGTTTTGGCGTCGTTCCATCTATCGTTCAGTTCATGCGGCACCCATTTTCCGATCTTTTGAACCTTTCCCATGGCATGTAGCCGCATGGAAATGGCTGCTTGAGAAACATCCAATTGCTCGGCAAGCATTTTTTGCGATTGGGTATCGTCCTCCAAAAGAGCCTGCAATTGACAGTCCTCAACTTTCCTGGGCCGATTTTCACACTTCTTATCGCTCAAAATTGTCGTCATTGAACCGGCGAAACCAATCTCTGCACGTTATTTCTGATAAAGCATTATATTATTATATAGGACTCCACAAGCATTCGATGCGATTCAGCAGCCGATTTCTTCAAATTGAAACAGAAAAGCAAAGCTTCCCGCATATGCTTTTTTTTAGCAAAAAACTAGACATGGATTACGAAAGAAAAAATGTATGTTGTTGTATGAAATTGCTGATGATGTGCACTGGTTAATGTTGACAGATATCAAACACATAAAAAAAAGTATGTTGTGTGCCCAGGGTAACTTTGTTGCTCACTAATGCCACCTATGAGCAAACAGCGGATTCAAGCTTATACACCTGGTAAAAATTTAGAAAATGGGTCGATGTGCAACACTGTTTTTCACAACAATTCTTCATTTAAGGATCATTTCATATTTATGTTGAATATTATGATATTTAAAATTAGTGTTCAAATATAAGCGGGAATTGACGAAATCTAACGAGTCAGTAAAAACTGGCTGTACCGTTGGTGTGATTCTTATTATAGAACCTTTCATCATAAAATCATTTAATTTTTTTTCTAAATTAATTCTCTAATATTTAAGACTGTAGAAAAAAAAAATCAACATTACGAAAGATAGAAAAATGTTCAATTTAAAAAAAGTTAATAAGTTAAAATTTAAAAGTAACTAAATTAAGTTAAAAGTTATTAACTTTTTAACTTTTCTTTTTTAACTTTTAACGTTTCAACTAGTTGTTATTCAACCCTGATTTTCTATTAGAGTACAAATTTAAAAAATATTATATTGGGAGTACAAATTAGTTCGGTCCATTTTTTTGTGTTCAAAAATATATTTATTTCAAAAATGAATGAACAGATCAATTAAAGTATTGTCCATCGCTGCCTATTACTTTTTCCCATCTCTCAGGCAATTTTCGAATTCCATCTCCAAAAAATGACTTGTCTCTGGAGGCGATCCAATTTTGGAGCCAATTTTCGATTTCTGCGAAAGAAGTGAACCGGTGACATCGTGCTGCATCCTTCGGAACAACCAGTAATCAGAAGAAGCAATGTCCGAAGAAACGGCGGGTAAAATATCTCATTTGAGCGTTCCAAATGTTTTTTTACGACTTTAGCGACATGAAGCCGAGCATTGTCATGAAGAAAAATAACTTTATTATGTCTTTGCTCGTATTCCAGCCGTTTTTATCGCAATGCACGGCTCAAACGAATCAATTGTAGCCGATACCGATCGCTCGTAATGGAATCGCCAGGTTTCAGCAGCTCATAGTAAACAAGATCTTTTTGGTCCCACCAGATACAGAGCATGATCTTCGAACTATGAATGTTCATGGTGTTGATGTTGCGGTCGATGGCAACGATTGACCGTAGCGTAGTATTTTTTCTTCTTGGGGTTGTCATAGAATATCCACTTCTCATCTCCAGTCACAATCCGATGCAAAAAATCTTTTCTCTGTTGTCTTTGAATCAGCTGTTCACAAGTGAAAAATCGTCTTTCAACATCTCTCGGTTTCAGTTCATAAGGGACCCAATTTCCTTGTTTTTGAATCATTTCCATGGCTCTCAATTGTACAGAAACGGCTTGTTGAGTTATTCCCAATGATTTTGCAAGCTCTTCTTGCGTATGACTCTGATTTTCTTCGAGTAATGCCTCTAATTCTTTGTCTTCGAAATTTTTTGGTTGTCCAGAGCGAGGCTTGTCTTCAACGCTGAAATCTCCATCCTTGAAACGTCGAAACCATTCCCTACATGATTTAGTTGGAGCAGTGTCACCATGAACTTCGACAAGCATTCGATGGGCTTCAGCCGCACTTTTCTTCCAATTAAAGCAGAAAAATCTCCCACAAATGCTGCTTGGTTAACACAAAATTCGACATTTCAAACACAGTAAAAATCAAGGTTTTTGTATAAAACTCAAAGCGATATAAACTGAATATTATTAGCAGATGTTTAACCTCTCTGAAACCGCCAAAATCGGCTCCCAATATGAACTATTCACAACAGCTGGAGCCATCTTTAGAGAAACAAACCGAACTAATTTGTACTCCCTAATAACTTTATATTAAACTTTTTTAATTTAGATGGTCTATTGTCTCTAATCTTTTTATATTACTTTTAAATACAATTTAGAATAATCTGTAATTTTTTCAAGTAATTCTTAATATATTGCATTTATCTTATAACATTTGTCCTTAAATTAAATTTAATTTGGGAAAGGAGTATAAAAAGCCTACGCCAGTTATTATAGCGAAATTATAATTTATCAATTGATTAAGACAGTGATAATATATGTTTCGATTTTTTATTGAGTCATCTTCAACATTCTAATAAATTTTTTACTTTTTTTTAATTCTTTTTTATTTTATGTACGAAATCTGTCCCGAAAGTATCCGATCTTTGCCTGTATCATGAGAAAGGGTTTTGAAGTAATATGAACAACATCATCTTCCAAATAGTTTCCTTCCGAAGCAATTACTTTCTGCCAACGGAGTACTCGCTTGTAAAAGCAGTCCTGGAAATCATGTTTTGTGATAGTCAACAATTCCTTCGCATTTCTCTTTATTTCTTCAACATCGTCAAATCTTTAGTCCTTCAACGGATGTTTCAACTTAGGAAATAATCAAAAGTTACACGGGGTTATATCTGGACTGTAGGATTTGACGAAGTTGGACAATGCCGTGTTTAGTAAAAAAATTTCTGAATCAGGTGAGATGAGCGGATGCATTATCATATCATAGTACAGCAGTTCCCACTTTTTCAAATGCGGATATTTCCTCTTCACTGCGTCATACAATCGTTTAAGAAATTCCAAGTCTTCTTTATATTCCTTATTTTTTATACGACCTTGTAGAACATATTCGTGATGTACAACACCTTCCTGATTGAAGAAAACAGTAAGCATTGCTTTCAATGTTCCTCCGACTTTGATGCGCTTTCTTGGGTAGAGGTTCTTTTCTTTTCGCCCATTGCGAAGATTGCGCTTTTGTTTCAGGGTTTCGTAGTCATAAATTCATGTTTCATTGCCAGTAAGCAACTCAACAGGATCTTTGTTAATAGATTCCTGGATATCTTCGGCAATTTTAATTCGAGAATTCTTTTGATCTTCCATAAGCATTCGTGGAACAAATTTGCAATCACGCGACTCATTCCCAGATCTTCAGTCAATATTTGAGAAACAATTATTTTTAGGATTCCAAGATTTTCTTCTAATTCTCGCATAGTCAAACGATGATTTTTGTTAATTACAGATCGCACGTTTTCCTCTGTTTTCGACATTGAAGATTTGCCGAAAGAAGGCAGACTGTCCATTGAGACACGGCCATCTTTGAATTGTCTAAACCATTCTTTTATTTGTGTGTCACTCATAGAATCATAACTTGACGGATTATGCCGATTGTCTCGAAACATATGTGGCCAAATTTTTAATAAAATTTAATACAAATTCTCTACTCGACTCGTTTATTGCGACGCTCGGAGTTTTCGACCCTCACACAACTGCGTATCATTATCGAACAGCTGTTATTATGCCGCTAGGTGGAGATATTCCTAAAAGATTCATTCTAAGTACTATATATCTGTTTTCTACAATAGGATGCTCAAGAACAAAGATACGCAGAAGATACTTTGAGACAGACCTATTCAATCCAATTTCTGTTCATTCAATAATTCCATTTCATTTATTGGGATGATTGATACCTTTATTACAATACTTTGAAGTGATCATATAAAGAAATTATTTTTTAAGAGTATCTTATTAGGTTAAGCAAAATCTTTTCATTTCGATATAAATCGTCGCGTAGGATTTATATCGTTAGATTCCTGCGCCAATTTGAAAGATAAATTATTTCGTAATTATATGTTTTTAAGATACATAATTTTTCTTATAACACTTAGGAATTATACATAATTAATACTATATTCTCAGATGTGATCCTGTAAAAAAATTATTTTTTAAAAGTCTCGTATAAGGCTAAGGCAAAATCTTTTCATTGCGATATAAATCGTCGTGTACGATTCATTCTCCAGATTTCTAAGATTCATTCAAAGATTATTGATGAGATTTAAATGTACAAATTAAATAAGAGCCTTATAAAATCATGTATGTTCATTTAGTAATCTTGCTTGATTATATACAGTTCTTTTAAAATCTTCTTTTAAGATCAGTTCTTTTAAGACAAAAATCTTAGAACAATTTTTAACAGGGTATGTATAGAGTAGGAGTGAGTATTATATATACTAGGATGATATACTTAAATAATGTATTAAGATTTCTTGAAAACTATGATAGATACATACGAAAAAATGTTTCATTTTTTCAAACAAAAGTTATATCTTTTGAGGAGGAACTTGGGACAGTTAAAGTCATCAGTAAATCATCACTTTGAATTAAATGGAAGCCATTATTTTTTATTACGTATTTTCATAGCTCAAAAAATTTTCAAAAACTCTCTACATATAATTAAATTCCTTTTTATTAAGAATTTTTCAAATTATAAGGTTTGAAAATTTTAATATCATCGTTGTTAGCATTATCCAATGTAATCGATTGACGGCTAAAACCGCTTGAATGCTATTCAAGATCTTGATCTGGATAACATTTGTCAAGATCAAGGTCAGGTTGAAGGTACGAAATTCTAAAATTTTTCAATTAATGTTCAGTAAAAAAAAATGATAATTTTGGAATTGACACAATTGATGAAAATATATTATATTAAAAAGTAATTTATTGGTTTAAATTTTTCAGAGATGTCGATGTATTCGAGGGTTATCAAGTCGTAATATATTACTAATATATTATCAACATTCCGTGAATTTTGTCGTTCACTTTATCAGGGCGAAGAATTGATATTCTTCCGAAGAATTCCCCTCATATAAATTGTATTAAGGTTGGTATTTGATGGAAAAAAGAGAGGAACAAGCGGTTTTCATATTTTCTTACGATAAAGTCTTTGTTTAAATTATCTGGATATTTCTGGATTTTTGGAGTCTCTCTGTACTTCCTTGGAAATGCTGTTATAGCTATAGTAATTGTTTTATTAAATAGTATTGTCCTAATTCAATGCTATATTCTGTCAATGCTGATTGTGTAACATATTTCAATATTTCTAATATTCTATTTGTTCCGGAATAATCATTGATTTGAATTTTTCGGCGATGGTAAGTAAACAGACGCTTATAAACACCGAGCTGTCACCGTTTAAAACATGCGTGTACCTCACCCTAATCACGCTGTTTTTCTCAGATGGCACGCAACTCCTCTGTGCGCGACACTCGAAAAGGTGACGACATTCGCGCACACATTCCGTGCGAGAAATTAATTCGTTTCCCGATCCCGATCAATACGGATTATTTATTTGTTGTAATGCTTCTTATTCCGAAACCGAAGTGCGAATCACATCAAACGTTCTGTCGCGTATTATTGCTGCATTTTTGTTACCTAACGTTCTCGGTATACGCACATCGCGAGGGCAAGCAGTAGTGTGCACGAATTGCCTGAGTTTCTCACAAGATTTGCCGGCCTCGCTATCACGCGCAATATACTTTCTTCCAAACTGTGAAAAACCACGACGTCGTACCAAATGCGAATTACTGATGCACGCAGCATGCATTCTAAACGAATGCACAAGTTATCGGTCTACAAGCTCATACGCTCTATTGTCCGAGCTCGTTCGGATTTTAGTTTATCACTCATAAAGTTTTTTAAGACGGCGAGCACCTTAAAGTTTTAGGAATATTCTGGAATTCTAAGCTATCTTTCAATTCCGCGTGACTGTACCATCAGCACTCGCACGCACCAAACGAGCCATTCTATCGATCATCGCTAAATTTTTCGATCCTTTAGAACCCCTTTGGGCTATTATCACCCGTTAGTATTACCGCCAAAATTCTCATGCAACGACTGTGGTCCCTCTATCCAGTGGGATGACGAAATTCCTAGCCAACTTCTTGATTGCTGATCCAATTATCATCAACGTCTTCCGTGTCTCAATGTCATTACCATTCCACGCTAGACTTACGGATCTCATACACTGCGCTCTTCATGGGTTTTTCGACGCATCGATTGTGGCTTTCGCCGCAGTGTATCTTCGTACCATTAATATAGATGGCTCAATCACTTTTCTCTTCTCGCTGTCAAATCAAAAGCCCCTCTTAAAATCAGCGTCCCGCGATTGAAATTATCCGCTGCGTTGCTTTTCACTCGCTTGGTGCATTTCGCGCGTTTCAACTTCCAAATCTCGAATCACTGCTGGACGGACTCCACTATTATACTCGCCTGACTGAGTCAGTCACCTTTCCGATGAAAAACCTTTATCGCCAATCGCGTTCGGCTGTGCAATCACTCCTTTCTGGAGTTTTGTAGCGTCATGTTCCTGCAATCACTCCTTCCCGGAGTTTCGTGGCGTCATATTCCGACGCATATCAATCCCGCGGACTGCGCATCTCGCGGTCTTGTTCCCGATCTTTTCCAGACATATGCTCTATGGTGATCAGGTCCTCCATGGTTGCATCATCCTCCCGAGTTCTGGCCGAACTCGTACCCTTCGGTATCCTCCGATGTTCCTCTCGAACAACGCTTAGAATCATTCAGTATGTGCCTTGCACGCCCAATTGGGATCTCGCGTCGCGTTATTCTTCGTGGCCAAAATTACTACTGATTATCTATATCGCTTTCTAAATCGACTTCGACGCTCTAAATACCCGCAAGCTAATACCGCGACTTTGCTGCACGAAGAAATTCAGAACGCCAAACGCTATTGGCTCCAAATCATGCAGTCAATCATGTTTCTTAATGAGATTGCGGCTCTCAGACATAAACGCCTGGTATCAAAGAACAGCCCGCTCTATGTTCTCAATCCTTATAGGGATGAGAATGGACTTGTTCGTATTCAGGGAAGACTCCGTCGAGCTTACCTCCCAGGAGCGATGAGAAATTCCATCGTCTTACACGCGCACCCACTGTTAGTACTCATTAGCACCATCATCTTCGAACGTTGCATGCCGATTCTCAATTAACGCTTGCGTCATTACGCCACGAATTTCTCTGGGCCACCCGTTCGATCTGTTCTTTGTAAATGCATACCATACATGCTCGAATTCATGGGCGACTTCCAGCTGCGAAAGTCAATCGTATCGTTCGCATTTTTGTCCATACCGGCATTGATTACACAGTCCGAACGACTTCAGATCGAGGGCACAAAAAGCCTATATCGCGTTATTTGTATGCTTCATGACCAAAGCTCTACACTTAGAGCTCGTCAGCGATTATATCTCTCCTATTTTTATCGCAGTGTATCAATGATTTGTTTCTTGCTGAGGATTACCGACATCCATGTATTTCGTTGGAATCATGTTTCACAGCGCCGATACCGAATTGTCCAATGCACATGCGAAAGCAATTCGCGATCCTAACTTCCGAAACCGACTCGCTTTAGACGGAATCGCGTGGCATTTCCTACACCCTGCGTCGCCACACTTCGGCGGTCTGTGGGAGGCCGGCGTTAAAAATGTTAAGCATCATTTAAAATGATACATTGGCCTCCACACGCTAACTTTTGAAGAGACACTCCTCTGTCGGATCGAGGCTTGCCTTAATTCACGCCCGATCGCTTCCGTTTCCGATAATCTCGACGATTATTATGCTCTGACTCGCGGTCATTTTTTGGTCGAAACCTCTCTTATTGCTCCCGCTGAATCAAGCGTACTTGACTTAAACGAACTTTCGCGTTGGCAAATGGTTCAACAAATAATCGAAGGTTTTTGGAGATTGTGGTCCGGTGATTACTTGCATACCGTTCAACAACGCCCAAAATAGCGTTGTCCAGCGACTGGTCAAAGTCGGCCAAATCATTTTCATGCGTAATCCTGTGATTCCACCGAGCCAATGGGAAATTGGTCAGATCGGCGTGTTATCCAGGTGATGACGAATTAACTCGCGTCGTAAAACCAGTCATTCCGAGTACAGGCGACCAATTGTAAAATTTTGTTTTCTACCCGTCATGATCAATGCCGAAGAATTTAAAGATTCCGTCACGGCAGATGGAGTTTCCGTTGAACGTACTTGATGTTTCCGACCTCGTAAACCGTAAACGTAGATTGTATTGCGTTCCGAATTTGTATTCTGTATTAAATTATTTTAGGGGGGTATGTATTCCGGAATAATCATCGATTTGAATTTTTCGGCGGTGGTAAGTAAACAGACGCTTATAAACACCGAGCTGTCACCGTTTAAAACATGCGTGTACCTCACCCTAATCACGCTGTTTTTCTCAGATGGCACGCAACTCCTCTGTGCGCGACACCTCGAAGGTGACGATCGCGCACACATTCCATGTGCGAGAAATTAATTCGCTTCCCGATTCTGATCAATACGGATTATTTATTCGTTGTAACGCTTCTTATCTCGAAACCGAAGTGCGAACCACACTGACGTTCTGTCGCGTATTATCTCTGCATTTTTGTTACCTAACGTTTTCGATATACGCACATCGCGAGGGCAAGCAATAGTGTACGTGAATTGCCTGAGTTTCTCACAAGATTTGCTGGCCTCGTTACCACGCGCAATATACTTTTTTCCAAACTGTGAAAAACCACTTGACGTCATACCAAGTGCGAATTACTGATGCACGCTTCTAAATGAAGTTATCGGTCTACAAGCTTTGCCTACCACCCGCTTTGAATACATTTTAAATTCGACTCAACAATAAAGATTCGAATCGTTACAACAAAGAGAGTCGTTGTTATTACACGCCGCCTTGGCGAACGAGCCTTACTTGTAAGGTAACACCAGCGTCACAAACACACAGTATCTTTCTCAATGCCCCTCTTCAAATAACATACAACTTTTGTTTGAAGCATTTCTTTTAATATCTATTATGATTTTCGAGGAATCTTAATGGGAAGTTCTAGTCTAGAGCTCCAAAATTTATGTATTTTTTATCAATTTTTTTCATAAAAAAAGAAAAGAAATATCGAAATAATGCTTTTTGGATTTATGTTTTTTATATTTCAACATACAAAAAAGATTTTTTATTTTTAGAAATGTAAAAAATTGCAACTGTAGCTTACGAGTGCATCAGAGTGTGCAGTGCGTACGTGGCCAATTAGCTGGAAATCTCGACTGTTGACAGTTCATCTAAGACAAAAAAATCAATGAAATTATTAAAATACGAGGGCAAGTCAATAAATTCTTAGAAAATCTGCCAGAGGGTACCTGCACCCGCAGTGTCATATCACATTACTTTCTGACAAGTAGCATCTCTCAGCTGATTACTGTCAAATTTTGAGCGGAATTCATCGCGTGGTTTCATTTCTATAGACGATTAAAGTGAACAACCTTTGTACTTTTTGCAAAATGGAAAAAAACGAGTTTCATGCAGTGCTCAAATATCTACATATGAAAGGTTTAACGCCGAAAGAAATCAAAGCCGAGTTGGATAATGTTCACATTTGCACCAGCGTTTGTGACTGTATACAATTGGATGAATTTAAACATACATGGCACGTGGCCGTACATCCACATGTGATGCACCTCGTTCGGGACGTCCAATTGAGACTGCTATGCTAGAAATCATCGATAAAATATCCACGATATTGTTTTGATCTGATCGACGAGTGAAAGTGCGCGAGTTTGTTGGGGCACAGACATATCACATAGCACAGTGATTTCAATTTTGCACGAATAATTGGATATGAAAAAGCTATTGACAAAATGCCGCGTTTACTCACTGTGGACCATAAGCGCAACCGTGTGACGATTTCAAAACAATGTTTGGAGATGTTTCAACGTAATCCAAATGAATTTCTGCGTCAATTCATTACTGTGGATGAAATATGGATCCATTACTTCACACCCGAGACGAAAGAACAGTCAAAACAATGGATTTCATCAGGTGAACTAGGCACTCTGAAGAAGGCGAAGACCATAAAATCGGTCGGAAAGGTGATAGCCATAGTTTTTTGGGATGCACGCGGTATTTTCATATCGATTACCTTTCGAAGCAAACGATTAATAGCGATTATTTCGCAGCCTTATTGAACCATTTCAATAAACATTTTAAAGAAAAAACGTCCCCATTTGACGAAGAAGAAAGTGCTCTTCATCAGATAATGCACGTGTTCACACATGTCCAGCATCGATGATTCAACGACTTCGCTACGAATTGCTTCCCCATCCAGCACATTTGCCAGATTTAGCCCCCTGCGGCTATTTCCTATTTTTAAACCTGAAGAAATGGTTTGGAGGAAAGAGATTCATCACCAGAGAGCAGCTCATCGCCGAAACAGAGGCTTATTTTGAATGATTGGACAAATCATATTATTCGAACGGCTTGGAAAAATTGGATCAAGCTGAAAAGAGATTATATTGAGAAATAAAAATGAATCGATAAAAAAAAATATTTTTTTAAAAACTTATTGATTTGCCTTCGTATATTAAATTTGTGGGGCCATGAACCTCATTTCATTTGAAAAATTTAAAAATTTACAGAATGGCAATCATTTGAAATTAAGTGTCAATTTTTACGAATTTTTTTTTATTTTTAACCTGTTCAAAGAAATAGTTATTTTGGAAAATTTTTGACATTTCTAGATTCATGGCCTCATAAAAATTGTCTATTTTACATGGAAAAAAACTTCACATCAATCGGATGATTGATTGAAATTATACATTTTCCGCCAATTTGAAAAACGTCAATTCGAAAAAAATGCGTTTAAAGTTTTACTTTATTATAATAATATTTACTTTTTGTTAACAATATTTTACAATTTAATGTAATCAGTGATTCTTAGTCTATAAGTCAATTTCTCTTCCTGTTCGAAAAACAAATTTTGTTGCATTTTAATTTTCATCTTTCGATTCTTGTTTGTTTTGCGCGTAAAAATACCATTGAGTTCACTTGATTTTCGATCGATGCAAAATCCCGTTCAACAAGTCATAAATTGCTTCAAAATTTTGAATATTGCAAAATCTTTTTGTAAGCATATACAAAGTAGAATTTCCTCTTAATGCTTTATCCAAAATGGGACTCCTTGTATATGTTATATATATCTGTATTTATTATATATATATATCTGTATTTGTTATATATATATATATATATATATATATATATATATATATATATATATATATATATATGATATTTT
>Ga0157362_1000734_pt1 | contig 12052 bp, 3 predicted proteins | sample AttlaeALBM3_FD_111480 | JGI IMG/M metagenome (GOLD analysis project Ga0157362, IMG submission 111480) | Fungus gardens microbial communities from leaf cutter ant in Ribeirão Preto, State of São Paulo, Brazil - Atta laevigata ALBM3 | ecosystem: Host-associated > Fungi > Mycelium > Unclassified ... | reverse complement strand
TGGCTGGTACAACGAATGGGGGCTATAGCCAGTCCACTGGGAGAGAGTAGTGGTTAAATGAAACTATCTCATCCCACCGATCGCATCGACGTCAACTGTCGTTTCCGCCACGCCACCGCGCCGGTGGCCCATGAGGTGGTCATGCACTATACGATCCAATACTCGCGAAACAAAACCCCATCGCGTGCAGTTTTATTGCTTAAAATATTTGGGATGTCGATGAATAAATTAATAAAATTGTCTCATACGTCCTGTGAAGTACTATGAATTTTCGAAGGATCAACGATAGCATTTTGACGATTATGAAATTTCGCGTTGATGCTTGCGAATACGCGGATTTCGGTTTGTTTGCGCGACAACCGGGTCGCATACGCCGCGCGGAATCGTCATTAAATACATTTGCATATCATTATAAGGGAAACACGCGTGTGTTTCTCTAAACTGTTGGCGCTGTTTTTCCCACGGTAATTGATGACGCAATACGTCCGAGTGCGGAGAACATGCATATCTGCAAGAGGCTACTACGCCGACCTTATTTAATTCGTCATTTGCACATGGAAAGAATGATTTGCTGAAATATCTAAAATTTAGATAAATAAAGGTCTGGAAATAATTTTGTTGGATCAAATCAAAATAATTAAATAGGAAATTCTAACATAAGCAAAACAGCAAAATATGTTTTTTACATTATGGCAATGAGTTTTGAGCGTTTTATAATTATTTTAACAGTCCAACAAAATTATTTTTAGATCAGCACCACCACAACGACCTTATTAATTCATTCACACAAAGAAAAAACAATTTTGTTGAAATATCTCAAACTTACAGGTCTAAAAATAATTTTGCTGGACCATCAAAAGATTTAAGCAAAAAATTCAAACGTAAACAATACTGCAAAAAAATTTTAATATTTAATTATCAGTTTGAGCATCCTATGATTATTTTGATAATCCAACAAATTATTTTCAGATTTGCATTTTTAGCTAAATTTTTAAATATTTCAACAAAAGCATCCTTAAAAATATTATCTCTATTATCTTAATTTAATTAATTAATATTATCTCTATTATCGTAATTAAATTAATACATGTGACAAATTAATTACTTCGAAATCGCACCATAAGATTAAATAAGGCGAGAATATTGATGATTAAGAACGAGAGAGGAAATGAACGTTTGAATGGAGACAACCATAATCACAGTCGAGCGCTTCACATTCGTTATTTATAAATGCCAAGTGAATAAAAGCAAGGCTGAAAGGTTTCCGATTTTATGGTTAATCCAAAAATTCTATGAGCGTTCGAAATTGAAACAGTCCGAGAGCGCGCACGGTTTAATCTACTCCAGATACGATCGCTAAATCCATGGTCGGATTTTATGATGTCGCGCGAAGTAACATTTTTTCAGTTGCAGAATTCGACTGACTAGCACGTAAACGCGGCTGAGAAACGCGAAACGAGGCGTGAAATCGGTCTAAGCTGCTTACGACAGCAACTTAAGCCCGTTTTGAATTCCGTCCCCGAATGCCCGATCGTCGCGACGCGGGGCGTCTCGCTGGTAGAACATTTCGAAACGCAATCCTATCCGTGACGTCGGCAGTAATGGGGAAGAGAGGGGGGGGAGTGAGCCTCTATAATGGCGGGCTTAAATCCGTTTTAGATCTCGGGAGTTGAGTGTGTCACTTCCACGAGGCCCCGATTAAAAATTTCTATGAATACTACGCGATCGCGCGATGTGCCCTGCACTCAAAAGCGGATTAAGCTCGTTTTGAACGTGGCTTACATCAGTCCAGCGTTCCACGGTTTATCGACCTTCGAGAAAGAGATGTGTTAAGCCGTGAAAGGTGTATCTGTATGCGATATTCCGTAATACGGCGTAGTAGCGCTCCCGGCTTTTATTTTTCTGTTTATACATAAATATGAATGCCTTTACAAAAATGACTTCGTTTTCAGCATTAAATTCAATTTGCAAATCCGATCAACATCATACCCTTTCAAATATATTATATGTGATGGCAATATTAATCCATTAACGTTTAGAATATCTGTCTTTATTCATTTTTTAATTACATATTCAGAAATTTTTATTTATGATATTCAATGTAAATTATACATGAAAAGAACGGTTTTGCTGAAGTCTGAAGTATTTAAAAACTTAGGTAGATATATAGAAGTGAAAATAATTCTATTAGAACACAAAATAATTATGTAGAACGTTCAAACACAAAATAATTATGTAGGATTCTCAAATATAACATAATGGACAATGTTGCAAAAAGTTTTGACATTCTAACATCCAGCTGGCTAGGCTACATTATTTTGATGTTTAACAAAATTGTTTTAATATCTGTATCTAATTACATTTTTAAGGTAAAACCGTTCTTTCGGTGTACTGTAATCAATCCTAATTATTCTGTGTAACGTCTTCATGTAAACTAATAAGTCACTTAATAATTTTGCATTCGTGGCTCATAAAAATGTCCTATGCGGTTAAAAATCGTGGCTTTTGTTCGTTCTAAAAACGCTTGATACCAAGGATGCGAAGAAATAAAGGTTGAAAGTATGTAGAGGGAGGAAACAGGCGACGGATTAAGCAACAAGCGCAACGGAGTTATCTGCCTGGCTAAGTCCGAAATCTCCCTCATAAAAGTGGTAAGAACCGTTGTTTGGGAAACAATGGTAGCCGGAGACTACGGTAGATCAGCAAAAGTTCGTTCCGTAGGTGGAAAGGGAAGAGGGGGGAGGGGGGACTTCGAGAACGGAGGAGGAAAGGAAGGCCGAGGAGCAGACGCACGAGAGGTGAAACGCGAAGGGCGGTGGCTTCCGGTTCTAACCCCCGCGAAAGCCGTCCAATAAATATCACCGCTCGTTATTAGCGTTTTAATTCAGCCCACCGACGGTAACTTAATCCGCACTTCTAGCGGCGTGGAATCGGAAAAACGTCGGCCGGCGCCGCGCCGGCCATGGCAAAATTCGTACCATAAATAATGAAATAATACCACGTCATCGTTTGTAACGTCGCTACCGCTCATGCCTCCTCTTGCTCGTTGCTGCACTTGCTCATCAATTATCGGTCTCTAGAATGGCGACTTCGGCCGCGTCACTATTATCGCGTCTATTTTTTTTTTTGGCGCCAGGTGCCCGACTTCTTAATTAAGCCCTCGTCAATCCGGCTGCTGTGCTAGATTTCTACGTTGTGCATAAATAACGCAGATAAATTTCGTAAAAAAACTTCTATTCCTTTTATAAAATTCTTTTGTCATTTCACATTTTGTATCACATGTTACTTACTTATGTAAGCGATTATTTTATTTTAAGAACAATATTTTTATAAATATTTCAATTATTTATAATGGAGACCTTTACAATAAAGAGCATCTCTTTAATAATCTCTTTAAACTCTGCATACATTGCAATTAAATTTGAAGATTTTTATCCGCTGAAATTATTTAATTCTATCAATGTCTGAGATTTGATGTATATATCAATATAAATGGACAAATAGTTAAAATCTTGAAGAAAATTAATTGTTTAGTATGAATTACATATTAAAATACGCATGAATTGAATTAAAAAGAATTCTTTTTTAAATATGGTTCCAATAAAATCAGGTCTGAAGAGGTTAAAACGCAAAGCGTAAAATATACGTCCAATCTGCAAAATTAATAGATTACTTTATTTAAATTATGTTACTTTAAGATTATAGACTAGAAATAATAAACATATTTCTATTTTATCGTCAACGATGAATTATTTCTTTATAAAGTCTCGACTTTAATGTTTCGATGTATAGAAGCGAAATTTCTAGGGACGTCAATTAAATGGCATGACGTTGACTGGAATTAAATCAATTCCACGGAAGTTGTGATGCCTATGCTCGCGAGAGAATGTCGTCGTCCGGACGGACGCCCATTGGAAGAACCGCGCGTCATTTTCCCCGCTCGTGATCGCGAGCACTTTTTTGCGAGCGAAGATGAGAGAAAAGAGCGAGGAGGGTAAAGGCATCGTTTGTCACGACGAAAGACGTCTCTACTGGAACTTCCGGAAGAAAACAATTAGATGACCTCTCGAGCCGGCACCGAGCTAGGGCAAATGATTTTATCGACATCTTCTTTTACGGAAACGTGACAGACCATGGCGAAATACGGGGCAGATGGTATGGACGCGTAAGGAAAGCTTCGTTCCTTCCTGTATTAATTGACAGAATTTTCTTACAAATTATTCGTATACGTCATATTACGTATTTTGCATATAATTTTCAAAACGCGTCGAAAGATCAGCAATATGCGAAAGTAATTAATTCTCCAGGGAACTAACGCCAAAAATCTGTCACACAGTTATTGACGGAACATTGAATCCATCCAATTATAAATCTCTTTATCAAAAATACCAAACAATTCAATTTTCCGTAAGTTAAATCTGCAAGTTTCGATTATTTTTATTAAAATATCTGTAAAACTCATTTAATTTATGTTCATTAAAATGCATTAATTAATTTCAAAAAATCAAAATGACATAAATCGTATAAAAAAGAATAAATACTAATTATAAATACATTGTAATAAAAATAATGAAAATTTGCAGATTTGATAAAGAAAATTGAATTATCTGATATTTTTGACAAAGAGATTGATAATTGAATGGTTTCAATATACCATCAGCTCCGGAAGATTAAAACAATAATTGAAAAATTATTATACTTTACATGCAATGATAAATAAATTACCATTCAATTTTTTTCATAGGGTGTGTTAGCAAGAATAATAGAAGAACACATTGACTCGAATAAAGAGAGCTGTGCCCTGAATATTAATCGACAAAAAAAATAAAACCTATGAAAAAGGGAATATCCTTGTCTCTGCGTTTATGCAAATTGACTCTCTCTGACAATGTCCGCAGGTAAAATGTGAACCGCCTCGAAAACGTACGCTGTGTCCAATACCCTCTCATATTATTCCCCACTTTTTTTACATCGTTCTACTTTTTCTACTCTTCACGCCCTTTCCCACGTTCTTTCCACTTCTTTCTCTTTGTTTCTCATTGAGTCACTAGAATCAGTCTTCGTTCCATTGAACATCATCGAAAAAAGCATCGAAACTCATTCGACAATTTTCCACTTTGAAAAGAGCTTTCTCGGAAAAAAAAAAAATCGCGGAATGAACCCATTCATTCTAGCTTTTATACGGATACTATGTACAAACATCTATGCAAAATATCGATAAATTTTGATAAATTATTGAGACAACTATGACAGTATAACAATTGTACACGCAATTATCTTAACTTTCTTTCTTGAAATCGATATCTCTAAAATATTACATCTTTTTGTATATTTAACAACGTATGTATAATTTGGTTTCCAAAAAGAAATGCTTCTATAAGAAAATTCTGCTCTCTCTTTTTTTGTTACACATAAATAATGTAATAATTAATTCATATTTCAATTAATTGAATTTATATTTTAATAATATGTTAATGCTTTTACGTCACGCCATACAAAACTAAAATTTTATTATCCTTCTATTTAATACCTGATGGAATATAATAAATATTAACAAATATTTCAATTTATAAATAATCTAAAAATTAAATTATAATGCATTTTAAAAACACGTGCCTATATGATTAAATCATGAAAGCTAATATTCGGTTACTTTAATTAATATTCCGTCACATTCCATTTCACGTTGGATGCAAACTCTCAAGCATAATATCAATACGCTTTAGTGCATATTTATGTAACAGTGTTTCGCGCCAGTAATGGCAGAACGAAGCTTTCGACCTAATTAATTAATTTCCACGTTAGCGTCGATGCTGGTTTAAATCCGATCGCCAAAACGGTAGGCGTACGAGCACATTAAAATATGGAAAATTGTAAAGTCGCATCTATTGAAATCGCGCTGCAAATACGTTTAAATGAGGTAAATTTAATTATCCCCAGGCATCACGTATCACTTGCCGTACAAACTCAATATATGTGCTGACAGAAATCGAAAATATACATATGACGATTTTATTAAAAGAAATATAGAAATTGAAAAAAATATCGCTTTACTATAACATAAAAGTAAATTGTTGTTTATTGCAATTTACTTTTAATTGTTTATTAAAGCATAAATATAAAGATTATTATATCGTCGAATATATTCTGATAATATTAGATGATTTACATATTAATTGTTTAATAAATAAACATATCGTAGATTTAAAACTTTTTTTTAATTAAGCAACAGTCAAATGACAAAATATCATGCGAATGCCAATATATACGAGAAATGTGGTTTTTATAATTATGCTTTATAATTATGCCGAAATGAAAGTATGTAAAGTAAATCTCATAATTCGCGTACGACGTGAATTACGTGAAACGCAAATTGCAGTTGCTTGCAAATTCTACAAACATAGTTAAGTGGATTCACTAAATCTCTGGGTGTGATAGGACAAACTTACCGCACAATTCGAGGCTTGTTAGCACGTATAACGCGGTGTCGTTTCGCGAGAAGTGAGGGATCGCGCACATTCGTCCACCCAACTAACTCGCGATGGATGTTTTTAATTTTAAACGCAACGCGTTTGTTGTCCGTGTCTGTTATTTTCATAAGCGACTTTTAAAACGTATGCCGCGCACTGACCACAGTTGTCATATTTTTATTCGTAATCCGACATTGCGTCTGTTTTTCGGACGTTAATTACAGCAGGAAGCAGACTGTCTGTCGGTGACGCTGTTGTGCGTAACGACCGCTCGTAAAAAAATCCGCGGCACGCTTTCCTCTGGTTGCCAACGTTGTTTTGCCTCTATAATTTGAATCCTTTTTACTGTATTTTTCTTTCTGGCAATATTTGCGATATGCAATCGCGACTCTACATATCCTATTTCAATGCGCCATACTCTGATAACAAATTAAGTATTAGTCCTTTTTTCCTTATTTTATTGACTGTGCAACACAAATTCTCATTAGCTTTTATTTCCATTGTTAATCGAATACATTTTCAAAATACAAACATAAATTCTTGTTAAAAATCAATTATATCATAAAAATTTTCATCAATGAAAAACCTAATAAATCAAGACTTAAATTACTAATTTTTATTTAAGAAAGAGAATTTTATTTATATTTTATAATAAAAAAATGTTAAATGCAATATTTATTTTTCCTTTATTAGCGGTTTGATATAGTTAGTTTGATATATTCTTTCTTAATGTATCTGTTAAATGTTTTAATATTTTAACGTTTGTCGCAAGCAATATAGAATAAAACAATCCATTTTTCGTGGATATTATTTTTCAATCTGCTGTTATATAAATCAATTATCAAACAAATTTATCTTTCAAACTTCGCTGTGCGAGCTATCTTTCGTTAACTTATCGTTAGAATGCAAATGTTATTAATTAAATTACACAGGTATGATAAAATCATCAGATAATAACACGATATTGACGCCGCCAATTACATTAATAACATCGTTCGTTAAAATTCTCCAATACTTTAGCACATTCATTTCCTAAATTGAAAGCGTCAATCACGGATGTATCAAAATATTGCTTTCCAAAGTCGGTAATTTGAAATTTGTTTCAATAAAATGAACATTATAATTATGTATTGAATTATATGAATATTTGTAATTCTAACATGCTACGAAAACTACAAATAAAATAATCAGATAATCAATTACACGTTTAATAATAATCTTAAAAAATTGTCACCTTCTTTTCAACTCTAATCATTGCACTCTCTCTGCTGATTCGCATGAACTGTTCTACCATCTTTGCGATTTGTTTGGCGCTTACATATATATATATATATATATATATATATGCGGTCGGGTTGCTGACGTGGACCTTTTCTAAAAGACGAGAACTTCTTTCAGAAGCGCCGTTTCTGAGTAATCGGACAGTTTCACATTTCGCGATAAAAGTTTCGTAAACGGTGACGACGTAGCCGTCCATTGGCAAACGGAAAGGAACTTCCACGCTGCATTTCCACTAGTCGACTTCGGCCGACTACCGGGGAGTTGTTACTGGCGTAGTTTGCAAGCAGTGCTTTCCCTATCGTTTGCAGCTGTGGCGAGAGGGACAACCTAGCTATTGTACATCCTTGGGGGCAATATGTAACACTTCACGTGAAGTGGAGATATGGGGATAATAATTTACGCATGTCATTGCTGTGCTATAATGTTAAAAACGACAAAAGAGAATACCTCATGTAAGTTCCATGAAGAAACTCATAACGGATCTTTCACAAATTAAAATACTAAAAGTTTAACATTTATTTAAAAAAATTAAATTTATTTATTCTTATAATAAACTTTACTAACTTTTTCTTCTTGCAATATTGTTCATTAAAACTTTATAAAATATAAGCTATCAAATAAATATTTAATAATAATTGATTATTTTAATAATGAATGATCGATTATGAATTAATTTAAAATTAATATTCATAACTATGATTAATAAATAAACAAGTTTAAACACAAAAGCTATTTGCCTCGTTTAATTTATTCATATATTTTTGTAATTATTTTTTTTTATTTTTTTTTAATATAAAATTGTATTTTGTAAAAACACTTTAGAAAATATACCTTCAGGAATGGAGATATTATTTTGATGGAAAAAATAAAATAAAAATTACATTAATTTACATGTTTTTGTGCAACTGAAATGATTGAAATTAAAAAACAAATCAGAATCTTTATTTATATACGACTTTGAAATCAATTTCAAATATTAAAATCTAACAGGAGTGGTCAGCATGTTTTTGTCTCAATGTTTTTCAATAATCATCAAATCCTAGTCACAACTTTATCTTGCTCATCACTTTCACACCTAAATTATTTAGAAAGAATTACTATACTTTGAACATTAACGTACTACTATATCTTAAAAATGGCATGTTCTATCTTAAAATTGCGTGCTAGATTTTAAAAATTCAATTTTATAAAATTTTTCTGGTAGCAAATGAACTTAGCGTTCCAAAATACATTAAAACAAGTTGCTTTCTTTTTTTGCACTAAATAATACAGTGTAGAATGTATTGTAGAATAAATTATTATTAAGGATGTACTCGAAAGCGGAGTCAATCGGTTGCCATATATAAATATGTATACGGCATATATTTTCAACGAGGCTAAAGGCGATGATTCCTTTGTTCATGTAATTATGGAAATTACCGAATTGTATAATCAATCGCTAATTCAATAGCATAATTTCGCGGTCGACTTGTATGTAATTTAAGCTGCAGATGCATTGTACCAGAGTTTTCGCTCGTTTCGAGTAGCAAAATTCGTAGTTACATTTCCACACAAACTCGTATGTGTTCTTCCGATCCATCCTCACGTTTTTCTACTTCATGTACATTTCGCATATGTAGCAGCACTTGAAAGGCAAAAAGTTTCTTCAAAACGCAAAGTGATCTCTCACCTTTGAAATAGCTGGCAACATTCCATCCATGCTACCCACCTACACTTGCTTCACTTTCTCTCTTCTGCGTTTTTCACCCCTTCTTGTTTCTCTCCTTTTTCTTTTCTTCGCCAGAGCGACACAATGGAAAAGGGAACATTTGTTTAGAAAACACCCTGGCAGTCTACTGTAATCTTAATGAAAAAAGCTCTTTTTCTTTGGAACGCTTGAAAGACTGCTCGTAATTAAAATCCCCGCTGAATTTTTTAAGAGTACTTAAGAATTAGCTATTCAGGTGCAGCGCGGTATAATGAACATGTTGTTGTACAATTGTTACGCTTTTTTTTTATCTGTTTTTTTATCTCTCCGCGGCAGATATCATCAGTAAGATGTTCAAAAGTATTAGTATTAATTATTATCGTGATAAAATGTAAATATAATTATTATCTAAGTGTGAAATAATTTAGAAACGTATTTCGTAACGTAATCGAATATAGAATAAAAATTAAAATGCACCCTCCTACCAAGGGTTTTGTTATTTTAACAGTTACATTTATCCATACATAAATATTAACAGTTTAACTATCAATCATTATTATATCGCTTTTACACTCGTTGAACGCGGCGATTTGATGCAACTATTTTCTGTTGCATTTACATCAGCGATATTTCATATATTTGTATCGTATATTTTCGCTCATCGTGACTTCACGTTATGTTAATACGCGAATGTTACTAATATCGTCTCGTTGTACTATGAAAAAAAACCTTCATATATCCGCGGCACATAAACCGTAAACATACATCAAGCACGTGCAGCAACCTCTGTTGATACAGTTCCGAGGGAATACGAGCAATTATTCAAGCACGTAATGTTTTATGAAAGCGCCGAAACATTTTCAATTTTATTTCGTAATAATCTCAGGGGAAACGATAAACGATATCTCGTGCAAATGTAAATTTATTGCACTTCTGCATAATGACATTCATACGCATTGCACTAATTTACAATCGATAATGCTCAGATATACCTAACATCCTTTCCATAAATTTCCACACTATACAGTAATCGTTATTTGTCAATTATTCGTAATTGGTACCAATGCAAATGATTTGTTTAGTTCGATATCACTGAATCATACCATTTAAACTTTGACATTATACAGAAATCTTTAAAAGAAAGCATTATGAAATTTTATCTATAACTTCTTAATTTTAAATAGTTGGACTAGCTTATAAATACTCTAGAAATTATTAAATACTCCGATAAGTTGCATAAAAAGTTAATTTTTTATGAGACGTCCATTATTCTCTCTTTTCACACACAGTGTCAAAAATGATCTATCTCGACAGCAGTACCACTCAAAAGATATATATAACTTAATCAGAATAGAATGAGATGACCATCGGATGTGTCAGCCACTTTACCTTTTTCTCTTATATTCACAGATATACACACGTTGCGCCCGGTTTTTCAAACCGATCGCGTTCCCTTATCTCGCAATCCATGAATAATGCACGTCCGGAATTCGCGCTTGTCCAATTTTATGCTGTGGAAATGCTGCCCCGAGGATTTCGAGCCTTACACCTAGAAAATCGATCTCGCAGGAGCAGTCCGCGTTTTTTCATCTCGATCTATCATGCTGCGCAACGTTTGACATGGGTGCGAAGTTAACAAATCATAATTTTACGGAAAATTTCACATCGCATCACGGAAATAATAGCAATAGATTTTAAATGTTGCATTGTCTAATATAATTATTTATACACGTCTTCTTAAAAAGTGACATACTCTTATTAATTGCCGATTATTGCAATAAATATATTTCCATATGCTCGATGGTCGAATTAGCAAGACGTTCATAGCTTTAATAAAATTCTCAGTGTTATATATTTTTTTTCTTATCAAATATGACAGGTATTGAACAATATAATATTGAAATGCATAAAAGATAAGCTCGTTGAATTTTACGAACAGCATAAATACTGAAGAATCCCCTTCTGACCATCTATTATATATATTCACGAATGTTTTGGACCGTCAAGAAAGTAGACCAAGAAGTAGACCAGTTACGAAATATTTTTAGGAAATTCTATATTAGGAGACTTTGACATGCCTGATTTTATATTGATAGTGGACATTAATATTGGAACCATTAATTCAGACAATTTTTGGTGACAGGTAATGTTCAAAACATTTAAAGTTAAGACGATGCGCATTAAACATTGGATAATAAAAGTGACTATTATAAAAAAATATAAATTTCTTGAACTTTAACTTTTAAGTCTTTTTCATTAGTGTTCGATTTGTCATAAAAAAAAACGTGGTGAAAATATTACAAGTTATAAAGTAAGCAGTAGAAGCATAAAAAGGTGTCTTCTTAAAAACTAATATTTGAAAAGACTAATAAATCAATCCAACTTATAATATATGTTTAATATATGATTTTAACTTTTTAATATATGATTAACAAATTGTATATCAATTAAGACAAAACGCAAAAAATAGAAAATTCAAATATAATTAATTACTTAATCAGTTTCAATTTACACAGAATATCTTCCAATCGTATTAATTATCATACAGTTTCATATATCTAATAATTAAATATACGCTAATCAAAATAAAAAACCGGTAAAAGAACTGAAAAAT
>Ga0157362_1000733_pt1 | contig 12055 bp, 12 predicted proteins | sample AttlaeALBM3_FD_111480 | JGI IMG/M metagenome (GOLD analysis project Ga0157362, IMG submission 111480) | Fungus gardens microbial communities from leaf cutter ant in Ribeirão Preto, State of São Paulo, Brazil - Atta laevigata ALBM3 | ecosystem: Host-associated > Fungi > Mycelium > Unclassified ... | reverse complement strand
GAACACAGGGGGGGCTGGGTGACGTGCTAGTGGGCTTAGTAAAGGTGTTGGGGTTCTGTTTTCTGGGGGTCCAGGTATATTATGTAGGTTTTTTTTGCTGAGTGTGTCCCCAGCGTTAAACACATCCATATCCTCGCGTGTGAACTTTTTGCGTTGATGATGGTCGTGTGAGAGGTGTGCGTGGATAAGATGAAGATGCTTGTATAATAGACTACAGTAATACACAGTACAATAATTTAATTTAACACTTCTCATATGGTGAATTGTAACTGCCCAAAACACAATACCAGAACTTTAAAGATTCAAGATTTTGTGGAAATGATGACCACATATCGAAGAAGAAACCTACACCATATTTTTTGTTACCTTACAATCGCTCAATGTCACAAGTGTCTTCTTTCTTCCTCTTCTCTGATAACTTCATTCCCCATCACTGCTTTGATCAGCTCACTGCCAGCTTTCCCAGCTGCAGCTCAAAGAATTCTCTCATTTCCTCAAATATCCTCTTGTAATCTTCAAAGTTGCCAAAACAAACACATTGACTCCATCCTCTCGCAGCAATGACGAACTCTAGATCGTCTGCTCTGTGCCAATGATTGTAAATCGCCGAATGCAGTGCACTCTCTAGCAGCGTGAGTGATTGCTCCGCTACGCCCAGGAAAAGTCGAAATATGGGTGTAGCCGCAGCGACAAGGTGTATGTATGGATTGATCCCAATATGTGCCTCCACTATAGCTTACAGAAAAAGATGAGAAATAAGGCGATAGTTCGATGGTGGCATGAAGATGCTGAGAAACCAGTAGAGGATTCTGGAACTGTGATATTGGAAGGAACTTCGGTGTTTACCCAAACTAAATTTTTCGAGAATAGATGCCGAGAATAGAATTGGTTTCCGCTTTGTCGGTGAAGGGATCCAAAGGGGAAATCGTTGAACCGTTTTCCCAGGCATCGTCTATAATCGTTCCTCCTCGTCCAAACAAAGTCCTTCTGGCCCATTGAATGCGCTCTTTGAATTTCATTTTATCTTCCAATGAGCCACTATCCCTACTCAGCATCAATTTGAAAAGCTCCGAAGCACTTTTGGCATAGTGATGGATTTGAGTGTGGGCGCTGGGATTCAAAATGGCGAGTCCTGCATAGACATTCCAAGGGTTCGAGTAGATCCTAAGTGTGAGGTCCACTTTGGCAGTCTCAATCCCACCAACATAGAGACCTTGTTCCCATGGATATGCTTCTGTGGAAGCCCAAGCAGTACCCATACTAATCACAAGATGGGGCTCAACGGAAAGTTAATCTTCCGTCAACCGTCAATAGAAAAAGCTGAGAAGCGTCCCGGATTATTCACCTGAGGAAAGCAGCATGGGTAACTGCCTGAGTGTTGGCTGTTACAGATCGCGTTCGTCAAAACTAAGGTAAACAAAGCGAGAACGAAATGAATCGCAGGATGTTCTCCATGGGAGTGAGGGCATCTTTGTTGGCCCGATGTTGAAGGAGGACCTGAGTAGATCAATTAGTTCCTGAACAAAACACAGAGGGGTACATAATACGAGTGGTTGTTCAACGGGCTCATAGTTGGCCCGTGCAACGAATGACAAGAGAGAAGTGGACGTCTTTTTCACTTTCGTAGCGAACATTCAAGTGAGTTGACACTTGAAGCCTCGTCTGCTCCAATACTTATAAGGACCATATTGCGTCCAATAAACTCGGCTTCTACGGAATAGATGACATAGTCAGACGATCTCGAAATTGCATATACATCCTTCTGGGGGTAGACCCCTGGCGTATCTATTGACGAACAGCACGGTAGATTGGGCCTTTCAACAAGCAAGCAAGGATAGAAGCGTACTGGAAAAGTCAGTTTTGAGTTCCTCGTACTTTTCTGGCAAGTCGCAAACCAAGATACTAGGTAATCGCAGGCAGGTCAACATATCGTCAGTGCTGATCGATTTCTGTCCCATGGAAGCTATAGTGCAACATACCTTTGTAGTGAAGGAAGTAGCGTAGGGTGTTTCTTAATATATGGCAACGCTTGTACAATGAACCAGGGTTAACAAATTTGGATTGCACTTCGAGGTACACTTGTGATATCAGCGGACAAACAACTGTCAACTTAATATGCCTCCTCGAGCGCTATCCGGTTGACTACTGTTTGGCTACTGCATTCACATCACAAACTGTTAGGTCGATCCTCTTGTAGCAATGGTCCGAAGTCTCAGATGTGACCTCCGACAATTGAAGAGAATCAGTTAGTCGGGACTGGAGTAGATGTTGAGACGAGAGGGAACAGTGCCGGCGTTGTGCCCTGCGTTGTGCCCTGCGTTGGATCTGACAATGGACTACACTTGCCACTTCTAGTCCAATATAAAACTGGGTAGTGGTCAGGTTAACGTTAACAGTGACAATTAAGTTTTCTGGCTGCATCCAGACATCAACGGAACACTTTGTACAAGCAGTCACAGTTGATCACAGTTGACTCGCGTCCTCGTTCTTATCCCAGCCCATCACACGTGTCCACCCATCTCATCTCGTCAAGCGGATCTTTTCACTCAACCCTTGGTTGGATAGCTTGTGACCTGTGTTCCCACGTTGACATGAATTTAACAGCCTTCTGTTCTCATTGTCTATACATCTTGCCGCCACCATGTCCATTTTTACCGGTGCCAGAGACTTTATAATCAAGGATAGTAGTTTGATTGCGCAGTCGAATACCAGCATCACAAATCAATACGGTCAGCAGCGCCGCTTTGGCTAATTAAATGTTAGTTGATTCAGTATTAGGTATCGATATCCTCCTTGATGCCTCCGATCCAGGAGCTGCATTTGATTCCCAAGACTACTACGATCGTTGCTGTTTCCCTGGTACCCGGGAACAGTATATCGCTGATATCACAAACTGGGTAACTGAATCCGTCGACCCACCCTCGTTTATGTACTGGATGAGGGGACCAGCTGGTGTAGGGAAATCGGCCATCGCTCAGACATGTGCCGAGAAACTCAAAGATTCTGGACATCTTGGTGCTGCATTCTTCTTCACTGTCAACAGACATTCTAATCCGTCACACTTGTTCACGTCCATCGCTTACCAACTTACTACTGCGTGCGCTTCCTGAATATCGTGCCGCTGTCGATGAGAGGATCTCCAAGGATAAGAGTCTTGTTGAGAAGAAAATGCCGTCTCAATTCAGATCACTGATTGTTGAGCCACTTCAGGAGCTAGAGAAGCAGGGAAAGAGGGTACAACCAAAAGCCATCTTTATCGGTGGGTTAGACGAGTGTGCTGATGATGCACAAGCAGAAGCTATCGAGATAATTGCATCCTCTGTCAGGGACAGATCCACCCCATTTCATTGGGCTATCTTCAGCCACGCCGAACCTCGCATCGTTTTCACATTCAATCGAGACAGCATCGCTTCTGTCACTCATTTCATTGAGCTTCCTATCTCTAGCAAGGCAGACGGCGAGATTGAGATGTACCTGTGGGGTGCATTCAAGAATATACTTGAACACAGAGGTTTTCTGCAACTGCTGTCATCATGGCAAACTGACAACGCCATTAGGACCCTTGTCAGCGCAGCGGCTGGCCTATTTGCACACCCTGCTGCCGTGTTGCGTCATGTGGCCTATCCGCAAGACTCACAATTTCGTGAAAGACTGCGATCTATTCTCAACGCCCTATTCGATGCAGGGAAACAAGTGTCCATATCACCCTTTTCGCAACTTGATACTCTCTATGTCCACATCATGAAGCAGATTCCAGAGAGCATTCTTCTGTCTGCTCAATTCCTTCTTTTCTCCAATCTGGTCGACGCAAGTGCCGACATTCGATGGGATGTTGCCATAGGTTGTTGCGTGTTAAGGATCTCCGAGTGTACGTTTAAAGACATCTATCACCATCTACATGCTGTGATTTTCTACGAGGCGGCTTATGATCCTCTCAGCTCACTTGACCCTTACATCGACCTCGCACGGCCGTGGTATGACCAAGGCGAATGGTTCCATCTAGATCAGTCAATCAAAGACCATGTTTATGATGTTCATTGGAACACTCCGCTTCTACCACAAATCTTTCTACGATTTCCTTCGTGATCCCACTCGCTCTGGTTCCTTCTGTGTCAACACTCCTGCCATTTATTGCAAACTCCTTGATCACTTGATCCAATCTCACCATCATTATGCATCTAGCTACGCTGTTGACAGTTCAAGCATGTATTTCTGCCTTTGCATCTGTCCCTGAACTTACTTGTTATCCTAGACCTTGTGTCGGCACCGGGTATCATCAGCTCCTCTTCCGCGCTCTCTTGGCCGCATGGAACCGAGTTTGTTGACGCCTCTCTCAAGTTGGTGACTTTTACCTTCCTCTCATTCCGGATATCCTGTGATGACCCAAACTTTTGTCGATTTTTTAAGGATATTCCGTTCGCTATACTGCAGCGACTGGCAGATGTTGATTATCGCAAGTCTCTGATAGGGGCGCGGATGCGATACGAACTCAGTGAATCATTGAATTTTATTGTTTTCGGCATTCAGGCAACTGCCGAAACATTATCACACACTGTATTCAAGTGTATTCGCACCGAAACATTTGATGAACTGGTTCCTGCTGCATTTCTTCTGGTATGTTTCAAAATATGATTGCTAACAATGGATTTACCAATACACTGCCAGGCGGTCAAGAAATTGGAGAAAGCAAAAGTCATCCGGCCGTATGTTCCTCTCTTTGGATCGGGCCGTGTCTCAGCCCTTCTTCACACTCTATCCCGTAAAAATTCAGTGAGGAGGAACAGTGGGCTTTGTAAACTCGGACATGGGGAAAAGTCGGTTATATGGTACTGGGAGTTTGATATAGACAAGCGGTATTTTCATCAGTTCAAATCTAGTGACTATGCAGCTGCAGTAGAGTTCTATGAAGTGAACAAGTTCGCGATGTGGGGAGAAAGAACGTGGCCCAGAAGACAACTAGACAGACGGTGAGGGACAGGGACAGGGATATTTCCATGAACATGCTGCCAAGCATGAGCGCGAGGATTAGCGTGAGTCTGAAACTGATGTTCAAGGCCAGGATGACGGCCAGAATGTTCGGGATGACAATGGTGATTCCAAAGACAATGACGATCAACCGGACAATGAAGAGCATTTATCTCAGACTCAGAACTAGCCCCGAAAAAACATATCGCCCTTTTGTTGTTTTTCGATTCCTTTCCTCTGTAAAGTCATCGACATCTGCTTGCTAGACGATATGGGTTGAACGAACCCTGTTTCAGTGGTATAGACTCATCGAGCTTTTCAGTGTAGTGTGTCAATAGGGTAAACATCTGTGATAGATCTATTTCTTTCTTCTGCTCCTGCCCATCCAGTTTTGATTCACTGATTTTTTTTATCATGTATGCAGTAGTCTATTTGTTGTTCATGTCCCAATAGAACACTGGATAACGGTCAGGCTAACACGTCAACAGTGACAACTGGTTGACAACTGGTTGCATGCAGACATCAACGCAATCACTTGTGTCTTTGTACAAGCAGTCACAGTCGACTCGCTTCTTCAGCCCATCACTCCCAACACTTGCTGTGATTGTCTTCCGGGCCCATAACATTCTCGTCACATGTGCCCCCCATCCCCTTTTCAACTCCTTTTCCCAAGCAACATTTTCAGGTCGCATCCTGTGTGGAGTGCAATATTTTTATGTATACTATGCAACGCCCTGCTTCTATCCTCACATAACACTCTCATGCCACAATCGTTGAAGCTTTCTTAGTTGTACAGCATCCGTTCATGTCCTTCAGCATTCCCATTTTTCAGATAATGGGCCTGTCGTAGCACAAGATTGAGTGGGAGAATCATCCGGAGGAGAGAGATTGAACATGGGAAGAATTTGCTGTCATAGGATTGTTTGTGCTTGGTGCTCACACGTTAACATGGATTTAACAGCCTCCTGCTCTCATCGTCTATCTGTCGCACTACCACGATGTCCATATTTCCTGGCGCCAGTGGCTTCACAGTTAGGGCTAGTAGCTTCCATGCGCAGTCGACTACCAATATCATGAACATCGCGAACCAGTACAGCGGATCTGGTAAGCAGCTTCGTCTCTGCTCATGAAATGTTAGTTGATTCAGTACTAGGCATTTATATCCTTCATGATGCCTCTGATCCAGGAGCTGCATTTGATTCTCGAGACCACTACGATCGCCGCTGCTTCCCCGGTACTCGGGAACAGTATATTGCTGATATCACAAATTGGGTAACGAAATCTGTTGACCTACCTTCGATGTACTGGATGAGGGGACCGGCTGGTGTTGGCAAATCAGCTATCGCTCAGACATGTGCCGAGAAACTCAAAGAAACTGGACACCTTGGTGCTGCATTTTTCTTCACTGTTAACAAACACTCTGATCCCTCACGCTTGTTCACTTCCATCGCTTACCAACTTGCCACTACGCTCCCTGATTATCACGCAATAATTGATGAGAAGATCTCAAAGGACAAGACACTTGTTGAGAAGAAAATGCCATCTCAACTCAGATCATTGATTGTTGAGCCGCTTCGGGAGCTAGAGAAGCAGGGAAAGAGAGTACAACCAAAAGCTATTTTCATCGATGGTTTAGACGAGTGTGCGGGTGAGGACGCACAAGCAGAAATTATCAAGATAATTGCATCATCCATCAGGGAAAGGTCCACTCCATTTCATTGGGCCATCTTCAGCCGTGCTGAACCTCGCATTGTGTCCACATTCAAGCAAGACAACATCGCCCCTGTCGTTCATTCTGTTGAACTCCCCATCTCTCGCGAGGCAGACGGCGAGATCGAACTGTACCTTCGGGGTGGATTCAAGAACATACTTGAAAAACAGAATTTCCCGCAACTGCCGTCATCGTGGCCAACAGAAAACGACATCAGGACCCTTGTCGATGCAGCGGCTGACCTATTTGCGCACCCCGCTGCTGTTCTGCGTTATGTAGCCTATCCACCGGACTCGCAATTCCGCGAAAGACTCCAATCTGTTCTCGACACCCTCTCCAATTCAGGAAAACAAGGATCTACATCACCTTTTTCTCAACTTGACGCTCTCTATGTCCACATTATGAAGCAGATTCCAGAGCACATTCTTCTGCCTGCTCTATTCCTTTTTTTCACTTGGGGCGGCGGGAATGTCAACTCCGGTTGGTATGCTTCTTTGCATTGCAGCGTGTTTAGGATCTCCGAGCGTACGTTCAGAGACATCTGTCACCATCTACATGCCGTGATTTCATACGAGGTGAATCATCTCATCTCACTCGACCCTCGCATTGACCTCACACGGCCGTACTATGACCAAGGTCAATGGTTCCATCCAGATGGGTCAATCTGTAACCATGTTTGGAGTGTTCATGGAACATTTCGCTTCTATCACAAATCTTTCTACGATTTCCTCTCGGATCCTATTCGCTCTGGTATCTTCTGTATCAACACCCCTACCACTTATTGCAAATTCCTTGATCACTTCATCCATTGTCACCATCATTATGCATTAAGCTATGCTATTGACAGTTCAAGCATGTATTTTCTCCCCTTGCATTTGGCCTTAACTTATTTGTCATTCTAGTCCTTGTGTCGGCACCAGGTATCGTCAGCTCCTGTACCGCACCCTCATGGCCACATGGAACCGAGTTTGTTGACTCCTTTCTCAAGTTGAGGACTTCTTTCAACCTCTCATTCTTGTTATCCGATGACGCACACTTTTGTCGATTTTTTGAGGATATTCCATTCGCTATATTGCAGCGACTGGCAGATGTTGATTATCGCAAGTCTCTGATAGCGGGCCGGATGTATCGGGAACTCATTGATTCACCCCGTTTTACTGTTTTCGGCATTCTGGGGACTGTCCAAGCATTATCCCACACCGTATTTGGATGTATCTCTACAGAAAACTTTGATGAGCTGGTGCCTGCTGCATTTCTTCGGGTACGCTTCAAATATGACTACCCACAATGAATTCACTCACACACTGCCAGCTTGTCAATACATTGGAGAAAGCAAAGGTCATCCGGCCATACCTTCCTCTCTTTGGCTCAAGTCGTGCCTCAGCGCTTCTTCATATTCTCACCCGCAAAAAGTCAGTGAGGAGGAACAATGGGCTTTATAAATATGGGCATGGGGAAAAGTCGGTTATATGGTATTGGGAGTTTGATGTGAACAAGCGGTATTTCCATCAGTTCAAAACTATTGACTATGAGGCGGCGGTAGAGTTTTACGAAGCGAACAAGTTCACGATGTGGGGAGAAAGAAGGCTGCGCAGAAGACCATGGTAGTGAGGGACGAGGACAGGGGATTTCCATGAACGCGAGGAGGAAAATCCGAAACCGATGTTCAAGGCTAGGATGACGGCCAGAATAGGTTGCGATACGACAACGGAGCAGCTGATGAAAGATCGACAACATCTGCCCCTTCTTCCTTGTCGAAATCTGAGAACTATTCCTCATCAGAATCCTTCTGACGTTGTGTTTCTGACTTGAGTCCTGCTGTCCAAAACACTTCTTCGTCATCACCCTTTAAGAGACTTTATACGCAACTGTTGGAATTCGGCGTCTTCCTCATCTGTACTTCAAAGCGCCGAGCCTTGGTATCCCAGACTATCACTTTCAGAGTCACAATCGCCACGTGAGCATCCTCTCTTGCATCTGCTATTTGTCGTTGGTGAAGTAGGTAACGAAGCCGTGAAGGCCGAGCACTTCGGAAACATTTCGCAAAAACATCTCTATCTCATATTCACGATCTTGAAAACGACTCGGAAGAAGTAGACGGTGGGAGAGATGGTAGTGGTTAAGAAGAAAGAGAGATGAGTACAGCTAAAATAGAATTTACCTAATCCGCATTACGCAGACTACCCGCAGACCATCACGCGGAACGAATACTCCTCTAATGTTTGATTGCTATCTCGATGGATCGGCTACTGCGTTCACACCGCCAGTCTGTTATGTCAACACAATCATCTTGTAGCAACGGTTCGAAAAAGAAGATGTGATCTCTGACAATTGAAAAGGACCGATTAGTCAAGACTGATGGGTAGATGTTGAGATGAGAAGGAACAGCGCCAACGTCGTGCCCTACATTCACTTTGCTTGAGTCAGACAATGGACTGCACCTGCCACATCTGATACATCACTTGAAGTCTCTCGGATATACACAAAACCGGATAACGGTCAGGTTGACACTTTAGCAGTGACAATGGTTGCATGCTAACATCAACGCATGACTTGTGTCCTTCTATAAGCACTCACAGTTGACTCGCTTCCTCGTGTTTTCCCCAGCCCATCACTCCCATCGCTTCCACAGGCTGTGACTGTCTTCCAGGCCCATAATCTGTTAACCACGCATCCCCCAGATTGTAACATCCCGTCAAGCCGAAGTTTTTGCCCAACCCTTCTTCTCACATCTTCTACTATAGATTATCTCTCTGCTGCTCGTATATAAAACTCTATTTTTTAACTCTTTTTCCCAACCAGCATTTTCATGTGGCATCCTGGGTGGAACAGTGCAATATTTTCATCTATACTATGCAAAGCCCCACTTCTACCCTCACATAAAACTCTCACGCTGCAACCGTTGGAGAATCCCATGAGGCATCCCACTGCGACTCCTGGCTTCTCCAGTAGGCGGATGACTCATTCTACTCTGATTTATCTGCAAATTTGCAGGCATACGTGCATATATGCACGTATGTGCACATTTTGTCCAACAGGTGGTCTTCAAACTTCCCTTTTCAATCACTACCTCCCTTTTCCTCTGCAGCACAATACTGGGTGCTATTGACCCAGCACCAGCCTATACGCTATGCACTGGACATGAGTTGGCAGTCCAAGTTGGCAAAAGATGAGAAGATAATCGAAAGCAATGAATGGAAGTGTGGACGAAATACGGGAACTTTTTTGGGTGCAGGATGCTTTAAGCTCTGGTTGCCGATAGTGCTGACACTGGCGATGTCGTTTAGAGGGTTTGAATGCGTGGTTGGACAAGAACTGAGGTTATATTTCTGAACCAAACGAAGTACCAAACGAAGGCAATGATTCAGATAACTGGTATAACAAGATATGTGAAGGTAAGTAAAAAAGCCACTTGTCTTGATACAATATTCAGTTCGGCTAACAGAATTTCAATCAGTAGAGGTTGACCCTGCGTGTTAACTAGAGACTACAAATTATGTCAGATCGATATGATGTATTGCACACGCAGACCTTCTCAGCACTGTTATATTTGTTTAATAAATCAAAATTGGATGGGCAGGAACAGAAGAAATAAACCTATCACACATGTCTACCTTATTAACCGATGACACACGAGACTAAAAGGTTCAATGAATCTATACCACTGAAACAGGGTTCGGGAAATCCATATTATCCGGCAAGCAAATGTCGAAGACTCTACGGAAGATAAGAATCAAAAAACAAAAAAGGACGATACACTAAATGCCTTTTGTTCAGAACCAGTTCAGTATTTAAGATGAATGAACGATATCCTGATTCCCGCTTTGCTCCTCATTGTCTAGCTGATTGTCATTGTCTTTGGAATTGCCATTGCCATCCCGAACATTCTGGCTGCCATCCTAGTCTTGAACATCCGTTTCGGCCTCAAGCTGTTCCTCACTTCCATACTCGACAGCATACTGGTGAAAATCTCTCTCTCCCTCTTCCTCGCCATCTTCCTGGTTGTCTTCTGTGTCGCTTTCGTCCTCTTCTTCTTGCCACATCGTGTACTTGTTCGCTTCGTAGAACCTTACTGCCGCTGCATAGTCAATAGTTTTGACTTGATGGAAATATTGCTTCTTCATATCAAACTCCCAATACCATATAATCGACTTTCCCCCATGCACAATTTTATAAAGCCCACTGTTTCTCCTCACTGAATTTCTGCGGGAGAGAATGTGAAGAAGCGCTGAGGCTCGGCTCAAGCCATAGAGAGGAACATATGGACGGATGACCTTTGCTTTCTCCAATGTATTGACAACCTGGAAATGTGTGGGTAAATTCATTGTGGGTAATCATTTTCAAAACATACAAAAGAAATGCAGCAGGAACCAGTTGATCAAAGGTCCGAATACACTCAATTACGGTGGGGGTTAATGTTTGGGCAGTCGCTGGAATGCCGACAATGAAAGCAGGTGATGGATCACTGAGATCCGACCACATCATGTTTGCTATCAGAGACGTACGATAATCAATATCTGCCAGTCGCTGCAATAGAGCGAACGGAAGTTCTTCAAGAAACCGAGAAAAGTCTGGGTCATCCCAGGAGTACCATAATGAGAGGATGGAAAAAGTAACTTGAGATAGGAGTTAGCAAACTCGGTTTCATGTGGCCAAGAGAGTGAGAGTGAGGTAGAGGAGCCGATGAGATCCAGTGCCGACACAAGGTCTGGAATAACAGGTAAGTTCAGGGACAGATACAAGGGGAGGAAATACATGCTTGAACTGTCAATAGCATAGCTTGATGCATAATGATGGTGATATTGAATGAAGTGATCAAAGAATTTGCAATAAATAGCAGAGGTGTTGACACAGAAGGAACCAGAGCAAGTAGGATCCCAGAGGAAATCGTAGAAGGGTTTGTGATAGAAGCAAATTGTTCCATGAACATCATAAACATGGTGTTTTATTGACTCATCTAGATGGAACCATTGACCTTGGTCATGATATGGCCATGTGGGATCGATGCGAGGGTCAAAAGATGGTTCGTATGAAATCACGGCGTGTAGATGGTGACAAATGTCTCTGAATGTACACTCTGAGATCCTAAACATGCAACAATGCCCAGAAGCATACCAACGAATGTCAGTATTCTGGTTGCCCAAACAAGAGAAAAGAAGGAATTGTGCAGACAGAAGAATGCATCTGCTCCATAATTCTAGAGAAATGTACGCAGGTAACTCGAGGTTGATAGGGACGAGATAATATTTATGATCACTAGGATCAAGAATAGGAAGGTTAATCCTAGGTTACACTACGAGAACTTTAAGTACTGAACTCGTAACTAAGCAGACGGAAGTAACTAGGTAGATGTCTAGAATTGTCGTCATGATACTGGAG
>Ga0157362_1000732_pt1 | contig 12056 bp, 7 predicted proteins | sample AttlaeALBM3_FD_111480 | JGI IMG/M metagenome (GOLD analysis project Ga0157362, IMG submission 111480) | Fungus gardens microbial communities from leaf cutter ant in Ribeirão Preto, State of São Paulo, Brazil - Atta laevigata ALBM3 | ecosystem: Host-associated > Fungi > Mycelium > Unclassified ... | reverse complement strand
TAGTCCAACGGGCATAACATGACTGAGCGCCCAATGCCGGAAACGAAGGAGCTGGCACAGATGAAGCAGAGACAATGGTGGCACCAAGGAAAGCACAGGGCTCGGGGCAGCAGAGGCTGGAGGGCTTTAAAAAGGCAAGTGACAACATATCAGCATGCTTATAATGGCGCACGATGGGAAAACACTCACAGTTTGAGTCAAAGATACCTTATTTGCATCTAAATGTACTCTCGGCAGCTTTGCAGGAAGTGGCTGATGCTTTCTATCCTCTGATCCTGAACATGGTGGAAATGAGACACTGGGAGCATTGCAGACTATTGAGCAGGGGTAGACGGCCGGACATCAGCATCTTCCATGTAAATATCAGTGTTATTGACAGACACCGTTTGGGGCGCTTCATGTTGTTGAGGTCACTGAGGATGCCATTGGGGGAATGGATAGGAATCGCATCTATACAGATAAGAATTGACGGCGATAGAAGGCAGAAATGTGTAAGAAAGACTGCATGCCATCACCAATAGGCGTTGATTTCACACGTGAGACATTTGATTCTCCCCTGAGTAAATGCCGTCCTCCCTCTAAACGGAGTTCCTTGATCAATAGGCGGTGTGATCGACCCCAGGCATCTTCGAAACCCCTAGGGTATTGTACTGTGGCCTTTCTGATGTGATGCTCCAGGGTTCCCCCTCAGAAACTCCCCGCTTTTGTGAACTATTTCCCAAGTATCTGACTGACTTATTTTTCCCCCCATTATGAAGATGATTTTCAACCCCAAAATGACTTTCCAACAGATGTTTTATGGATGCATAGCCAGCGCATAGGCCCATGAATGGGTTCTTGGGTCCCTTCCTGATTGGGTCTCATGGTGATATGATAACTTTCAGGTGCTGATGGTCACTACATCGGGGCTGATCATGCAGTTTCTCAAGGTGCTTGAGAACTACCAGAGTATCAAATGGATGTGATATTCGACCAAGGCAGAGGGAGCATACTGGGTCTAGGTGAGTGTATTGCTGTGTCTTTTGGGCGAGTGCTCACAGGCACAGTTATGAGGCAGTAGATAGTGTAGAGCAGCATGAGAAAGGCTGTCATATGCGGAGCATGATAGTATCACACTTGGAGCGTTGACGGCCATATTCTGAGAGGAATGTACTGCGAATAGCCCTCAGCTCAATTTCCGGCTACCATAATGCCTCTACCATTGAGGATCTCATAGACAAGGAGGCTCTTGCCGCCATCCAGGATGACCTTTGTTGGGAGTACAAGGTACTTCTCGCTTGGTCGAGTGTCTCGGCAGGGTTGGCATCCTTCAGTGTCAGTGAGACTGAGATCGAGAGCAAGAACCATTTCAAGTGTGCAGCTAGCACTTGTCGGCGTCATGAAACTCATCATGCAAGTCCAGATACCCTTCTGCTGCTTTGGAGGGAAGAGGGGGAGGGTATTTCATCTGCAACGGTTGAATCAACGATCATCAAGATAAGAGTGCCCACCTACTTCTGGCAGAGAAGCCAAAGTAAGCATTCAATTTTTGCCATTCTCGACTATGAGACAGAAATCAGTGGTTAGCACAGCAGCATCATTGTAACAATAATCTTGTGGATTGGTATCCGATGTTTAAGGATCAGAGCTTGCAAACTTGTGTTCAATAATAATTGGACAGGGTCGACAGGCGTATGAAAGGGGCTTCTTCCTTGGATCTTTTCAAGCATAAAGCCGAAAGCATGGGACCGGAAACAAAGGAGGACACGTGGATGAAGATGGATAGAAACAGTGATAATGGTAAGGCACAGAACTTGGGGCAGCAGAGGCTGGAGGTAGAGTTGCATGTTTTGAGTGACAAAATATTAGCGACGGGAGAACACTCGCATTTTGATTCAAATCTGCATCTGCATGCACCGTCGGCCATTTTGCAGGAGGTGTCTGATACTCTCCATCCTCTGATCCTGTAAAAAAAAACACTGGGAGCATGTGTCTAACACACATTACCGCCGGAGGACAGCTGTACTCTGAACAAAAAAGAAAACTTAAAGAAAAAGAAAAAGGACAGTTTAGTCATCAAATTGAATGTTGTTCGTCGTCGTGTGGGCTATGTCCGCCTCATCCTTGATGACAATGCTCATGTGGAGGCGATTTCTCTTGCGATAGGGGAAGATTACATCTTGAGAGGACTTAGTGTAACTAGGAAGCCTACCGACAGCTCGCCGTCTAAATTGAACTGGAGCTGGACTACGGTTATCCTCTGTTCATGCAAGGAAAAAGGCTTGGTGTAAGTACGAATAAAGGATATCCTTGGACTCACTCAAGTGAAAACAGGTCTTGAGACACCGAGAGAGCAAAAATTTGAGCAGAGCAGCGAGCTCGTCCCACTCTCCTGTTCATGCATTTGAACACCTTCAAGTTCTTTGGTTGATGAGGACAAGATACACCTTGTTTTCTTACTCCAGAAGCTTTCCTAACTCCCTTTTGCTCGAGCTCTCTTAACCACCCTCTGTTGGTGCATTCTGTCCACTTTCTTCCGAATCTCGAGTTAGCTCAACTGCGACTCAAAACAGCAACTCATCATCCTGACCCATCATCCATCTGTCCCTCACACCTTGCAGCATAAGCTTCCATCAGTGGAATGCTGGTCCCCAGCTGTGAGATCTGCTATTTCCCAGATTCTCAAACCAATGTCGTCGGAATAGTGTGCCAACGCTGTTCTATTTCGTATAAACGCCACGAATGCCCATGATTGACTCAAGATCCGAGCATGCAGATGGCCAGTTAGGCATTCAAGAGACAGTTGCATGTTCGAACTTAAGAGCAATGAGCCTGTCGACAAGGGAATGGTCAATCAGAACAGGTGAGAGGGCAACTCTATCCACCCTGGACATTGAAAATTTGGAAACGAGTCGGCGAGTTCGCATGTCCCAGACTCGGATGTGAAAGTGATCACGAGACTAACATGCGAGGAGTTCCCCGTCCTGTGAGTATTCAGGTGCCGGGTAGCGGCGAATATGCACTTGATTGTCGAGGTGGACAGGATAAAACTGGCCAATGTCGTGATTCCATCATTTGGCGGATGAAGACTCAGCCACGATGACGGTCAAGCCATCGGATGCCAGGTATATGTACAAGAGCGCCTCTGTCTCGAGAGAAAAAGAACACATGAGATAGCGCATTTCCCTTGTGGGAAGAATATAATCACACTCTCCCTGGATAGAGGAACAGGAACTGCATTCATACCAATCACATTGGAGGCGTGAACGCCTATCAAAAAAACACTGATGCGAGTGATCAGTAGCTCATGAATGACTACACAAGCAAAAGAACGGCACTAGGTCAATTGACCACGCATAAGGGACCACCGTGTCAAACAGGTTTTTGAAGACAAACACAACCAGCTCGATATTGCCATTAGGAATGGTCGCTTCTCAACTCGCAGAAAAAAGTGGCACATTGCAATCCTTAAGCATGACTCTTGAATAGTAACTTTGCAACCTACACTGACCCAAAAAAGGTTGGTGGACAGGAGATCATGGAACGCTGTAGGACGATGCATAAAACTATGCAGTGACACTGATAAGGATTTGAAAACGAAATAGGATGGGTTGGTCCTGGAACAACCATGCCTTTTCAAGAGAGAGGTCAAAAGATTGCACACATGTGGGGACGAATCTACGTGCGGGTACTAGTCCAAGTGCAGGGAATAGCGATACGAAATGACAACAAAGGCCATTTGACAAACCCCCAGTTCTGATTGAAGGATGGAATCTAGTAACCAACTCCATTTCTTCTAACGGGTGGTTGAGTCTCCCAGTGAGATCACCTTCGCAAACGGGTCGCACATAACATGTGATCTTTTCTCAAAGGAAAGTCGAATGTGGGACAAAGAGCCGGAGGTACGAGAACCTTGAGTGTGAATCTGCTCTAGAAGTGATACATCGTTGAAAAGGTGATCAGGGCCAGTTGTACAGTTGTACGTTGGTCTATACTGATCTAGAGGGATTTTCAGCGAGATTTATATATGGCAAAAACATTAATGTACGGAGCATGAATCAAATCAAGGTGTTCTGTTGGCTTGACTGATAGATGATCAGAGCAGAGGGATAGACATAGAAAGCGGCAGGACACTAGAGCACGACACCCAGGCAAAAGTTGATGGGAGAGGTGCCGTTTTCTGGAGACCAGCAGAGGGAGGAATGACAATGTAGTGGTGTTTCTCGATTACACATGACGGCATTGTGAGCCACAGGAGGACAATGTTTGAAAATCTCCCAAACGATTCCAGGGTGGAGCCTGCGTATGGGAGCAATGGAAGCACGTACAACCTCAGAATGTGCGCTCCTATCTTACTTTAAAAGAACACCGCGCCACCCGAAGCTGTGGTATCTGTTCCTCCATAGCCTTGGACTTCCTCACGCGCTCTCCCATGCGGGTTTGGATCCTGGTGAGTTGAGGGAATCAGCCGAGCCAGTGCTACAGTAGTAATGGATTCATTCATTCTTAAATTGGGCTGGGTACATAGTCACCGGGCTGTCCTTCTATCCATCGCTAGTCGCATCTTGGTTGAAGCAGATCAATCAATTCTTGAGTGGGACACTAACCCTGGTACACGTGACCCCTTTCATCATTGTCCAAGTCCATGACACAACAAGGTTTGATGTGTGAAGTGAATTGTCATTCGTCGTCATACCTTCTTTTCTGTGCCAGTTCAGCAGCTACAAATCTCTCGCTTGCGATCAATACGGAGACCAGCACAAAGGTTTACATTTCCTTTCCTTTCATGGTGCACGCGTATAAATCTCATCCAATTTCAAGTGCCATGGTAATTGAACGACACGATCTGGACTGTGGTCACCAGTACAACTACTCGATTCAAGTGATGCTGAGACTGGGTGCTCTACGCTAGGTATTGATGTCTGTTCCCACCCGGTCCAATTCCTGGGACAATGATAGCTGCTTCGATCATTCCTGTGTCACAGCATTGTTCGTCGTGTGATAACATCCCACATTTCCTTCTCACACTCACTCCCCAATAGTTGAAGTAATGGCAAATCCAGTCAGATCATTTTCAGCCATCCAAGTTGTCAGTGAGTGCTACTATGTCCGATCGGCTCAGTAGATCAGGGACTAAATCGACATGTAGAAGTAATTGGACAGCTCGATAGATTTCCACAGTCACTGGCTATCATATGTTCTGACAATGTCAATGAACATGTTGAAAGAATATTGGACCATTGCACCAGGGATGAGCAGCCTTTGACGCTCACCCCACGCGAATGGTAAGTTGAGCCTATTGAGCCGTCCTACATGCTCATGTGGTGTAGCATGCTCGTGGAAGGAAGTGAACTGAATGTTGATATATACAAAAAATATTCCCGAGGACAGAAGATACGGATGCTCTGGCGCACTTCAAAGGAGGAACTCATGTGTAAGGCCAGGGTCAGGTTTGACGATTTATGGAAACATGTGTCTTTCGAAGCAGAAACAAATTGTGAGCGGATCTCTACCTCGATCGTTCCTCATTTTCTCAGAGGAGGTTAGCAAAATTCGAGGTGAGATTCGATAATCCGATCCAGGGATTACAGTTGTGGCTGGTCATTGAGGTGCGCTATCACTATGAGTGCTATGTTGGTTTACTCTTCGAACATCACTGTAGGTTCGCAACATTGATCCGAACACCTTAGATCGACATATCGCAAAGATGATGGTAGAATTGAACGAGTTTCAGTCTGTTCTGCATCGTTCTGCTTCTGCAAGCGATGTTGCTAGAATGGTGATTGATCTAGGGACCGCAGCCAGCAAAGTAATTAATTGTTGACTTGTATACCCGTATGTTGTCTGACTTGAAGCAGCTGAATCCTGTCGCACACGCTGTGTTCTCTTGTGTCCAGGTTATTTATCAAGTTGGCTCCTTTTTCGTTTTCAAATTGATAATACGACTGATAGTTTTGGCAGCATTTGAAGACTCAAAAGGAATCCTATGAAGCCATGAAAAGCCTTGCAAACAGCATCCAAGTGCTTGCTGATCAGCTCGACAGACTCAAGGAAGTTCGAATCTCAGATCGACTGTGCCACACCATGAGAGAGTTTCCCGAGATCATGGAAGAAGTGGTCAACTTCATTTGGAGATGGCTTAAAAGCTGGAAATGTGGGTGTCCATTCATCTTCATCTGGGTGGACCGGTGACTGATTAGTTGGCTTCAGTCCAGTATATCTTTGTTGATTCTCAAAAGGAGAAAGCAATTGCGTTGAAGGACAAACTCGATACCTTCAAGGACAAGTTCGTTCTAGATCTCAGTATAGAGACCCACATAGCACAAATTGAAAAGAAAGAGTTGGACGATTTGACGCGCACCCTTGGGGAGAATAGGCTCCCTCTACGCGAGCCATGTATGGAAGGCACTCGGACCACCACCTTACAAGACATTGCAAACGAGATCAAGAATACTCACGGTCCCAATATGATTTGGATAAGAGGATCACCTGGAGTCGGAAAATCTGCATTGGCAGCCAGTATCGCTGCTTGGCTGCGCAAACAGGATCTCCATGTCATATCATTCCGGTTTGACCGCACCCAATCGACCACCATCACTACAGATGCTCTTTGGCGTGCCGTCGCCCTTGACCTTGCTCGCCTGTATCCTTCTGTGCGCCAACACGTTCTTAATACAGTCCAAGACGATAAGATGTCCGATCCATCCGACATGAATGGAAGATTCAGGTCCCTGATTGAGGCGCCATTATTTACACTCAATGATGTCCCATGTGATAAACTTCCGGTGATTGTGATAGATGCACTGGACGAGTGTGGTGGGCTGAGACACGACTCGTCTGGAAAGGATGATTATAAGAGTCTTCTACGTACGCTCAAGCATTGGGTTCACGTTGATCACTTGAAGAGGTTCAAGTTGGTCATTACTAGTCGGCCAGAGGACCGTATCACCTTCTCCAGTCCCATCATCATCCATGACATTCCCTCTGGCCATAGGGTCAAGCCAGGCGATAGCGTCTCAAATGATATCCGCACATTCCTCCAGTCACAACTTGACGACATGAAAATGGAGCCTGCATGGATTGCCAAGGCTCTTGACTACCTTGTTCCTGGCGCTGCTGGTATTTTTATCTGGGCAACCACTGTCGCCAACTTCCTTGAGGACGATCCTGAAGCACGGTTTCACATCCTTCGATCAAGGGAGGGAGGGGATGACATAGAGGGAATGGATGATCTGTTTTCTCTGTATGCTACCATTGTCCAGGCATCATTTGGACGGATTTCGAGGCGAGAGGTTCAAGGGATTACATCTGTTTTGGGTGCCATGATCTATGCCAAGCAGCCTCTCAGTGATGAGGTACTTGTGGTGCTTCCTGGAGTCAAAATTGGGAAGTCAAATGTAATGCCATTGATCCGAAAAGGTCTTGCGTCTGTCATTGGCTCTGGCGATGTCCTTCATTTCCATCACAAGTCATTCGAAGAATATCTTCTCTCGCCCTCGTTTCGACAAGAATTCCCCGAGTTCTCCACTGTTCAGGATCGAGGCCATCACGAACGTCAGCTTGCTATGTTATGCTTGAAAACTCTTGTATCACCCAAGCTTCATTTCAACATGTGCAACTTGGACTCGGTCATAAAGAATGCCGATATTCTGCCAAATGTCAAATCCGTGATCCCTCCTTTCGTTTTATATTCATCTCAATTTTGGGCGGACCACCTTGTTCATACTCCGTCTGACAAGCGATCTGACAAGAAGCTGAAGGATGGGGTCAAGTTCATGATGCACGAGAAGCTACTGTTCTGGATAGAGACAATGAGCCTATTGGGAAAAGCGTATGACGTGTCTTCGATCCTAAAAAGGTCTTTATCATGGAAGGTGCGTTTATTCGTCATTTCCCTGCGACATATCTGATGTTGGCTGGCCAGCCCCTCACCTTTGATAATGAGCTGACATTGTTCATCCGTGATGCATTCCGCTTCATTTCTGCATTCATCATTCCAATCTCACAATCTGCCCCTCATGTGTACCTCTCGGCACTCCCCTTCGCACCTGAGGAATCTTATGTTGTCAGAAAATTCGGCTCGAGGTTTCCCAATACATTTGTGGTCACTCAAGGGAAACCTAGTCAATGGCCAATGGCAGTCTTCACTGCAGAGCACCAGAAAGATTCTGTGAAGAAAATAGCTTTCTCACCAGATGAAAGCACATTTTTATACATATCAAGAAAGGGAACGTATATCTGTGATTCTGAAACAGGTCGTTGCATTTTAGGCTCATTTCGCCGTGCGCATGTTGCCCGCTTTAGTCCTGCTAGGAAGCATATTCTACTCCAATACAGCTCTTATGCAGCAGTTTGGGACATTGAGACAGGCGAGAAGCAGTTCCGAATTGAGGGCTTTGATTTTGCCTTTGTTCGTCATGATGGAAGGATTGCCTCGATGAAAAAAGGTGGAAACTCGTCCGACTCCGGAGATGAAGATCCAAGTGGGATTCTGGTCCAGTTCTGGGAGGCTGGCAATGGCCAATTAATATACAGCAGGACGTTGGAGGTGAATGATGGTTTTGATGTCCGATTTTCTCCTGATGGGCATTTTCTGGCCATACAGAAGAACTTTGAGGGCGTCCTTGAATTGTGGAACTTGGAAGATAGCAAGGACTTCCGACGATTCACATATCCTTGTGGAGAATTTAAATCTCTCTGCTTTTCTCCAACCAGTGATACTTTGATGGTCAAGACTAGATCTGATTTTACTCACCGACCTATGTACCTTTGGAGATTGGACACACAAGAGATGGTATCCTTCAGCTGTGATTCGAGTGTCTGGAGTCTACAAGATGTTATTCATTCGCCCCTTACCAACTACCTATTTATCCTACAAGATTCCATAGCGGAAATATGGGATGTCTCTGCGACTGGCTCAAAAGTGATCTGGAAGCATGCATCGCTCTCGGGTGTAACCAGTATCTGTCCATCAAGCAACGGTCATAGATTTTTGGTCGGATATAGGGATGGGAGTGTGAGGATGTGGAACCTGGACCTGGAGAATTTAGTCATGAATCAGGCTGACACTACGAACACTCGAGATGATTCTGATGAGCAACGATCTATTGGAATGTCACCATCTGGAAAGATGGTAATTATAAGACCATGGGAATCTTCCAAAGTCAAATTCATGGATACAGCTACCAGAAAAGTTGTAGCAAGTACAGATATCGAGTGCATCAAAGACAACGAATACAGAATAGACATTGCATTTTCCCCAGACGAAGAGCAGGTAGCGTTTTCGTCCAAGTCTCTCATCACCATATGCGATATGATGCACCCGGAGAAGAGCGTCTCATTCGACCCCTGGCCAGGAAAGGGTGTCTGGGAAAGGAAGGTCGCCTTCCGAACATGCAACGACCTGGTTATATGCACCGTCTCGCGTGCTGGCTCAGGATTACTGCAAGTTTGGCATCGGCAGGATCTCACAGGTTTCGAATGCACATATTCTTTTTCTCTCAAAAAGGACAACCTCCGAAACATATGCCTGGCACCCGATGGCTTGACCGTCATCATCGTGCCTCGGTCTCCCTGCCCACCTTTTCTATGGAATCACGAGACTGCTCAGATCATCGTGCCTTTATCTTCCTATTCATGGAATCACGACGCTGCCCGGTTCCATCCTGTCCGCTTTGACGACCAAGTGCATATTAGCCAGCATCCCCCACCTCAGTACTCCCCTGACGGGAAACTCTTCGCATGTCGGTCTGGCTACCACGTTCGAGTGTGGGACACACGAACTGGCCATCTTGTTTCCACGTTTCTGGCGTCCAAAGTGGATGTAATTGCCCTCTCACCTGCTCTGACTCATTCCCTTGGTGAGAGACTCATTGCTCTTAGCTTCGAATGCAAACGCGTAATCCATCTCTTTGGTGCCTATACCGGCCATCTGCACGCTCAGATTTTGGGTGAAATATACGAAACTACAGCATTTATACGAGATGGAACAGCACTGGCAAACTATTACTACACTTCTGGTGTAAGAATCTGGGAAATAGCAGATTTGACAGTTGAGCACCGGCATTCTACTCATGGATATGAGCTTATGCTGCGAGGCATAAGGGATGGATGGATGATGGGTCAGGGTGATGAGCCACTGTTTTGGGTCCCAGTTGAGAACAGGAAACATTTGTACATGCCATCACCCAGAGTGGTGATTGAGGAGCCTGATATCTCAACAATCATGGACTACTCTAACTTGAGATTCAGCAGAAATTGGACAGAATGCATTGACAAAGAGTGGTTGAAAGAGCTCGAGCAAAAGGAGAAGGAGGGAGGAAAGTGGCCAGAGTAAAAACAAGGTGTGTCCTGTCCTTACCCAAAGTACTTGGAGGTGTTCAAATACGTGAACAGAAGAGCCAGACGAACTCGCTGCTCTACTCAGGTTTTGCTCTCTCGGTGTCTCAATACGTGTTCTCACTTCAGTGAGCCTATAAGGATATCCACTATTCCCTGTACTTATGGCTGCCAAGCCTCTGTAGAATCATAATGAATGGTCTCAATGTGCTTTTGTAGAATATTTGGTGTTCACCTATCTTGCACAAAAAATATGATTTTCTGTTGACATTGATGAAAATTGGTACAAACACAACCCTATATTTCAACTGCATCATTCAACAAGACCTCTGCCAGACCACTCAACATCGTCCTAGTGCTCGCACTACTACAAGACGATCATATACATCAATTGAAGAAGCCTGAAGAGAGTTTCAAGCGTGCTCTCGAACCCATAAGAGATCGCCTCAACTCGTGGAAAACGGGTATGGTGTCCGACGCTCAGCTCAACTGCGAGAACCCCGGGCTCTTCAATTCTTCTGCCAAGTCGCTTCTGCACACCTCTTAAGGAGCCAGGGAGATGAGGCAGTCGATGAGTATGGAAGGACGTCGCGAAGGCAGAGGCTAAGCCAAGGGAGGGATCTACGTTGGCTAAACAGCTCCAGTAATACGTTGTATGAACTTGGAACTTGACATAACAACACCATGGCTGCAAATGGATGTTCCATGAAAATGGTCTGACCCGAAACTATTGTGGATGTCGAGTGAGGGGAGAGATGCCGAGCAGTGATAACTTGAGGGTAAATGGAGCAGGAGACTCGTCAGGACTACCTCGTGGACGACACCATCTGGATTTGACTCCCCATTGAGTGCTTTGTGCCCCAAAATTACCAGAGAATCTCCACAATGCCATCACTGTTGACTACTTAAAGGAGTCCCGAAGTCAGTGTTAGCAAGGAAATGAGACGATTATAGCTGTACTGGTATCTGGTGATGTGAAGCCTGGTGGATGGGCCAGTAGAGCGTGAAAAGGGTGGGAATTAGCAACTGGGACAGATACAATCCTTAGACATCGATGTGAGTTGGAGTTGTCCAGTTACTGTTCTAACGCAAACTGGATATATTTAAAAATAATATTGCCTAGGAATAACATTTGTCCCCACTGAGCATACCACTTAGAATGTGATGTATATCCGACATTGTATTGGTAAAAACCTGTCCTGAAAGCCAATCGGGGAGCTGCTTAGCGCTGGTTCTCATTCCACAGTGTACTTTGGCCCTGTCTATCCAAATTCAATACTCCACTCATTCAACATTGTCCGAAGGCTTAGCTTGAATGTATTGGTGAACCAAGTCGCCAATCTCTGATGATGTGGCATTCCTCCAGTTGTTGAGCAGATGTGATGCAATTCCACACAGGTGAGATTGGGTCAATCCGTTCCTTGTCCGACTCTAGATAAAGTAACAATGTTCCATGGACAATGGTTAGGTTACCGACTTGTCCTGCACAGCCACACCCCAAGTTTTGTGCCAGCTTGGTTGAGAACTGACTACAACTGTGATCGTTGTCTCAAGAGGTATAAGCAGGGGAAAGAATGTGCACATATGAATCTCAACAATCAACAGGATAATGCCTGAATGTCAGAGTAGCTAACTCCAAAGCCGGAATTAAGCCAACTGCTCCTTTATCAGCGTTTGACAAGGAGAACTCGATAGAGTTCCCGTTAGATTTTCTACACTACTTATACAACTACTACATG
>Ga0157362_1000730_pt1 | contig 12061 bp, 5 predicted proteins | sample AttlaeALBM3_FD_111480 | JGI IMG/M metagenome (GOLD analysis project Ga0157362, IMG submission 111480) | Fungus gardens microbial communities from leaf cutter ant in Ribeirão Preto, State of São Paulo, Brazil - Atta laevigata ALBM3 | ecosystem: Host-associated > Fungi > Mycelium > Unclassified ... | reverse complement strand
CTGGAGCCGGGCGTCGAAGGTCTGGTGCACGTTTCCGAAATGTCCTGGACGAAGAAGAACGTCCATCCGGGCAAGATCGTCGCCACTTCGCAGGAAGTCGACGTCATGGTTCTGGATGTGGACAGCTCTAAGCGCCGTATCTCCCTCGGCCTCAAGCAGGTTCAGCGCAACCCGTGGGAGCAGTTCGAGGAAGAGCACAAGGTCGGTTCGATCATCGAAGGCGAGATCCGCAACATTACCGAATTCGGTCTGTTTGTTGGTCTTTCCGCAGACATCGACGGCATGGTTCACATGTCCGATCTGTCCTGGGACGAGGCGGGCGAAACCGCCATGTCGCACTACGAGAAGGGCCAGGTCGTCAAGGCCAAGGTTCTTGATGTGGATCCCGAGAAGGAGCGTATCTCCCTCGGTATCAAGCAGCTTCAGGAAGATCCGGCAGCTGACACCCTGTCCCGCGTCCAGAAGGGTGCTGTCGTCACCTGCGTCGTGACGGCTGTTCAGAGCAACGGTATCGAAGTGAAGGTCGACGACGTTCTGACCGGTTTCATCCGTCGCGCCGAGCTGGCCCGTGACAAGGCTGAGCAGCGTCCGGAGCGTTTCGCGGTCGGAGAAAAGGTAGACGCCAAGGTCGTCTCCGTTGACCGTGCGTCCCGCAAGCTGGCCCTAACAATCCGCGGCCGTGAGGTCGAGGAAGACAAGCAGGCCATCAATGACTATGGGTCTTCTGACTCGGGCGCATCCCTGGGTGATATCCTGGGTGCCGCCATCCGTCGCCGTAACACGGACGCTTGAGCTTTCGCTTTGGCGAACCGGGAGAGGCTCTCCTCTCCCGGTCGGTGATGAAAAGGGTCGCTTCGGCGGCCCTTTTTTATTGGAGGTTCATTCTTGCCAGAGAGGCTTTTTCTTGGCGGCGTCATCAGCTACAAAAGAAAAAGCTCTGAGACGGAAGTGTCGTGAACGGAGGGCATGTCCTGCTGTAATCCGGACGACTGGTCAATATTGAATATGGGAGTGGGCGTTCTAGCCCAAGAGATTGATGGCGGTCATTTACAATACAAATTACACCCATAATCCCAATTCCTATCTGACGCTTGCCGTTCAGCGGGCAGCCCAGACGCTTTTCGGAAAGGAGCAGGTGGTTGTCGCGGACAACATGAGCCTGGCTGCTATCGCGGCTTCAGGTGAACATGATGTCCTGATCTGCCTGGATGCTCAGCGCATCAATCTGCCCCTGATTCGTCGTGTACGTCCTGCCTTCAAGAGCATGATTCTCTGGACTTTCGAAGACCCCTTCATGCGGGACTTCAATGTTGAGAATGCCGAACTCTTCGACTACGTTTTTACGAATGATCCGTCCTGTGCGGAATACTATCCCGGCAAGGGCCACTACCTCCCGTTGGCTGCAAGTGCGTCGATTCACGAGCGTGCCGTACTTCCTGCTGCAGAGCTGGAATATGATATTTTCTTTGCCGGTACGATGTGGCCCAATCGCGTCCATACATTGCGTAAGGTCATCGCAGCGTTTCCAGATGCCCGCCTCAAGCTCGTCTGCCCGACCAATGAATTCCTGCCGCCCCTGCCAGCGGATCTGGCTGCGCTGGCCATTCAGCGTCCGATCAGCCACGAAGCTTTCATCGATTTCGCGAATGTCAGCGCCGTTACTCTGACCATGTTCCGTGACTATGCGAGCCACGGTGATGTCAGTCAGGCCACGGCTCCTGGGCCGCGCTTCTTCGAGCTGGCCCTGGCAGGCGCGGCTCAGGTCGTGGAAGCTCCGGAAAGCATGAGTGCCGAGTATTTCGAGACTGTGAATGGCATTTCCCTTGCCCGGGATGCCGATCAGGTTGTGAATGCGATTGCCCGGCTGCTTCAGCAGAAGGGTACACGTCGCAATGCCGCTCTGGCTGCACAGAAATCCGTCGTATCGCAGCATCTTTACGAGCATCGTCTCGAAAAGATGCGTGATATTACCGGGGCCGATTTCGGGCGCCGGACCCAAGCCCTTGCACCCCTGCATCGCCGCCGCCGTCTGCGTGTATTGATGTGCACACATTCCACGATTCACGAGCAGGCGTGGGGTGGCGTTGAAGTCTATCAACAGGGCCTGTGCGCGCTTCTGTCGCGTGACGTGGAATATTTCTACTGGTTGCGTCGTGGCGGCTTCTGCCGTCTGACCACAGCCAATGGTCACGAACTGGAGCGTTTCGACGTGCCGGAAGTTGGCTGGCAGGACGCGATGTGTGACTCGCCGGAAGAAATGGCGTTTTCCAGCGTTATTAGCCAGTATAACATTGATCTCGTCCATTTCCAGCATCTGGGCCATCATGCCCTGTCATTGCCGATCATCGCGAAGGCCAATGGCGCGGGTGTGATTTTCTCCGCCCATGACTTCTGGCTGATTTCCGCCCGGTACAATCTGCTGAACCACGAACTTCGTTACGTTGAGGACGAAGTGCGCTCGGTTCTGGCGGCCGACATCACGCTCAAGGCCTCTGAAAATGTGGACCATGGCGGGGAGCAGACACGTCGTGCCTTCGTTGCCAAGATGCTACATTCCGTCGACGCCATCCTGTTCGGTACTGTCCATTCCCGGGACCTGACGCACGAAATCTATCCGGTGCTCGATAGCAAGCGCAGTCTCGTGATGGGGATACCCAGCCCGGACAACACCGTTCCGATCGTGATGAAGCCGTACGAGCCTCTGGGGGACCGTCCTCTGGGTGTCGCAATCGTTGGGAATTTCCTGCGGACCAAGGGCGCCGATACGATTCTTAACCTGATCGATATCGCCCACCCTGACCATTTCGTCTTTCATATCTTCGGCTATATTCATCCGGAATATGAAGCCGTCCTGACCTCGGTCCCGCGTCCGCATGTCAAAATTTACGGCCGCTACGAGATGGGAGATATCGATGCGCTGAAGGTGGCAGATGTCGCGCTGAACCTGTCGATTTGGCCCGAGACCTACTGCATCTCTCTGTCCGAGGCCTGGCAGAATGGTCTCATTCCCATTGTTACTGATGTGGGCGCCCTGGGAGATCGTGTTGAAGATGGCGTGAATGGTTTCAAGGTTCCCATAAGCCGTCCGAGTATGGTGCTGGAGCGTCTGGAACTGTTGCGTTCGTCCGAGCCTCTGCGCCGGCAGATCATGCAAAATATCACGCCTGCGCTTTGGACCCATGCCCGGGATTATGCTGACGAGCTGCTAGCGCTCTATCATGATACGGCCCCACGTCGTGAAATGGGTGTGTCGGAACTTCGTCTGGATGCCGGGCAGGTTCATTTGTTGGCCCATCCTACCTGGCGCCACCAGGCACCCCCGCGTCATATCTTCGATCCGCCGACGGTGCGGGATCTGTCCGTGGAAATGCCAGTCCCTGTTTCGGACTGGTTCTCGGTGCAGGGGGCCGAATGCTATATCGATGACATCTGCCATCACGTCTTTTCCGACATAGAAGAGAGACCTTTCCTGGGGGCTCCTGAGTTCCACATACGCGGATGGATGATCCTGCCGGGGGTCAGTTCAGCGGGGCAGATGTTCACGGTCCTGTTGGGCGAAGATCCCGACAGCGCCATGATCTTTCTGGAGTGCCAGCGCGAGATCCGTGCGGACATTGCGGAGCTTTTCGCCGATGCGCCACGCCGCGCCGGTTTCTCCGGCAAGGTCGCCTTGCGCGGCAAGTGGTGTGAGGGACGTTTCCGCATTGGTTTGATCAATGTGGTCAATGGTCAGGGTGCGTTCCAGCTGACGTCCATGCAGATCGAGGTCGAAGGCGGGCAGATCCGGAAGATCATCCGTTCTGCTCCTTCCAACGATCTCATCCTGTCCGACTTCCGTCGTGTCTCTCATAGTGACGGCCTGATGCGTGGTGTGAAGCTGTCGGGTGTCGGTAAGAACCAGATGCATCCTTACACGTCGGGGGCGCTGGATTATTTCATTGATGATTTCACGGGGCTGGCTGGCGATCCGCCTGCCGAATTGATACCGGACGGTTCTCTGTCGGTTCGTGGCTGGATGTTCTTTCGCAATCTGTCCCGTGCTGGTCAGGTTTATGGCGGACTGGCCTCGGAAAGTCGTGACGAGATCGTTTTCTTTGCGCTGGAACGTGTGCTGCGGGGTGATGTCGCGACAGCGCATCGCGATGCGCCGGTCTGTGCCGGCTTCAACGGGACGTTCATGCCGCGCGAAGGCTATGCCCGTCCGCTTGATGGCGTCTATCGCTTCATTCTCGTGAATGTCGTGGGAGACGTCTACGGATCAAGGATGACAAATATTGCCGTGACGTTCGACAATGGTGCGATCCTGTCTGCGGAATATGTCGACCTGCACACCGAGAATGTCGCACGCGGGGAACGTCTTCTCGCTGGAAAAGTCGTTTCCTGACCTGCGAGCAGGAGGCTTGCCCTGATGTCCGAAGCTGTTTCAGCCCCGTTATCTGAGAGGCGGGAACCCCGGTGGTCCCGCTTTGATACGCAGTGGTATCTGCTGCGCTATCCCGAGGTGCGGGAATGGATGCGCGAAGAAGGGCAGGACGATCCGTATACGTTCTATTTGCAGACTGGCCAGCGTTACGGGCATTCTCCGAACCGATATTTTGATGAAATCTGGTATCGCGATGCGCACAAGGATGTGCGTCAGGGGCTGATCCGGGAAGAATGGGCGTCGGGTTTCGAGCATTATACCGCCATCGGATACAAGACCCATTCTCCGCATTGGCTGTTTGACGAGCCGGGCTATCGGCGCCGTTATCCTGAATTGACGCAGCGTTTTCTGAACGAGCACAGATTCAGTAATGGCTACGACCATTATCTCGAAATCGGAGAGAGCCATTATTACCGGGGACATCATTTTTTCGATGATGAACTCTGCCGCGAGCTCTCCCTGATCTTTCCAGACTGTTTTGACAGCCGGATCGGGCTGTTCGCGTCATGGCTCGGACTTCCGGCCCATGTTGCCGACGCCGGGCGTGTTTCGTGGTATTTCGATCCGGTCTGGTATCTGACGCGTTATCCTGAGGTTCGGAAGGAAATAGCCGCAGGGCATTATTCGAGTGCCCTGCATCATTACCTGACCAACGAGACTTCACGTCTTTTCGATCCGCAGGAATTCTTTTCTGAAGAGTTCTATCGGCAGGCCTATCCGGATATGGCCCCGTCGCTGGAGCATGGATATTTCCGCAACGGCTACGATCATTTTGTCCGTTACGGCGCGCAGGAAGGGCGTGCGCCGCAGGAAAATGTGGACCTCGCCGCCCACATGGCGCAGGCGCAGGTCCGCAACGACGTGCGCAATCGCCTGTATGATAGTGCGTTCGCCCATTTCGTCGCTGGCCGGACGGGGTTGGGCGAGAAGCGGATGGCAGCGCTTGCGGCCGTGGCCGAGATTCCCGAGGAACAGTCCAGGCTTCTGTTTGAACGTGAAGCCGAAGCCATCCTTCCGTCGCTGGTCCGGCATCCGCTGGATTTCACGGTTCACGGCGTTCCTGAAATTAGCGTTCTCATGGTCGTCTATGATCGGGTTGCCCTGACGGCGCAGGCCCTGGCTTCGTTGCGGGCCAACTATGCCGGTGCCATCCAGCTCATACTGGTGGACTCGGGTTCGCATGATCAGACCCGCCATATCGGGCGAATGGTGCGGGGCGCTACGATCCTGCGGTACCGCTACAATATCGGCTATCTTCTGGGCTGCAATCTTGCGCTGGAAAAAGCGGAGGCCCCGTTTGTTCTGTATCTGAATAACGATATCCGCCTGTATCCGGATGCCATTGTTAATGCGCTGAAGCGTTTGCGTTCCGAGGCCGCGATTGGTGCAGTGGGCGGAAAGCTGGTGCGTACGAACATGCGCCTTCAGGAAGCTGGATCGATCATCTGGCGGGACGGTGCGACTTACGGCTATTTGCGCGAGGATGATCCGAACCTGACGACGGCTAACTTCGTCCGGGACGTCGATTACTGTTCGGCCGCTTTCCTGATGGTCCGCACGACATTGCTGCGTCGCTTGGGCGGATATGATCCGCGGTACACGCCGGCCTATTTCGAGGATGCCGATCTGTGCGTGCGGATTGTCAAGGCGGGAATGCGCATTGTCTATGATCCGAACGTGGTCATCGAACATCTGGAGTTCGGAAGCTCTGGTGCGGCCGGTTCCCATGCTCTGATCCAGGGCAATCTTAAGACATTTTCCCGTCTGCAGCAGGATTTTCTGCGTCATCAGCAGCCGGCCCACATCCGTAACGCCGTTTTGGCGCGCGAACACCGGGTCAGCCAGCATAAGCGGATCCTCTTCATCGAGGACCGTCTGCCTCTGCGGCGTCTGGGGTCCGGCTATGTCCGCTCGAATGACATCATTAATGAGATGACGGCGCTGGGATATCAGGTCACGGTTTTTCCTGTCCTGCCCAGGGATCAGACGGTCATCGATCTGTTCGGGGATTTTCCGGAGACGGTGGAACTGATCGTGGATCGGGATCTGTCCAGTTTCTCTGATTTTATTCAGGAGCGGGTCGGATACTACGATCTGGTCTGGATCGGCCGTACGCACAATCTGGTGCGTCTCTTGCCCCTGCTAAATGAATCGAGCCGCTATCTGCCTTCTGCCGGTCCGATTCTGGACACGGAAGTGATCGCCACGCCCCGCACACTGGAGCGTATCCGGGTTCTGGACCTGCCGGAGCCGGATATCAGCTTCGATGAGATGTTGCAGCAGGAACTAGACTGTGCCCGGTTCTGCCAGCAGATCATCGCGGTGACGTCCCATGACGCGGATCTGGTGCGTCGCGCGGGCTATCAGAATGTCTCGGTGCTCGGGCATGAACTGCAGATTCAGCCGACTCCAGCGTCGTTCGAGACCCGGCATAGCATCCTCTTTTTTGGCGCGATTCATGACGAGGGCGCGCCTAACCATGACAGTCTTGTCTGGTTTGTGGACAGGGTGCTGCCGATTCTGGACGGGGTTCTGCCGCCGGATGTCCATTTCACGATCGCCGGTTATGTGGGGCCGGATGTGGATATGACGGTTTTTTCGGCGAATAGCCGGGTGGAAATTGTGGGGCCTGTGGGGGATCCGCGGGAACTGTTCGACCGGCATCGGGTGTTCGTGGCGCCGACGCGGTTTGCGGGTGGAATTCCGTTCAAGGTCCACGAAGCGGCTTCCTATGGTCTGCCGCAGGTCGTCACGACGCTGCTTCAGGAAGAAGTTGGCTGGACGGATGGTGCAGAGATTCTTGCGGCTCCGGCGAATGATCCCGAAGCGTTCGCGGCTGCCGTGGAGCGGCTTTATCAGGATGCGGAACTGTGGAAGACTCTGAGGGCTGGCGCGCTCGCGGCTGTCGAGCGGGATTGTTCTCCGGTCCATTTCCGGCAGGCGTTGTCAGGGATTGTTCAGGGCTGCATCGAATGACGTGCCGGGGAATTCCGGTTTGAAAAATTTGGGAGGGCAGGGAAGGTTATGGACGCAGTGAAAGAAATGATCGTGGAAGCCGGAAGCGCCAGCGGGCCGGCCAGCGGAATGAGTGGCCTGACAGGGCGCGTTCTTGTCTGCAGTGGTGGCCGGTATGAAAGCCAGGCCAATGCGCAGATCCGTGAGTCCATCATGGATGGCTGGGCAGATTGTTTTGGCGAAGACAATGTCACGGCCGTGCACATTTCGGCCGCTGCGAGTTCCATCCGGGTACTGAAGCCGACGATCGTATTCGCAATCGGCTCCTATCTTCCGGAAAGCACGTATTTCGGCGAGGTCTGCCGTGAGGCGAAGAAGATCGGCGCGGTAACGGTGTTCTGGGCGACGGAAGATCCCTACGAGCAGGACGCGAACTATCGTATCGCCGATGATTTCGACGTGATCTTCTCCTGCGACCGCTGGGGACATAACTTCTATCAGCGTGAGCGGGTGTTTCATCTGCCGCTGGCAGCCAGCCCGAAGCTGCATTACGGCGAGATCGATGCGAAGCCCGAGAAGACGATCGATGTCCTCTTCTGTGGCGTGGCGTTCACGAACCGCAAGGACATTGTCCGCAACCTGCTTCCGGTTTTGCGGGACCTGAACATCAAGATCGTTGGTCCGGGCTGGGGTGAACTGGGGATCGGGTTCTCCGATGCGCGGATCGAGAAGTCCCAGCTTGTGGAGCTTTATCGCCGTTCCAAGCTGGTGCTGAACCTCGGTCGTTCGCTGAGCTTTGAGAACAAGCGTTTCGTGATTGCGCCGTCTACACCGGGGCCGCGGACATTCGAGGCTGCTCTGGCCGGGGCGTTCCAGGTGTTCCACGAGGATACGCATGAGATCCGCCGCTATTACTCTGCCGACGAGATCCCGGTGTTCTCCAACCGTGTGGATTTCGAGCGGTTGGTGACGACGTATCTCGACAACAACGATCTGCGCGTGAAGATGGCCCGTCAGGCTCAGGCGCGGACAAAGGCCGAGCATCTGTACACGCATCGCATCCAGTATGCGCTGCGCGTGCTTAAGGATGAGGGGCTGATTGGCTGAGGGGCGGTCTGACCTGACGCTCTTTCCTGCCTGATCCTGAAAAAGCCGGAGCGTGTCTCCGGCTTTTTTGTGCCCTGGGTTCAGGGGCAGGTATGAAAAAAGGCCACGGAGCAGTCCGTGGCCTTTTGCTGTTGTGCCGGAAGGGAAAGATCAGTTCGGCTGGGGACCCATGACGATCTGGGCGAGGTCAGTGGGGCGGACCCATTTGCGGAAAGCGGCCTGCACCTGCTCGGGCTTCATGTCGTAGATCGCCTGAGCGGCTTTGGCCGGGCTGTCCAGCGGCAGGTCGAGGGCGATCAGGGACAGGTAGCTTCCGGCCAATGCGCTGAAGCTGGCGCGGGACATGGGCTGGCTACGCAGCAGGGACGCCTTGGCGAGGTCGAGGCTTTCCTTCGAGACGGGGATGTTGCGCATGTCTTCGACGTCCTTGACGGCGAGGGCGCGGGCCTTCCCAACCTTGTCCGGATCGGCGCCAAAGGTGATGCCGAAGCCGCTGCGGGTGCGGGAATAGGTAAAGCCGCTTCCGGCGCCATAGACATAGCCTGTCTTCACGCGCAGGTCCTGCATCAGGCGCGAAGAGAAACCATCCCCGAGGATCGTGTTGCCGACGGCCAGGGCATGGCGGTCGGGGTCAGTTACCTTCATGCCGATGGTCTCAACGAGCTTGACCTCATCCTGTGAGCGTCCCGGATCCGCGACCACAGCCTGGGAGGCGCGGCTCAGAGGGATGTCGGGCAGATCGACGACGGGCTTCGGGCCTACGGCCTTCCAGACGCCAAAAGCCTTTTCGATATCTGCTTTTGCAGCTTCGGGGGTGATGTCGCCGACGATGACAATGGTGGTCAGGTCCGGGCGGTAGGCGTGGGCGTAATAGGCCTGTACGTCTGCAAGTGTGAGTTTGCCGATCGTGGCGGGAGTCGCTTCACGCAGGGTAGGGTCCTGCGGTGGGACCAGTGCCTTGCGGGCAGCGCGGCCGAAGCGGTAGCCCGGTGACTGGAGTTCGCCGGCCTGTGCCTGTGCGGCCTGCATCTGGGTGATGTGGAACGCTTTTTCCGGGAAGGCCGGGTTCAGCTCGTGATCCGCCAGCAGGGCGAGACCCTTTTCAAAGTTCGGCGTCAGAGTGCTGAGCGAGAAAGACGGGCCGGCGTCCTCGTCTGCCGAGAGATCGTCGAGGGCGCGGGCGAGGGCCAGACGGTCATGCGTTTTGCTGCCATAGAGGAACATCTGTTCGGTCACGTCCGCCACGCCTTCCTGCCCGGCCGGCTGTTCGAGATCTGCGTTCTGGCGGATCCGGCCGATCAGTTCGACGGTGTGGCTGACATGCTCGGGCTGGACCAGCAGGTGCAGGCCGTTCGACAGCGTATAGGCGGCCGGAAGGGGAGCTGCGGCCGGGATCGTCAGGCGGGCGAGGGCCTGCTGTGCCCAGTCCGGCAGGGCGACCTTGCCGGAAGGCGGTGTATTGAAGGATTCAGCGCCGCCGAAGCCTTTCTGGCCGACCGGCTTGCCCGAGGAGCTTGGTGTCAGGGTGGCGGTGATGGCGTGGGCGGGGTCGAGCAGCTTTTTGGCCAGCGCGTCAACCTGTTCCTTGGTCACGTGGCGGAAGGCGGCCAGCATGTCCTGCGGGTCGTTCAGGTGCTGGATGGCGACGGCCTGTGACCAGCTTTCGGCCAGGCCGGAAATGCTGTTGGCGTTGAATTCGAGCGAGGCGATTTCCTTACGGCGGGCGGCTTCGATCAGCTCGGCCGGGATGCCGTGGGTGCGGAAATTTTCCATGATGCTGGCGACGCTGGTCCGCAGGGCGTTCGGGTTCGCACCTTTGGGGAAGCCGGCATAAGCGACGCCCAGACCGGCCTGTGCTTCGGGGTCATACATGAAGCCGGTATCGAGTGCCTTGCCAGACGGTACGAGGTCGAACAGGGCGGCCCGCTGGCTGCTGATGGCGTCGGCGAGCAGGGTGGCGGCGGCGTAGTCGGGGTCACGCTGGCCGGGCATGCGCCAGGCCATGGTCACGAGGCCGATCGGCAGGTCGGTATCGAGCGCGATGCTCTGTGCCTTGGCCGGAGTGGGGGAGACAGTGCCGCGCTCTGGCAGGGTGGAGGCCGGGATGCTGCCGAAAGCGGCCTGAACCTTCTTCAGTGTGTCCTGTGGGTCCACATCGCCGGTGATGACCAGCACGGCGTTGTTGGGCGCGTACCAGGAATCATAGAACTTCTTCAGCAGGGGCGCTGTCGTGGCATCGAAGGATGGACGGGTGCCGAGGGCGTCCTGCTCGTAGGGGGTGCCGGCATAGAGGGCGGCGCGGATCTGCGAGAGATAGCGGTAGATCGGGCTGGAGAGGTCGCGTGAGACTTCCTGTTCGATGGCGCCTTTCTCATGTGCCCATTCGGCTTCGGTGATGTTCAGGCCGCGCATGCGTCCGGCCTCGATGCGGAGCAGGACGTCGAGGTCACTGGCGGGGGCCTTGAAATAATACTGGGTGACGTCTGACGTTGTGTCCGCATTGTCGTTGTTGCCGAGCTGCGCGCTGATGGTGGAAAGCTGGTCGCGCGACAGGCTCTGCGAGCCGTTGAACATCATGTGCTCAAGCGCATGGGCCGTCCCTGGAAAGCCTTTCGGGGCGTTCACCGAGCCTGTCTCATAGTTCAGCATCGTCTGCACCACCGGGGCGAGGGTATCGCGCACCACGATGACCCGCAGTCCGTTGGCGAGGGTCGCCCGTGTGACCGTCGTGGGGGTGGCACTCGCTGTTGCTGCGTTTGTCGTGGGGGCCGTGGCCGGTGCGGCCTGGGCTCCCGCAAGGACTGGAGACGCCAGCATGGTGGCTGCCAGCAGTGACAGACGTGACAGACGGGAGAGTGCGGACATGTGTTCAGAACTTTCCAGAGGAGAAACGCATCTTCATAAAAGAATAAACCGGTTGGGCCGGTCTCTGTCCAGCATGTGTAGCCTGCGTTGGCCGAGCTGTATCTGACGGCCGGATGAAGAAAAAATTATGTGCAGGGGGGTGTCCGGGCGGATAAAGTGCCTGTGATGACTTTACCTGAACGCATTGCCCATGTGGATGACTGGCTGCTCGATCGGCTGTTCCAGCCTGTGGCGGATCGCCTTCCCGGGCGCCTGACGGCGCTGCAGCTTGGCCTGAGCTGTCAGCTCGGCGCGCTGATGCTGGACGGGCTCTCCCTCGTGCTGCCTATGCTGCTGTTCGGTGCCAGTCTGTCCAACATGATCGACAGTGCGCTGATCTGGTGCATCAGTCTGGCGTTCTTCCTCGGCATGAAACGTTCGGCGCCTATGGTGCGGCCGGGAATGCTCAATCCGCTGCGTCCGTTGCTGCGGGCCATGCGTCTGCTGTCTTTGGCGTTTCTGGCCTACCAGCTTTTCCGGGGACTGGGCGCGCCGGGTTTCATCTGGCTTCTGACCCAGATGACCACGATTTCCCAGCTTCTGTTCACGGTGGGTCTCTATCTTGTGGCCTGTCAGCCAAGGCCGCCGTATCAGCGTATGTCCACCCGCAGCGGCCCGATCATTGAGGGTGCATGGGGCGCCGGGGGCCGGATCAACTCCTGATTTCCGGTT
>Ga0157362_1000729_pt1 | contig 12062 bp, 9 predicted proteins | sample AttlaeALBM3_FD_111480 | JGI IMG/M metagenome (GOLD analysis project Ga0157362, IMG submission 111480) | Fungus gardens microbial communities from leaf cutter ant in Ribeirão Preto, State of São Paulo, Brazil - Atta laevigata ALBM3 | ecosystem: Host-associated > Fungi > Mycelium > Unclassified ... | reverse complement strand
AGGGGCTGCAGCACGAGGACGGGCACTCGCTGCTGCTGGCCTCGACCAACCCGGCATGCGTGTCCTACGACCCGGCCTGGAGCTTCGAGATAGCGCACATCGTGCGCGACGGCCTGCGCCGCATGTACGGGTCGTCCGCCGAGCACCCGCACGGTGAGGACGTGTTCTACTACCTGACCGTTTACAACGAGCCGTACGGGCAGCCCCCGGAGCCGCCCGGCCTGGATGTCGATGGCGTGCTGCGCGGCCTTTATCACTATGCCGCGGCCCCGACCGTGCGTGATGGCGCCCCGCGGGCGCAGCTGATCGCCTCGGGTCCGGCGATGCAGTGGGCGCTGGAGGCCCAGCGCCGGCTGGCCGAGGAGTGGGGGGTCGCCGCCGACGTGTGGTCGGCGACCTCGTGGTCGGAGCTTCGGCGCGAGGCACTGGCCTGCGATGAGCACAATCTCCTGCACCCCGACGAGCCGGCCCGGGTGCCGCACGTGACCAGGGCGCTTGAGGGCGCATCGGGTCCGGTGATCGCGGTTAGCGACTGGATGAAGGCAGTGCCCGACCAGATCGCCCGATGGGTGCCGGCCGAATTCGCGGTGCTCGGCACCGATGGGTTCGGGCGCTCCGACACCCGGGCGGCGCTGAGGCGACACTTCAAGGTCGATGCCCAGTCGATCGTCGTCCGGACATTGGCCGAGCTCGCCCGTCGCGGCGAGGTGAAGCTCGAGGTCGTCCGGGAGGCGCTCGAGCGCTACAACCTGTCCGACGTGACCGCGACGACCGCCGCCGAGACCGGCGGCGAGACCTGAGCAGGCCGGAAGATGTGCCCCGAGGGATGACGTCCCTTGTGACCGGCGAACCTGGGGCAAATCGGGCGCAAGCCTGGTCTCAAGGGATGACAACCCCCGGGGGCACATCGGGATCGCACCGTCGGGCGCCACGCCGATTGTAAACGTCCGTCACTTTAGTCACTCTGGTCCCTAGGCTGACCCGGTCGCACTTCGACCGGAGAGGCCTGCATGCGACCAGCCGCGCGCTGCCGCACTCACAGACGTGATCGGGCGGTGACCATTCTGGCCGCGGCGTTGCTGGGTGTCGGTGGCCTGGCGGCGCTCGTGGTCGGACCGGCGGCGCACGCGGGCCCCGACAGCGGCGGGGGCGGGCCGGACTATCCGCGGGGCGCGGCCGTCACCGGATTCCGCGGCCTTGCCTTCGACACCTGTCAGGCCCCACCCGTGGCCACAATGCAGGCCTGGCGCGACTCGCCCTACCGCGCCCTGGGGATCTACCTCAGCGGCGTCAACCGCAGCTGCCAGCAGCGCGAGCTGACCACCTCCTGGGTCGAACGCGTCTCCGCCGCGGGTTGGCGGCTGCTGCCGATCGACGGCGGCCTGCAGGCCCCCTGCCGCGACAACACCCGCAAGAAGGCGATCAACACCCGGCACGCCCGATCCGAGGGGGTTGAGGAGGCGGTCAGGTCGGTGAGGGCGGCCGCCGGGCTGGGGATCCGGCCCGGCAGCGCGATCTACGCCGACATCGAGAGCTATCACGGCGATGCCGACTGCGTCCGGGCGGTCGCCGAGTACCTGTCGGGCTGGACGAGCGAGTTGCACCGCCGCGGCTACTTATCCGGTATGTACGGCAACCTGGGCACGGTGATCGCCGACGCCGCGGCCAGATATTCCTCCCCGCACTACCTGCGAACCGACGCGGTGTGGGTGGCCAGGTGGGATGGCTCGGCCCGGCTGACCGGCTGGCGGGGGGTGGACGACAACCGCTGGCCGGGTCACCAAAGGGCGAAGCAGTACCGGGGCGACCACCTCGAGAACCATGGCGGGGTCACGCTGAACATCGACTCGGACTCGCTCGACGCCCCCGTCGCCACGATCGCCGCGCCGTTGCGTGTCACCGGCCGGCACGCGCTTGCGCGGCCGCGGCCCGATCCGGCGTCGGTCCAGGCCGCGGACCTGAGCCCGGGCAGCACGGTGCACGCCGTGTGCCGGACCCAAAGCCGGGATAGCACGTGGGCGGCATTGACCACGGGCAGTTGGGTCGACGACGCGGAGCTGGCGCCGGGTTCGGTCGCCGTCCTGCCCGATTGCACCTACCCGGGGTCGGTCACCGCCCCGGTGGCCGCCGTCACCCGCATCGGCCCCGGCCCGAACACCCGGGCCGCGTCAACCCTGCAGCCGGGAGAGTTGGCCTGGGTGGACTGCCACGACCCGCAACGCCCGGACTGGCTGCGGCTGCCGGATCGGACCTGGATCGACGCCCACGACCTGTCCTTCGCCGGTCATACCCCCGACGCCCTCCCGCCGTGCGGCTACGACGCCACCGATGCCGTGACGCTGCCCGCGGCCACGCCCACACCGAGTTGAGTCACCGTCGGGATCGTCGCGCTGTCCAGGCCAGCAGCTCCTCGACTCCCCCGGTGTTGACGATCTGATCGGGTGTCAGACCGCAATCGGCGGCCCGGGCGCAGCCGTAGGGCTGCCAGTCGAGCTGGCCCGGCGCGTGCGCGTCGGAATCGATGCTGAACCGGCAGCCCAACTCGGCGGCCAGCCCGATCAGTCGCCGGGGCGGGTCGCGGCGCTCGGGCCGGGAGTTGATCTCAACCGCCACGTCGAAACGCGCGCACGCGGCGAACACCATCTCGGCGTCGAAGCTGGATTCCGGCCTGCCGCCGCGGCCGCCGCGACGACCCTCGGGATCCCGACCCACGATTCGTCCGGTGCAGTGGCCGAGCACGTCGACATGCGGTTGGGCCACCGCCGCGATCATTCGCCGGGTCATCGCCTCGGCATCCATGCGCAGCTTGGAATGCACACTCGCGACCACCACATCCAGGCGCGCGAGAAGATCCGGGTCACAATCCAGCGATCCGTCCTCGAGGATGTCGACCTCGATGCCGGTCAGCAGGCGGAACGGCGCGAGCCGCTCGTTCAGCTCCGCAACCACCTCGAGCTGGCGCAACAGGCGCTCCCTGGACAACCCGTTGGCCACCGTCAACCGCGCCGAGTGGTCGGTCAGCACGATGTACTGATGCCCAATCACATCCCTTGCCGTGAAGGCCATCTCCTCGATCGGACTGCCACCGTCCGACCAATCGGAATGGGTGTGCAGGTCACCCCGCAGGGCCGCCCGCAGTACCTCACCCCCGCTCGCGACGGTCGCGGGCGCAAGCGCGAGCAGCTTGGTCAGGTATCCGGGTACCTCGCCCGCGAGAGACTCGGCCACCACTCGCGCGGTCGTGTCCCCCAGCCCCCGCAGTTCGGTCAGCGTGCCGGCCCCGACCCGTTGCGCCACCTCCGCCGCTCCGATCGCGGCGAGCGTCTCGGCGGCATTGCGGAAGGCTCGCACCCGATAGGTCGGCTCGTGGGCGCGTTCGAGCAGGAAGGCGATCTGTGCCAGGTCGGCAACCGGGTCGCGCGGCGCCGCCCCCGAGTCGCCCATGTCCCAAACGTAGCGCGCGGCCTAGGCTTCCCTCATGGCAGTCGCGCGCGTACCGGCCGCCTCCTCCGGTCGGTCGGACCATCCGCGCACGGTGCGCCGAATGGCCAAGGCCAGCGGCATGATCTCCACCGCCGCCCTCGATCGGATGCATCACGAGCTGGCCTGGTACCGGGCGTTGCCGGCCGAGAGCCGCTCCTGGATCGGGCTGATCGTCCAATCCGGGGTGGACAACTTCACTGCCTGGCTGGACGACCCCGAGCACGGGGCCAAGCTGCCGATCGAGGTGTTCTCCGCCGCACCGCCGGAGATGACGCGGGCGGTCAGCCTGCAGCAGACGGTGGAGCTGGTGCGGCTGACCGTCGACGTGCTCGAGGGGCGGGTCGAGGAGTTGGCCGCCCGCGGCGAGGCCGATTGGCTGCGCACCGCGTTGCTGCACTACTCCCGGGAGCTGGCGTTCGCGGCCGCGCAGATTTACGCCCAGGCGGCAGAGTCCAGGGGCGCCTGGGACGCCCGGCTGGAGGCGGCCGTCGTCGACGCGGTACTGCGCGGGGAGCCCGATGAGGCCCTGCATTCCAGGGCCTCCACGCTGGGCTGGGCCCGGCCGGGTGGCGTTGCGGTGGTCGTCGGGAACACCACGGCGCACGATCCCGCGGTGGTGGCCAAGGCGGTGCACCGGATCGGGCGGCACGCGCAGATCGACGTGCTGGCCGGGGTGCAGGGCAACCGCCTGGTGGTGATCGTCGGCGGGATCGACGACGCCCGGCGGGCGGCGGCCGTGCTGGCGCCCGCGTTTGCCGACGGTCCGGTGGTCGTCGGGCCCGCGGTCGGTGATCTCGCCTCGGCTACTCGGTCGGCCGCAGCGGCCCTGGCCGGTCTTCGGGCCGCCCCGGCGTGGCCGGCCGCGCCGCGCCCGGTGGAGGCGGACGAACTGCTTGCCGAGCGCGCGATCTCCGGCGACGCGGTGGCGAAACGCCAGCTCGTCGAGGAGGTATACCGGCCGCTGCACGAGGCGGGCCCGGCGGTGCTGGAAACGGTCGCGACCTTCCTCGAACAGGGGGGCTCGCTGGAGGCGACCGCCCGTTCCTTGTTCGTTCACCCCAATACTGTTCGGTATCGGCTACGGCGTGTGATTGAGGTCACGGGGACCGTACCCACAAATTCGCGCGGTGCGTTCACGTTGCGTATCGCACTTGCGCTGGGCCGGCTGGAACCGGTCGGGGCTATTTTGTAGGAAGCACACAAACCCCGCGGGACAACATGGTGACCGCCATTACGGCGCCGCCGCCGCGATTCCCCCAAGGTGGAACTGTGCTCGCGATCGTCGCCCCGGGGCAGGGCGCCCAAACCCCGGGCTTCCTCACGCCCTGGCTCGAACTGCCCACATTCGCCGCCCGCATCGAATGGCTGTCCGCGGTCTGCGGGCTGGACCTCGTTGCGTTCGGGACCAAGGGCGACGTGGAGGAGATCCGGGATACCGCCATCGCCCAGCCACTGCTCGTTGCGGCCGGACTGGCCGCCTTTGCGGAATTGCTCCCCGAAACTGACGCCGTGTCAGTCTCCTCGGCCGTGGGGGTCTGCGCCGGTCACAGCGTGGGCGAACTGACCGCGGCCGCGGCCGCCGGCGTGCTGTCCGCGGAACAGGCCATGGTGTTGGTCCGCGAGCGGGGCCGCGCGATGGCCGCCGCGGCGGCCATCACCCCGACCGGGATGACCGCGGTGCTCGGCGGCGACCGGGAGCAAGTGCTCGCCGCGATTGCCGCCCATGGCTTGACCCCCGCCAACGACAACGGCCCCGGGCAGGTCGTCGCCGCGGGCACGGTCGAGCAGCTCGAGGCCTTCGCCGCGGCGGCCCCGGAAAAGTCGCGCCTGACGCCCCTGTCGGTGGCGGGTGCCTTCCACACCCACCACATGGCACCGGCGGTCGACCACCTGGCCCGCCTGTCCGCCTCGATCACGCCCGCCGATCCGACGGTCAAACTGCTGTCCAACTCCGATGGCGCGGTTGTCCCCTCCGGAGCGGACTTTTTGGCCAGGCTGGTCGCCCAGGTGTCCAACCCGGTCCGTTGGGACCTGTGCTCGGCGACGTTGCTCGACCTCGGGGTCGACGCGATGATCGAACTGCTCCCCGGCGGAACGCTGACCGGACTGGCCCGCCGCAGCATGCGCGGTGTCGTCGGCGTGCCCCTGAGAAACCCGGACGACCTGGAGGTTGCCCGGGCGTTGCTGGTGGAAGGAGCGAAAGCATGACCGGTGTCATACGGCCGTCCACCGGCGCCGCCCACGTCCGGATCTACGGCGTCGGCGGTTACCGGCCGGCGCGAGTCGTGACCAACGAGGAGGTGTGCCAACGCATCGAGTCCACCGACGAGTGGATTCGGTCCCGTTCCGGCATCGCCACCCGACGGTTCGCGGCGCCGGACGAGACAATCCAGGACATGGCCGTCGCCTCGGGCGGCAAGGCCATCGCGGCCGCGGGCATCTCACCCGAGCAGGTCAACGCGGTGCTGGTGGCCTCGTGCACCACGACCATTCAGATCCCCGCGGCGGGCCCCGAGGTGGCCCATCGGCTCGGCGCCGCGGACGCCGCGGCGTTCGACCTGAACATTGCCTGTGCCGGTTTCTGCTACGGCGTTGCGTTGGCCGATTCGATGATCCGCGCGGGCAGCGCGCAGTACGTGCTGGTGATCGGCGCGGAAAAGTTCTCCCCGCTGGTCAACCAATTGGACCGCAGCATCGCGTTCATCTTCGGCGACGGCGCCGGGGCGGCGGTCCTCGGCCCCTCCGACGTGCCGGGCGTGGGACCGGTGGTCTGGGGCGCCGACGGATCCCAGGCATCGATGATCGCGATGGACGGCGATTGGGTGAGCAAGGCCGCGGCCGGGGACACGGCATACCTGACCATGAACGGCCAACAGGTGTTCCGGTGGGCCGCGTTCGAGATGGCACCGGTGGCGCGGCGGGCCGTCGAGGCGGCCGGACTGACCCTGGACGACCTCGATGCCTTCGTCCCGCACCAGGCCAACATGCGCATCACCGACGCGATGGCCAGGGCGCTCAAGCTGCCGAAGCACGTCGCGGTCGCCCGCGACGTCGTCGAGAGCGGGAACACCTCCGCCGCATCGATCCCGCTGGCTCTGGAGACAATGTTGGAACGCGGGGAGGTTCGCAGCGGGGACACAGCGCTGCTGATCGGTTTCGGCGCTGGGCTCAGCTTTGCCGCCCAGGTCGTGACCATCCCCTAGCCGCACCGACCGATTGGACCGCACCCGACAGATGAGGAGCACGACATGGCAACACTGACCGAGGCCGAGATCGTCGAGGGCTTGGGTGAGATCGTCAACGAGATCGTCGGAATCCCGGCCGAGGACGTCCAGCCGGACAAGGCGTTCATCGCCGACCTCGACATCGATTCCCTGTCGATGGTCGAGGTGATCGTGGCCGCCGAGGAGCGGTTCGGTGTGAAGATTCCGGACGACGAGGTCAAGAATCTGCAGACGGTCGGCGACGCCGTGAAGTTCATCGCCGCCAACGCCTGACCCACCGGTCGGAAAGGGTTCTGCAGCGCGGAGAGGGGGCACGACGATGACCACGAGGACCGTAGTGGTTACCGGGCTGGGCGCGACCACGCCGCTCGCCGGCGACGTGGCCGGTACCTGGTCATCACTTCTCGCCGGCCGCTCGGGGATCAGCAAGCTCACCGAGGACTGGGTCGCGGAGCTGCCGGTGCAAATCGGTGGGCGGGTCGCCGTCGAGCCGACCGAGGTGTTGACCCGCGTGGAGGCGCGTCGCCTGGATCGGTGCGGTCAGTTCGCCATGGTTGCCGCCCGGGAGGCGTGGGCCGACGCCGGACTGGCCGGTGCGGTGGAGCCGGAGCGGCTCGGCGTCGCGGTGGCCACCGGCATCGGGGGCATAACCACGTTGCTGGCCAACTACGACGCCCTCAACACCAAGGGCGCCCGCCTGGTGTCGCCGCTGGCGATTCCGATGCTGATGCCAAACGGTCCGGCGGCCGCGATTGGGCTGGAACTGGGTGCCCGAGCCGGTGTGCACACCCCGGTCAGCGCGTGCGCATCCGGCGCCGAGGCCATCGCGCTCGGGCTGGACATGATCCGGGCCGGGCGGGCCGACGTCGTCCTCGCGGGCGGCACCGAGGCGGCGATCCACGCGCTGCCGATGGCCGCCTTCGCGGCGATGAAGGCCATGTCAACGCGCAACGACGAGCCGGAGCGGGCCTCGCGCCCCTACGACAAGGCCCGGGATGGTTTCGTGCTCGGCGAGGGCGCGGGCATCGTGGTACTCGAGTCCGAGGCCCATGCGCAATCCCGCGGCGCCCGGATCTACTGCACGCTGGCCGGCGCCGGAATATCCTCGGACGCGCACCACATCGCGCAACCGGAGCCGCAGGGCATCGGGGTCACCCGCGCACTGCAGTTCGCCCTCGCCGACGCCGGGGTCAGCCCGGCCGATGTGGGTCACATCAACGCCCACGCGACCTCGACCCCGCAGGGGGACGTCGCCGAGGTGCTGGCGGTCCGCAATGTTCTCGGCATCCACGCCGATTCGGTGGCCGTGTCGGCGACGAAGTCGATGACCGGACACCTGCTCGGCGCGGCCGGGGCAACCGAGGCGGTGGCCACCGTGCTGGCGGTGCACGAGCGCACCGCACCGCCGACGATCAACCTCGACGATCCCGACGACGAAGCCGACGTCGACGTGGTCCGCCACGAGCCGCGCCCGCTGCGCACCGGGCCACTCGCCGCGCTGAACAACTCCTTCGGCTTCGGCGGCCACAACGTTTGCCTGGTGTTCACCGGCTGAGCCCGCGAAGGCGGACGGGGAATCGAACGAACCGGCGGCGGGCGGGGCGCGAAAAGCGCCCCGCCCGCCGTCAGTTTGGTGTGGCCGCCTGCGGACGCCCGGGCGGGTTGCTCACCGGGCATGCATCCGGCGGCCACGTTCGTGGTGCCTCCCCTTCCAGGATGCCCACAACGCCCGCCCGTAAACGTTCTGACACACCGTCACGCCCGCGGTTAGCCAACCTGGTGCAGCCAGCGGACCGGGGCACCCTCACCGGCGTGACGGAACGGCTCGAGCTCGTCGTCCCACGGCTGGCCGAGCAGCAGGTCGATCTCGTCGAACAGGTCACAATCGTCGGTCTCCATCGAGCGCAGTACCGCCGCCCGCAACCGCTCCTCCGAAATCATCAGATCGCCGTGAACCCCGGTGGCGGCGTGAAAGACCCCGAGCGCGGGGGTACAGCTGTAGCGGGCGCCCTCATGACCGGCGCAGGGCTCCTCGGTGACCTCGAAGCGCACGTGGTGCTTGCGCAGCGCCGAGGCCAGGGCGGCGGCAGTGCCGACCTCACCCTGCCACGACAGCTCGGTGCGCCACTGTTGCGGAGCGATTGGCTGCGGGGTCCAGTCCAGACGAACGGACACCCCGAGCACGGCCTCCACCGCCCACTCGACGTGGGAGCACATGGCCGACCTGGCGGAGTGCACGTAGAGCACTCCACGGGTGGTGGTCACCGACTTCCTCCTGAGTTGCTCCGCGCCGAGATACGCCTTCCCCTGCGATCTCGTCGAAGCTGTCGGAACCGGTGACGCGCGCGCAATTCTGCCGTCCCCCGGCGCCTGCTGCATAGCGCGACGCGCCGGTCGCGTTCGGGTCGGTGAACCCGGTCAGGCCGCCGCCGTGCTGCGACGTCGGCGGCCGGGCAGCAGCGGCCGCGGCCGGTCGTCTGCCAGGCCCGCGTGATAGGCGGCCAACCACGCCGGGAATGCCTCCGCGGGCATCGGCCGGCTCAAGTGATAGCCCTGGGCGCTTTGCGCGCCGAGGTCGGCCAGGGCCCGCCAGGTCGCCTCGTCCTCCACACCCTCGGCGACGATCTGGATGCCCATGTTCCGGGCCAGGTCGGCGATGGATCGGACGATCATCATGACCTTGGGTTCGCCCACGATTCGGCAGGTGAACTCGCGGTCGAGCTTGACCTCGTCCACCGGCAACCGGCGCAGGTAGGCCAGCGACGAGTAACCGGTGCCGAAGTCGTCTATCGACAGCCGAACGCCGAGCGCGTTGAGACGACAGAGCAGATCGATGGCCTGCGGCGAGTCGGCCATGAGGCTCGTCTCGGTGATCTCGATGGTCAGCAGGTGCGGCGCCACGTTGTGCCGGGCCAGCGCGCGGGCGACCGTGTTGAGGAAGCTGGGATCCTTCAGGCTGCGTGGGGAGACGTTGACCGCGACACCGGTCACGATGCCGTGCGCGCGCCAGTCGGCGCAGGCGCGCAGCGAGGAATCCAGCATCGCCTCCGTGAGCGCCCCGATCATGCCGTTGGCCTCGGCGATCGGCAGGAACTCGGCCGGCCCTCGCATCCCGTCGATGGGGTGCCGCCAGCGGGCCAACGCCTCCACGCCGATGACCCGTCCGTCAACCAGCGATGCCTTCGGCTGGACCCAGGCCTCGATCCCGCCGTCGCGGATGCCAACGCGCAGGTCGCTGACCAGCGTCAGCCGGCTGGGATTGGCCGCCTCCTGCAGACCGTCGTCGTAGAGCCGGACGCCCCCACCGTTCGCCTTGGCCGCGTACATCGCCACGTCCGCCCGCTTCAGCAGCCCGGAGGCGTCCTCGGCGTGGCCCGGCGCGATCGCCACCCCGACCGACGCGCTGACCTCGACACTGACGCCATCGATCCGCACCGGCTCGGCCAACGAGTCGGCGAGCTCCCGCGCCAGCCCGGCGGCCGCCGCGGGATCGCCCACGTCGGTGACCAGCATCGCGAATTCGTCACCGCCCAATCGCGCAACCAGCGCCCGACTGCCCGCCGCGCCGGAGAACCTGCGCGCCACCGTCCGCAACAACTCGTCGCCGTGCTGGTGCCCGAGGCTGTCGTTGACCTCCTTGAACCCGTTCAGGTCGCTGATCATCACCGCGCAGCCGACCGAGCGGCCGGCCCGGATTGAGTTGACGGCGACGTCGAGCTCCTGCTGCAGTCGGTGCCGATTGGGCAGCCCGGTCAGCGTGTCGTGGGTGGCCTCGTGGGACAACCGCGCAATCAGGCTCCCGGACTTCAGGGCGACGCCCGCGTGGTTGGCGACGGTCTCGAGCAAGCGCACGTCCCCGGCGTCGTAACCGCGGACCTCCCCGAGGCGGTTGGCCACCGAAAGCGTGCCGACTATGGCTCCGTCGGAGTGCAGCGGGACCACGATCGCTTCGCGCAACCCGTATTCGTCCAGGTATGCGCGCTCCACGGCGTTGCGGGTGGTGCGGGCCACCAGCACCGACCGCCGCTCGGTGCGGACCCGCTGGACGACAGGATCGGCGACCGGTGCCGCGGCCGTACCCGAGACCCGCTGCATGCCGTCGGCCAGCAGCGTCATCCGGCGCGGCGCCAGGTCGCCGGGGAAGGCAAACGCCAGGAACTCCGCCCGGTCGGCCCGCAGCAACTCCCGGGCCTGCTCGAGCACGCTGTGCAGCACCGTGTCGATGTCGTGCGCGCCGGAGACCACCTCGCTGAAGTGGTAGAGCTGCTCGAGGCTCTCGTGCCGTTCGCGCAGCGAGGCGTAGGCCCGGTAGCCGAGCAGCATCAGAGCGCCCGCCGCTTCGACCAGGAATGCGGCCCGGACGTCGTAGGTGATGGCGGTGGCCGCGACCAGGCCGACGCAGCCGAGCGCGGCCGCGAGCACGCCCGCGGCGGCGATCTCGCGCAGCACCCGGTGCAGGCGAACCGAGCTCTCGTAGCAGGCGATCGCCAGGGTGGTGACCGCGGCGTCGAATGTGCCACCGGCGATCAGCGCCGCGAACACCGCCGCCCACGCCCCGGGTCCGGCGTTGATCCCGCTCCAGGACAACGCCCAGATCGTGAGCGCCAGGCTGGTGCTGGCGAGCACCAAAGCGGTGTTGAACGCCACTTTGATCGCGGCCTGCCTGCGGTGCAGCGTGAAGACCGCGAACGAGCCGAGGGTGCGACCCACGAGCAGGGCCACCGGCCCGGCCATGAACAAGCCGATGACCAGGGGAATTTCCGACAGCGATACGGTCTGGGCCTCACGCTGGACCTGGATGTGCAGCACCACCATTTCGGCGGCCGCGAACATGATCATCATGGTCCACCAGGGCAGGTGGACCGGTCCGGACGTGGGCGTCTGCAGGGCCGGCGTGCGGGTCAGCAGCAGCAGGGTCGTGCCGACCAGCGCCACCACCAGGCCGACGATTCGGACGGCACGCCGCGGCGCGGCGATGACGGCACCGAGGGACCCGAACCGACGACGGCCACGACGACGGGCGCTCGCCGCGGTGGTCAAATCGGTTCACCTCGTCACAAGCCGGGCGGCGCCGGGAACGGTTTCCCGGTTCGACGCGGCCGGGCTCGGCGACGTTCCCGGTGGCGATCAGGCAGTGAGTTTGGCGTCCCCGTCTTAACGCGAAATTCACCTCGGCGAGCCACCCACGACACGCCGAACCCCGATTGTGGGGCCCGGGAAGGCGGGCTAGCGTGACGACCTTCGATCCAACCGGACCCGCCGCGGCCAGCGGCGCGCGAGAGAGGACGTGGAAATGTTCATCGGCACTCGCTCCCGCCTGGGCACCTTCACCGCCATGGCGTTCGACGCGACGCT
>Ga0157362_1000727_pt1 | contig 12071 bp, 10 predicted proteins | sample AttlaeALBM3_FD_111480 | JGI IMG/M metagenome (GOLD analysis project Ga0157362, IMG submission 111480) | Fungus gardens microbial communities from leaf cutter ant in Ribeirão Preto, State of São Paulo, Brazil - Atta laevigata ALBM3 | ecosystem: Host-associated > Fungi > Mycelium > Unclassified ... | reverse complement strand
GCATTGTCCGGCGGCGGCTGCGTGATCGATCTCGGCATTCATCTGGTGGACCTGGCGCTTTGGACGCTTGGCTTTCCGGCGGTGCGGGGGATCGACTCCGACCTGTTCGCCGGCGGCATGCCATTGGCGGCTTCGGGTGGCGCCGTGGAAGATTACGCAATCGCAACGATCCGGCTCGCGAACGGGGCGGTCCTGCGGCTTGCGTGCTCCTGGCGGGTGCATGCGGGCCAGGATGCAGAGATCTCTCTCACGGCCTACGGCTCCGAAGGCGGTGCCGCATTCCGAAACGTCGGCGGCTCCTTCTACGATTTCGTTCTTGAGCGCCATTCCGGAACTCAAAGGGAGGTGATCGTAGCGCCGCCGGACGAGTGGGGCGGTCAGGCTGCGGTCGCCTGGGCGCGCCAGCTGGCAGCGTCGCCTGCCTTCGATGCGTCCATCGAGCACCTTCTGGATGTGGCCGGCGCAATCGACGGGATCTACGCCGGGCGACTCTGAAGCGCGGGTCCGGGTTCGGCTGTGGCGGCGGCTGGCGCTTCAGCCGGCCGCCCGACGCATCTGCAGAGCCTCTCCCACGTCCCCGCCCGTTTCCGCGTGCTCCGCAGCTTCGATGAGCTTGAGCCGGAATTCCTTGTCCTTGGCAGCGCGCGACGACACCAGGTCCCAGACCGACACGGGACGGTCGATGATGTTCATACCCATTCAGCGGACTCCTTCAGCTAAAGCTTCTTGAACATCATCTCCCGTTCTGCCCGGAAGTTCCGGTCAAAAATCCGGGATGCAGGAACAGTTTCGATAAACGCGCGCGCTGAGAAGCTGGATATTTATGTCAGACAACATGACGTCGGCGCGCAGAACTTTTTTATCTTTTTTCGTTCATCATCCAGAGACGAACGTGGTGCGTTCGACTTCGCGCAAGGGGAACGAGACAACGGAACCCGGCACGAGGTTGCCGCTATATCGTCCGCATCGCCACCACGTCCTCATCGGGGACAACAAAAAGGAACCAGTCCATGTTCTATCATGACAAGCGCCTGCAATATCCGGTGCGCGTTGAGACGCCTGATCCCGTTTTCGCGCGCATGTTGCAGCAGGCGATCGGCGGCGTCGAAGGCGAGATCCGCGTCTGCATGCAGTATTTCTTCCAAGCGTGTGGCGCGCGTGGTCCGACCAACAAGTATCGCGACGTGCTGATGCACACGGCCACCGAAGAGATGGGCCACATCGAGATGCTCGCGACCGCAGTTGCGCTGAATCTCGAGACGGCGCCGACGGAGTTGCAGGAAGCCGGTGCCGCCGATGGCGTCGTAGGCGCAGTGATGGGCGGCGGCAGCGCGCGTCATACCATCGAAGGCATGCTGCACCGGCACATCCTGTCGACGGGCATGGCGGCGTACCCGGCGAACAGCGACGGCGTGCCGTTCGACATGTCGCACATCTATGCGAGCGGCAACCTTGCGGCTGACATGTACTGCAACGTTGCGGCGGAAACGACGGGCCGGGTGCTCGCGGTGCGCCTGTTCAATGCGACGCAGGATGCCGGCATGCGCGACTTCCTGAGCTTCCTGATCGCGCGTGACACGATGCACCAGCAGCAGTGGCTCGCCGTGATCGAGGAGCTTGGCGGCGCGAGCGCCCTGCCGATTCCGAACAGCTTTCCGCAGTCGGAAGAAAAGAACGAGTTCAGCTACAATTTCTTCGCGACCGGCGTCGACGGCGCCCCGCCGCCGGCCGGCCCCTGGAGCGAAGGCCCGTCGCTCGACGGCAAGGGCACGTTCTCGGTGTTCCAGAACAAGCCGATGGGCGAGGAGCCGGTGCTTGGTCCGGCACGCCCGGACAGCGGCGCCCAGACCGAGCAGATGGGCTGATCGCACGCAGTGAAAGGCCGGGCCGGCTTCCCGCGGGAGGCCGGCTTGCGCCGCCCTTGTCGAGCCTCAAGAAAATGCCCTGCAGCTTCCGCTGCAGGGCATCTCTTTTACTTGGCTACGCTATGGGGTCGTGCTCAGGCCGCCGCCGCCTCCCGGTTGACCGAGCCCTCCGCGAGCTCCGTGAGCTTGCGGTCCGTCGCCTTCTCCTCGTCCAGCGTCTGCTCGAGGATCTTGCCAATGTCGTCCCGGCCCAGCTGGTGCGCGAGCGAGACCATCGTGCCGTAACGGGTGATCTCGTAATGCTCGACCGCCTGGGCCGCCATCAGAAGCGCTGCGTTCATCACCTTCGCGTCGTCAACGTCGCCGATGATCTCCTTCGCTTCCTTGATGATCCCGTCGATCGCCTGGCAGGTGACGCCTTTGGGGTCGGTGCCGTGCAGACGGAACACCTCCTCGAGCCGCTGGATCTGCCCCTCGGTTTCCCGCAGGTGCGCCTCGAAGGCCGCGCTCACCTTCGGGTCGGCGGACTTCTCGATCATCTGCGGCAACGCCTTCGTGATCTGTCCCTCAGCGTAGTAGATATCCTGCAGCATGTGGACGAACAGGTCGTCCAGGCTCTTGATCGGCTTGCTGAACAGCGCCATGGCCGTGACTCCTTTCTGGAGGATGTGGCGTCAACGGACCGGCCGGCCGATTGTTCTGCCGCGGCCGGGAAACACCCTGTGAAGCCGGGTACGGCGGCAAACTGTTGCAGATCCGCCGGCTAGCGGGAAAACCGGAGACGGCGCTTCAACCAGAGATTGATTCGGCTGCGCTGCAAGCCGCAGGATGCCGCCGCCATGCCCCTGCCGCGCGCGATCTGGCTCCTGCCCCTGCTGTGCCTGCTCGCCGCCTGTGGGGGAGGGCGGACGCAGCTGAGTTATGATCCATCCGGGCGCACCTACGCGGAGCCCGGACCACCAGGCGATCCGTGGGGTCCGTATATTGGGGAAGCGTCCGCGCGGTTCAGCGTGCCGCAGCAATGGATCCGCGCCGTGATCCACCAGGAATCGGGTGGCCACGAATATCTGAACGGCCAGCCCATCACCTCCGGCGCCGGCGCGATGGGCCTGATGCAGCTCATGCCCGCGACCTATGCCGACCTGCAGAGCCAGTACAGGCTGGGCTCCGATCCCTACGACCCGCACGACAACATCATGGCGGGCACCGCCTACATTTCGCAGATGTTCGCCAAATACGGGGCTCCCGCTTTCCTCGCCGCCTACAATGCCGGTCCGCAGCGGTTGGACGACTACCTCAACAGCGGGCGCCAGCTGCCGAACGAGACCATCAACTACGTCGCATCCATTGCGCCCAATCTTGGAACCGAGATCGCGATGACGGGTCCGCTGGCAGCCTACGCCGGGGGCGGGCTTACCCAGTACGACGCGCCGCCGGCGCCGCCCCCCGTCTCGTCCCCTGTGCAGTCGGCCTACAGGCTGGCCTCGTATCGGCAGGCGGCTCCGGCCCGGCGCTCGGGCGCGTCCTGCTGGCATGATCCGGACGCGGCCTACGACCCCGACGCGCCGTGCCAGACGCCGCCCCGGCCGGTCTCGGCTCCGGCTCAGGAGGCGCCTCTGGTGCAGACCGCGATGGCGTATGGCGAGGGGATCGCGGCCCCTCAGCCGTCCGTCGCCCCCGCGGCCCCGTTGGTTCCGGTGACGGCGTATGGCGGCGGTGCCGTGTGCTGGCGTGATCCGGATGCGTCCTACGATGCACCCTGCGGCGCGCGCCCCGCCGGCGGCTCCGTAGCGCCGCGTTTCCCGGGCCGGCCCGTCCCCCGTCCCGCCATCATCGAAGCACGTGCTGTCGCCGCCCGGCCTTCCGCCGCCGTCGGCGACTGGATGGTCCAGGTCGGCGCCTTCAACAATGTCGGCCAAGCGCGGTTCGCCACCACCATGGCGCGTCAGGCGGCGTTCGACGAGCTCGCGGGCGCGCAGAGCGTCGTCCAGCAGACGGTGCCGTTCGGCGGCAACATCCTCTACCGGGCGCGCCTCGCCGGGCTGCCCCGGTCCGGCGCGGGCGCTGCCTGCTCGCACCTGCGGGCCCAGAACATCCCCTGCATGGTGGTCGCCCCCGGCGGCTGACCAGGGGCTCCGCCGCTTCCCGTCTGGCGCGGCCGATGAACCGGGACACCGCCGCATCGTTGTGGCCGGCGAGGAGACCCGATGCATGACCGAGATCCGTACCCTCTCTGCGCATGACCCGCTGCCCGACGGCCCCGCCGTGGTCCTGATGCGGCGCTTCGAGGAGGACGACCCGCGACAGGCGATGATGGAGCTGATCGTGCTGCATCGCGGCGGCTCGGAGGAAACGCGGCGTCTGCTGACGCCTGAAGGCAAGCCGCTGCCCTGGGACAAGGCGGCGGAGATCGCGGAAGAGGAAGCCAGGCACGCTCACCTGACCGCGGTCTACCATCTGGACCGCACCAGCGGCCCGAGAGAGCGCGAGATCATGGGTCATGGCGGGGACCATACGGTCGGCATGGAGACGCTCGACGACGACGATCTCGAGGATGGCGAACGTGGCAGCGACCTGCGCGACAGCCGGATGAACGCCGCGCCCCGGCGTTTCTGAGCGGCGTCCGGGCCGTTCGGGTCCCGGATTTCGCGGCCATCAGGTCGTTGATCCGCGTCACCACTATGGCGCAGGCGCGCGTTTTTGTTACCGTGTCTCGGGCCGGATGCATTCGTCGCGGGCCGGAGGAACGGTGAGGTCCATGTGTCAGGGACGGTAAGAGCCGGCATCCCGAAGCCGGAGCCGGTTCTGTTGCGGCTGCGCTTGATCGGCCGCATGGAAGCGCTGACTCTCGCCAACGAGAGCGTGCTTCCACTTGGCCGGAAGACGCGCGGGCTTCTCGCCATCCTCGCCTTGTCCGGCCGCCGGCCCGTGCTGCGTTCGAAGCTGGCGGAGCTGCTTTGGAGCCGCCGCTCTGAGGAGCAGGCACGCGCGTCGCTGCGCCAGGAAATCCACCGGTTGCTGGACGCGCTGTCGCCGATCGGCGTGGACGTCATCACGGTGGAGCGCCACACGCTGGCGCTGAAGCCGGCCCTCACCTCCGTCGATGCCGAACGTATCCTGAATGCGAGTCGCAACCAGGCTGAGGCGCTGCCGCCCATCGAGGGCGTCCTACTAGACGAGCTGACCGGCACCGATCCCGCCCTCGACATTTGGTTGGAGGGGGAGCGGGCGCGCCTGCGCGAGCATGCCATCGCCTTGTTCGAAAGCGGCCTGCGGCGACAGCGCGAGGTGCAGGGCCAGCTGGCGGCGGCGCGACAGCTCCTGTCGCTGGACGAGCTGCACGAAGGCGCCTGGCGTACGCAGATCCAGGGTCAGCTTTCGCTGGGCGAGCGGGGTCTGGCGCGGCAAACCGCCGAACGATGCCTCGCCGCCTTTTCCGCCCATACGGGCAGCCTGCCCGGCCTGGAAACCCGGCGCCTGCTGGCGGAACTCGGCATCCCGGACATGCTGGGCGCCGACGAGGCCGCCGCCCCGCAGCAATCGCGCGAGGGCGCGGCCGTCCTGGAGGAGCAGCGGGTCGAGCCTGCCGACGCGCTGACGGCGGGCGTGCCGGTCTTCGCCCCCACCACCTGGCCGCCCCCCGCGGCGCGGATCGCCACCAACGGGGTTGGCCACGGTTCCATTGCGGGAGGAAGCATGACGACGCGGGAGCGCTTCTCGGCAAGCCCGCTCGGCCTCGCGGTCCTGACCATCCTGCCCTTGATCGACCTGAACGGTCAGCCCGACCCGCAGTCGCTGGCGCTGGGGCTGGTGGAGGATCTGTGGGCCGGCCTGTCGCTCTATGGCGGGCTGAGGCTCCAGCACGGCAGCGAACTGGTCGGAAGCCTGGCGCACGGCCGCGATGATGCGGTCCTTCGCGAGCATTTCGGCATCGACTACGTGATGGACGGCACGATGCAGCGCACCGGCGGCCGGGTCCGCGTCATCCTGCGCCTGACCGACATCCGCAACACCGGCCCGGGTGGTGGCGGGCAGATCGTCTGGGCGCAACGTTTCGACGCGGGGGAGGGCGATGCGCTGCGGCTGCAGGACGACATCACCACGCAGGTTTGTGCCCGCCTGCCCTGGGAGATCGCGCTGGCGGAAAGCCGCCGCATGCGTCGCCGGCCGGTGGCCGAGCTGGACGTACAGGGGCTGAGCATGCGGGCTCTGTCCCACATCCTCCGCTTCGACCGCGTGCAAAGCGAGGAAGCGGTCTCGCTGCTGATGCATGCGCGGGGGCTGGATCCGGCGGATCCGCTGCCGCCCGTTTTCCTGGGGCTCGTCCAGCTCCTGCGCGACCGGCAGGGCTGGGACCGAGACGCGCGGGCTGGGGCGCTGGAGGCAAGCGCCGCCGCGCTGGAGCGCGAGCCGATGCTCAATTTCGGGCTGGCGGTGCGTGCCCTCGTCCTGGTGGAGCTGGAAGGGCAGGCGGAGCTTGCCTTGTCCGTGCTGGAGCGCGGGCTCGAGCGTTTTCCCTGGACGGCGACCCTGTGGGCGGTGGCGGCGCTCGCCCTGCTGCAGCTCGGCCGGCTGGAGGAGGCGGAGCGGCATTTCGAGCGCGCCCAGAGCCTGTATCCGATCCATCCGCTGAACGTCCTGCTTGACCGCTCCCGGATCCTGCTGCCGCTGCTGCGCGGCCAGACGGAGGCGGCGGCCGAGGCAGGCCTCCGCTTGTTCGGCCTCCAGCCCAACTTCGTCCCGAACCTGGTACCGTATCTGGCGGCCCTCGGGCACCTGCATCGCCATGCGGAAGCCGAGCGGATGCGCGAGTGCCTGTTCGCCGTGTGGCCCGATCCGCAGCCGGACGAGCTGCTGGCCCGCTCGGGACTGCTGCTGCCGGAGCATCGGGCGGTCGTCGCCGACGGTCTCCGCCTGGCCGGCATCGGCGGCTGAGCCGCCGGAACGGTGGGCCGTCCAGCCGCGGAGCAGGGCAAATGTTGCGCCGGCAGAAGAGGCGCGTCTTGAAACCTTGGCGGACGGTGGCCGGCAGGATAGATAGTCGGCCTGTTCCGCCCGCCTGCGCCGCAGGCGTTCCGAAGGCTTCCCGCCGGCACGCCGGGCACGCTACGCCCAGGCCATCGACCGGGACCGGCCGAATCCGGGTCCTCCAGAGGCATCATGACCGTTCGCCAGCTTGTCGTTTCCTCTGCCCGCCTCACCATCCTGGCCGGCGGCCTCCTTGGGCTCGCCGCGTGCGGCGCCGGTGGCCAGAAGGCCGATCTCGCCACGCCGGCGGATTCCACGGCCCTGCCCGTGGGGCAGGAAAACCACTTGCGCGGCGAAACCACCACCGCGAGCGACAAGGCGACGGCGGGCGTCAACGCCTATCTCTGGCGCGGCGCGATCGACACGCTGTCCTTCATGCCCTTCGCCTCGGCGGAGCCGGCCGGCGGCACGATCATCACCGACTGGTACTCGCCGCCCACCGTCCACGGCGAGCGCTTCAAGATCAACGCCTACATCCTCGGCCGCGACCTTCGGTCGGATGCCGTGCACGTCGCGGTGTTCCGCCAGGTGATGCAGGACGGCCAGTGGGTGGACACGCCCAGCGCGCCCAACACCGCCGCCGACATCACCAACAAGATCCTTGCCCGCGCCCGCCAGCTCCGCACGATGGCCGGCGGCGGCAACGGCTGATCTCCCGCTGATGTCCGACACCGTGCCCGAGGCTGCGGCCCCAGGAGTCCAGGCCCCGGAAGGCCCGGCGGAAGCCGTCCGCTACGAGTTCCGCAACGCGGAGCCGCGTTGGCAGCAGGCCTGGGAACAGGCCGACTGCTTCGCCGTGCCGGACGTGCCGCCGGCCGACCGGCCGAAATACTACGTGCTGGAGATGTTCCCTTACCCGTCGGGGCAGCTCCACATGGGGCACGTGCGCAACTACACGCTGGGCGACGTGCTGGCCCGCTACAAGCGCGCCCGCGGCTTTTCCGTGCTGCACCCGATGGGCTGGGACGCGTTCGGCCTGCCGGCGGAGAACGCGGCACGCGAGCGGGGCTCCAACCCGGCCGATTGGACGTTCGCCAACATCGAGGCGATGAAGGCCACGCTGAAGCGGCTCGGCCTGTCGCTGAACTGGGACCGCGAGATCGCGACCTGCAAGCCGGACTATTACGGCCAGCAGCAGAAGCTCTTCCTCGACCTGCTGAAGGCCGGGCTGGTCGAGCGCCGCGAGGCGTTCGTCAACTGGGATCCGGTCGACCATACGGTGCTCGCCAACGAGCAGGTGGTCGACGGCCGCGGCTGGCGCTCCGGCGCGCTCATCGAGAAGAAGCGGCTCAGCCAGTGGTTCTTCCGGATCACGGCGTTCGCGCCCGACCTGCTCGAGGCCCTCGACACGCTCCATGACTGGCCGGAGCGCGTGCGCCTGATGCAGGCGAACTGGATCGGTCGTTCGGAGGGTGCGCGGCTCCGCTTCCGGCTGGCCGGCGATGTCCCCGGCTTCGCGGATGTCGAGGTCTACACGACCCGGCCGGACACGCTGTTCGGCATGTCCTTCCTGGCGATCGCGCCCGAGCACCCGCTTGCCGCCCATGTCGCCGGGCGTGACGAGAAGGCCGCCGCCTTCATCGCCGAGTGCCGCCAGCTCGGCACCAGCGAGGCGACGATCGAGGCGGCGGAAAAGCTCGGCTACGATACCGGCCTGCGCGTGGCGCACCCGTTCCTTCCCGGCGAGACCTTCCCCGTCTGGATCGCCAATTTCGTGCTGATGGATTACGGCACCGGCGCCATCTTCGGCTGCCCCTGCGGCGACCAGCGCGATCTGGACTTCGCCCGGAAGTATGAACTGCCGGTTCCGGTGGTCGTGCTGCCCGCGGGCGAGGAGGCGTCGAGCTTCACCGTCGGCCGGACGGCGATCGACAGCCCGGGCGTGCTGATCAATTCCAGCTTCCTCGACGGGATGAGCACCGACGAGGGACGGCGCGCCGCCATCGAGCAGCTGGAAACGCTGGGCCTCGGCCAGGGCGTGACGAACTGGCGCCTGCGCGACTGGGGCATCTCGCGTCAGCGCTACTGGGGCTGCCCGATCCCGATCATCCATTGCGAGCGCTGCGGCGCCGTGCCGGTGCCGGAGGACCAGCTGCCGGTGCGCCTGCCGGACGACCCGTCCTTCGACAAGCCGGGCAACGCGCTGGACCACCACCCGACCTGGAAGCACGTCGCCTGCCCGAGCTGCGGCCATCCGGCGGTCCGGGAAACCGACACCTGCGACACGTTCGTCGACAGCTCCTGGTATTTCGCACGCTTCACCGCGCCGCATGCCGCCACGCCGACCGTGCGGGACGCCGCCGATGCCTGGCTGCCGGTCGACCAGTATATCGGCGGCATCGAGCACGCGATCCTGCACCTGCTATATGCCCGCTTCTTTACCCGGGCGCTGGCGGAGACCGGCCATCTCGGCATCGCGGAGCCGTTCGCCCGGCTGTTCACCCAGGGCATGGTCGCACACGAAAGCTACCGTGATCCAGCCGGCAACTGGCTTTATCCGGACGAGGTCGAGCGCACGGCGGAGGGCGCGACAAAGCGCGCCACCGGCGAGGCCGTGACGGTCGGCCGGGTGGAGAAGATGTCGAAGTCGAAGCGCAACACGGTGTCACCGGAGGCGATCATCGAGCGGTTCGGCGCCGACACGGCGCGCTGGTTCGTGCTGTCCGACAGCCCGCCCGAGCGGGACATGGAGTGGACGGAGGCGGGGGTGAGCGGTGCCGCGCGCTTCACCCAGCGCCTGTTCCGCCTCGTCTCCGCCGTCGCGGACGCGACCCGGCCGGAGGCGAAGCCCGAGAGCTTCGGGCCTGCCGCGGACGAACTGCGGCGCGCCACCCACCGCACCATCGCTGCGGTGACGGAAGCGCTTGAGGGCTTCACCTACAACGTCGCGGTCGCGCGGCTGCACGAGCTGGCCTCGGCCTTGTCCGAGGCCAATGCGAAGTCCTCAGGGGAGGGACCGGATCTCGGCTGGGCGCGCCGGGAGGCGGCGCTGGTGCTGTGCCTGCTCACCGCGCCGATGATGCCGCATCTGGCGGAAGAGTTGCTGCGCCTGCTGGAGCCGGAGGGCGCGCTGGCCGTCCAGCGTCCGTGGCCGGAGGCCGAGCCGGAGCTGCTCGCCGCGCGCAGCGTCACCATCGCGGTGCAGATCATGGGCAAGCTGCGCGGCACGGTCGAAGCGGCGCCGGATGCGGCGGCGGAGACGGTGATCGCGGCCGCCGAGGCGGAGCCGAACGTGGCGCGGCTTCTGGAGGGCAAGCGCATCGTCAAGCGCATCCACGTGCCCAACCGGATCGTCAACTTCGTGGTGGCGGGATGAGGCGGGCCACCCTTCTCGGCGCGTCGCTCGGCCTGTCCCTGCTGGGCGGCTGCGGCTTCCACCCGCTCTACGGCTCGGGCAACGAGGCGGCGACGGCCAACCTGCCGGACATCTTCGTCCGGCCGATCAGCGACCGCTACGGGCAGGAGCTGCGGCTGGCCTTGCAGCAGCGTCTCGCCGGCACCAGCGAGGCGGAACCGCAGGGCTACACGCTGTCCGTTTCGCCCGGTTATGCCAACCAGGCCATCGGCATCAACTCGGACAACAGCGCGCAGCGCAACCGGGTGGTGGCGAGCGCCCACTGGACGCTCTCCACCGTCTCGGCCACGCCCGCCATCGTCGCCACCGGCGATGCTCGCAGCATGGACGGCTACAACAACATCAACGAGCAGTATTTCGCCTCGCAGCTCGCCAACGAGGCGACGCAGCAGCGGGTCGCCAACAACCTCGCCGACAGGATCACCCAGCAGATCGCCGTGTGGTTCTCCAACCACAAGGCGCCCAGCACGGTGATCAACCGGCCGCCGGGCACGCAGACCCTGGCACCGGGCGGCGTTCCCGGCGACACGGACACCAGCTCGCCCTTCACGCAGCCAGGGCCGAACGGCATCCCCGCCAGTGCCACGGGACGCTCCTCGATTGATGCGCGCTGACGGGTCCGCCGGCGCCCCATGAAGCTGGATGCGCGGCAGGCGGACAGGGTTCTGGCCGACCCGGGCAGCCTGCGTGCCATCCTGCTGCATGGCGAGGATTCCGGGCTGATCCGCGAGCGTGCGGCCACGGTGGTGCGGGCGGTGGCCGGCACGCTCGACGACCCGTTCCGCCTGTCCACCTTGTCCCGCGACGCGCATGACCGTCTGGAGGAGGAGGTGGGGGCGCTGTCCCTGACCGGCGGCCGGCGCGTCGTGTGGGTGCGCGAGGCCGCGGATGGTCTGGCCCCGCTCCTGAAGCGTGCGCTCGCCGGCCCGGGCGAGGCGCTGGTCGTTCTGGAAGGGCCTGGGCTTGCGTCCCGCTCCAAGCTGCGCGCGCAGGTGGAGGCCATGACGGACGGCGCCGCCATCGCCTGCTACCCGGAGGAGGGCCGGGCACTGGAAGCGCAGATCGTCCGGATGCTGGGCTCGGAAGGCGTGCGCATCGAAGCGGATGCCCTGTCCTGGCTTGCCTCCCGGCTCAGCGCGGATCGCGCGGCGGCGCGGGGCGAGGTCGAGAAGCTCGTCCTGTATGCGGGCGAGACCGGGCGGATCGACCTCGAGGATGCGATGGCCTGCACCGGCGATGCGGCCGGTGCCTCGCTGGACGATGCGGCGTTCGCCGCCACCGCCGGCGACCGCGCTGCCGCCGACCTCGCCATCGAACGGAGCCTCGCGGAAGGAACCAGCCCCGTCGCGGTGGCGCGGGCGCTGCTGTCGCACCTGCACCGGCTGCGGCAGGCGCGGCTGTTGATGGACGAGAAGCGGATGAGTGCGCAGGAGGCGATGAAGTCGCTCCGGCCGCCGGTTTTCTTCAAGCGCACCGCCGCCTTCGGGCAGGCCTTGTCCGCCTGGAGCGCACCCATGCTCCTGCGCGCCGCCGAGCAGACCCAGGCGCTCGAACTGGCCTGCAAGCAGACGGGTTCGCCGGACCTGGCGCTATGCCGCCGTCACCTGGCCAGCATCACCGCGCAGGCCCGAACCCGCCGCTGACGCCCCGCCTGCCGAGCTTGCGGTTGCCGCCCCGGCGCCGGGCACCTATAAACGGTCCTGGTTGTCCGCGTAGCTCAGCAGGATAGAGCACAGGATTCCTGGTTCAAAATTGGGCGTCGCGATGGGAAACCGCGCGGCGGATCCGCTCAAAGTCGGGGAATGCTCTGGTGGCGACGTTTG